>Ga0065711_1006655_pt1 | contig 16733 bp, 6 predicted proteins | sample Hoacrofraction12_FD_59098 | JGI IMG/M metagenome (GOLD analysis project Ga0065711, IMG submission 59098) | Hoatzin crop microbial communities from Cojedes, Venezuela - Epithelial fraction 12 v2 (version 2) | ecosystem: Host-associated > Birds > Digestive system > Esophagus > Crop | place... | reverse complement strand
TCTGGAGATATTCAAGACCCGCCTGGACAAGGTCCTGTGCAGCCTGCTGTAGGTGACCCTGCTTCGGCAGGAGGGTTGGACTAGATGACCCACAGAGGTCCCTTCCAACCCCTACCTGTGATTCTGTGATCTCTCTCTCTCCACTCTCTCATGTCTCCGATTTCTCACTGTCTTCAGTTTTGTTTGATTTATCTGTGGGCTCATATTCAGGGGCCAGTACTTTTAAAGTGGTGGCAACAAATTTAGATTAAATTTTATACATATGAAAACAAGATATAACTATATATTATTGTAGGATTTCTTCCCCTGTGCTCTCTTTATGCCCCTTATTTTCTTGGACTTAAAGGGGTATGTTTAGCAGCTTTTAGTGCCTATAAATGCTCTTGCAATGTGCGTATAATAAGCATTAGTGTTCTCATTGACTGGAATATATGCTAGATGGACCTGTAGGTAACATAATGGAACAAAATCTTATATAACTGTCTCCCTTTTGCCTACCTACCTTTAACCTCCACCTGTTTAGAATACGTAATATCTGCTCTCTTCCCCTTCCTTTCCCTTCCCTTCTGCTATCCCTTCCCCTCCCTTCTTCCTCCTGATCTCTCCACAGCATGAGTCTTTGGCCACTGTCCTTGAAGATATTTTCTGAAAGCTCACCTGATCTGTAAAATGTATCACAAACAGTGAAACATGAAAGTCTTATTTTAACTGTTACTAAAGACCTTTTAACATTCTTCTGAGAATCAAGAGTATTTTATGTTGTGGACGAATTCCACAACAGATACTCTCAGAATTCCAGGTATTCACATTTACAAGTGTCCCTATACTACCAACAGCATAATACTGGATTAAAGCAATTGCAAACTGGGCCTCAAATGTTTGTCTAAGTTTGTTTAGGCTCTAAGACAGGTACCTGAGCTTAAATAATCTTATTTATGTAATGCTAAATACTTTCCCCTGACTCGTCTTTCTCCTCCATCAGCCACAAATGCTTCCTGCTAAGTTTTAATTCTAGATTTTGCATTTTCACAGATTAGGACTGTCTAGTTTCAAGATTCCCTGTGCTTCTACTTGACGGGAAACAACCGGGCAATAACATTTTTCTTTTTTTGCTTCATTAAAATGATATTCTGGTTTTGATTTTGTAGACAATACAGCCAGTATCCTGACAAGACGAAGGAGATACAGTCGAACCACTCAAGATATCTATTACCTCCCAGTTTTGATTTCTGATGGTGGAGTGCCCCCTCTCAGCAGCAGCAGTACTCTCACAATTAGGGTTTGTGCATGTGAGAGAGATGGACGAGTGAGAACATGCCATGCTGAAGCTTTTCTCTCCGCGGCTGGCTTGAGCACAGGAGCTTTAATTGCAATCCTGCTCTGTGTTGTCATTCTTCTTGGTAAGCCATTTTCAATATTAAGTAATTCTATCCTTAATGCTGTCTATTCAGTGGCTCTCTGAATGTGACAAGGCAGAAAATTTTAATATGATACGTTTTGTGAACCAGAGGCTGGTAGTAGGAGGTAATTAGAAAAACCTAGCTGTGATTAGAGGGGAAAGGGTTAGCTAAAATTAATAGGGGAAAAATGTCTTTAAAGTACATACATGAATATCTGGAATCCACTAGAAATTATTTTTCAGAGGTTATCAAGTAATTAGCACTGCAGATCTTTTTTCTGTAATTTGGAAAGATTTCAAAAAGCCACTGACTCTCATTCCATGCCTAGAACAGTGTGAAAAATGATAGAAAAGAGATGAGGAAAGCTTTTTGAAATGCATTACCTCGTGAGCAGCACCATTAGCACTGTACAAAAGTAATTTCTTAATTACCTTTGTGGGATAAACTGATAGCAATGCACAACATAATCCACAGAGGGAAGGGACTGATGAGACTATAAAATGACTCTGTTAGATAAATGCCCTTGCAAGTGCATTTTAGCTTGACTTTTTTTTTCTTTGTGCCGAGGCCAATTTGAATGCTACCCTTTAGTTACTTTTCTCTTTTTCTGGCAGAGGCACAACTTCCTGGGTACATATCTCTGCACTACTCACGTACCTTTCTGCATTCTCACAGAGACAGCAAGAAATAATGGAAATTGCACTGTGATCCATATAGGCGCTTTTGAGGACCTTTTTCCAAAGGCTTTACATTTTCTAGAGATTACTTTTCTCACAGCTTACTTCAAAACATCTTTGTCAGAAAGCTGTTTTAAAATGTACAGTAACACATTTAGTTTATAAACTTATATTTCATCATACAAGATTGGGCATTCATAAGAAAAAATAAACCTTTTTGAATCTTAATTCAATATATATGCTAAATATTGGTTTTAATGAAGCACTGAAAGCCCTTAACAATGCCTCTGAAAAATATCAGCCCTAGTTACTCATTTCTTATTTAACTCAAAGAATGTTATCCCCTTTTATGCCCTTTATGAGATCACCAATAATCTAGTGGATTTCGTTATGGGCTCAAGAAACCCCAGCAATCCACAGAAAGGAAAAATACAGTACAAGAGTGCCTTTTACCTGCTCTTTGGAAGACCAAGGTGTATTGGAAGTTTGTAGTTTCAGTACAGCATTATTAATATTGCCCTTCATTTTGTGGTCTCAGCCTGTTGCACTTTGGCATGTTGCTATGGTAAAACACAGCTGTACGGATGTGGGTGCTTTCCAGGCACGCAGTAATCCGTCTTAAGGTAACACATTACACAACAAAGGCACTGCTCACTTAGGAATAGAAGTACGCTCTTTTCCAGATTGGGCAGGTTCGATCATTCTTTGTTACAGACACTTGCCTGATGTAATGATCCTGAATACCAGTATTAGCCTGAAAATGTTACACCTATGTATTTGTGACTTAGTATCTGCTATTTCTTTAGCGTATATCTGCTTTCTTCAGATGTAAGCTTTAAACCTGGTCTAATATCTGCAGTTTTCTCTTTAGCAATCGTGGTCCTTTTCATCACGCTAAGACGTAGCAAGAAGGAGCCCTTGATCATTTCAGAAGAAGACGTCCGGGAAAATGTTGTGACATATGATGACGAGGGTGGTGGAGAAGAAGACACAGAAGCATTTGACATCACAGCACTCCGGAATCCATCAGCTGCTGAGGAGCTAAAATACCGGAGGGATGTTCGTCCTGAATTGAAGCCTGCGCCCAGGCATCATCCCTCCTTAAGCCTTGACAGTATAGATGTTCAGGAGTTCATTAAACAAAGACTGGCAGAGGCCGATCTGGACCCCAGCGTGCCCCCATATGACTCCCTACAGACATACGCCTATGAGGGACATAGATCAGAAGCTGGATCTATCAGCTCTCTGGATTCAGCCACAACATACTCTGACCAGGATTATAATTACCTTGGAGACTGGGGACCTGAGTTCAAAAAGCTAGCTGAACTCTATGGGGAAATAGAACCAGAAAGAACAACTTAGTTGTAATTCCCAGAACAGAGAAGTTCCTACACAACTGGAGATATAATGACAGCAACGGTAACGAAAAATGAATATGCTACTTGGAACTGAGAAATTTGTATGCAGTTACTGTAGAACAAGTGCCCTTTTCATATTTGAAATTGGGTTCTCCAATTGGAAGAAAGTCAAATTTTGAAAAATACAGAAAAAAGAAGCTATTGTCCCTTGTGTATATTTTTTAATTGCTCAATAAAGTCCGTGGTACCGTATCTGTAACAATATCTAAAGTGAAGCCAAGCAATGACCTCTTTATTGCAATATGCTTAACATCTCCCAGCTACAGTAAGTTTATGGTCATGCCTGTTTAGGAAGATAGCTAACGGAGGAGCAAATCTCTTGCAGGTGGTTGTGATGTTGCATTTCTGGCTGTGCTTTAGGCCTTGTGATACCAACATGAGGTAGCCAATGGGGTTTACTATCAGTGTGAGAAACGCTGACAGTCTGTTTCCTTTACAGAAGTGATAAGCCACACCTGTCCTCTTAAATAAATGGTCCTTTGATGATTTAATCTTACAGAATTAGCACGTTGCATTAAGATGATGTCATTTCATTATGTCCTTCATAATCTTTTCATCCATAACCAGCTAACGGAGCGCACCATTAGCTGTTAGCTCAAACATGGCTCTAGTCCATAACCCTGCTCTGTTACTACATTCTAGAGGAACTGTTTCTTCCAGTGTTGTGCTTTTTCTTTTTGTCTTTTCATGGTAACACCACTCATTTAAATGGAATGTGTCCAAAGTACTTTTCATGCGCGAAGCAGATGAAGCATAGGCTCTTACAACAAAAACAACAACGGCACCACCATTAAAATATGCAGTTTGGTTCACTGTGCTTCACTTATGTGAACAGAGGAAGCTTTTCAAGTCTTTTTCTGGGCTGAGTCCAGGAGCTACAACAGTCCATTTAAAACACAGAGTTTTTAATCATAATGTGTCTCTATTCCTCTGTGTGACTAAAAGCAAAATAGAGCTGCTGGTAAGACATTGGAATAGAGAAAACTGAAACAAAGGGAATAAGAAGATTATGCTTTTTTCTTTTTAGTTCAATCTACTGATGTTTAATTTCTCTTTGAGTAACTTCCATCTAAGAAGAGCAAGTTTTTTTCTCCCTATTTCAAGTATCATGGGAACAGGAACATTTTAAGTCAATGGAGGAAGAAAAAAGTAAAATGTACCATTACTGTGGTTCCTATGGATTAAATAAATTGATTTGTTACGTTAGTAACATTTTAGCGTTGCAGAACTGCTGAAGAGTTCTGCTTAACATTGCAGGCTGCTTAACACCTAATCCAGCAGATTCTTATATTTTCATTTGTTTTGTTTGAAACTTTAACCTTTTGTTTGCCTTTCCTGTCATAATACTGTGAGAGGTCCAGGAGCTCATAATATCCGATGAAAGATTATGACCTATAAGGCCCACCATCTATTACAGTCTTCTGCATCTAAGAAAATTGTAGCTCCACTTAAGGAAGCGAGCTTCTTGCAATATGCATTTGATAGGGAAACTGTTACGAGCAGAAGCTGTGTATTGTTTTTTTTACTCTCTGGTCTGGTGTGGAGACTGATACAGATCCACTAGATTCCTCCCTATGCATTTTAGGTAACACCTTCAGCTTAGTAGAGAAGGGAGTACCTTTTGTTCCTCCAAGCAGGATCTGTATTTATTGCTGAGCTACAGTGGGCCGCACAGGTGAACCAGATTATTAAGCCTTCCCTTCTTTACTGTATGGTTGGGTAGGTCCTAGACATGACTGAAACTTCTGGTCAGTTCTACTTTGAGGATTTTTTTTTTTTTTTAACAAACTCCTTCCCAAAATGTTGTTTCCTGTTTTTGTTTCAGACAGTCTTCTGGAAAGAGTAGCAAGTAGCTTTGTAAGAAACTTTTCAAACTCTAAAAAGTATTAGTTGCACTGTAGTTCCAGAATTGTTTTTTACTGCATTGCTGTGTTTGTAACTCGAAAATCGTAATGCTTCTCTTTCAACATCTGAATCACCAAGTCAATTTAGAGAGGAAAAACTCCCAAACTCTAAAATGTTCTGCTGATGATTTTAAGGTAGTTTAATATTCTGTACTCAGATTTTTTTTTTTGTAAGTTTTACCAAATACAGAATCTTCTAGAAATGCATTTATAGAGACATTCTCATTGTACAGTAAAGTTAAACAGATGCTTTAATGCAGCAAAAGTTGTACTCAAACTGAGAATGGTTTATGTATTGTCTTCTTTGGAGTTAGTGTTAGGATATGTTTCAGTTTTGTCCCAAATGAAGCAACTAGTAGTGCAGGATTTTACAAGGAGGATTTTTCTTTTGATTTACATCACATTTGCTTTATGCCAATATCTAAATTTTTATATTGTATCAGTGGAGTGCGTAATAAGAAAATCTTTCAGCAGCAGTAGTACCACAGGCCATAATACTTTGTACCACATCTGCATGAAAACTGCATTCATTGTTGTATTATAGTTTTGAGAGCCGGGTATTAGTTATGTGCATTCCCTCTGGCACTACTCCAAAGCAGAGAAAATCAATTGTATTTTGTGCTTTAAGCAGTGTTTCCACCATTGTTTTCTTTTTATTTGCATCATAGAACATTCAAGCTTAAAGCCAACAGAAATGCAGTGACATACGTGAATAATCACTCCTTATGCTCATCTTTTGATTAAGTTCATGAGAGAAGGAGGTCATATCTCAGAGAAGTAAAAGTCTGCTTTTCACTGTTCCTGGTGCTCTCTTTGCTGCTGTATAGCACATGCAACGTACCCACAGCCCCAGGAAATGAATCCTTTAAAACTCTTCAGGGTTATTGAGACGCTGCTTCAGTGATGCTGCAGTGTGTCCTGTTTGGTATGTCCTATCCACAGTGATCGCCAAATGTGCTTTTCTGTCATGATACATCTGCATGCTTACTATGCTTACTGTTTTTTACTCAAAATACACATCACGGTGCTGTGTTGTTTGCATGACAAATAGCAGAATACGAAATCTTCAGGGCCACAGAAAACGGCCTCACGGTGCAGAAAGAACAGTTTTACAAATTTCCTTTCCTGATCCCACAATCTTTTCTTTTAGTCCTTTGTGTTCTAGAAGCAAATTTAAACTATATTTGAGAATTTCTATGTTGACATTGATGAAACTGGAAGAAAATTAGCACTGTATGCCATTGAAGGCACGATCATTTTGTAGCGTTGGTGATTTAAATGAAGTATACATTCAGTGAAAGTATTGTGAGAAACTCTTTCCTAGTTCATGCTTAAGTCTGATTGTATAGACTTTGGTTAAAGCTTTCATGGATCTTTTGTGTACTCATATTCTCAAATATTTTCTTATTAGCAAATAGTAATCCTGTTGCCACTTAACAACTAAATGCTGAAAACTGCCAGTTTTACTTAAACTGGAAGATACTGAGTTAAGTTAAATGGCACATACAAAGTGGAGCTTAAGGGCTTTTCAATTTACAATTTACAACAGCTATTCAACTAAAAGTACATTTATATCAAATCAATTAGTCACATTCGTTCAAACAAATCCTCTTTCTTGTAATGGTGAGGGTACTCAGTATGCTGTAATCTTGACGTGTCATCTGAGAAAATGGTTTGTATAAGCATTTTAAAATGTAAAAATATATTGCCAGTCTAAAAACAGTCAAAAATGTAATTTAAACCACTCTAAAGACAAGGAAGAGCTTGAATTCAACTGGCATTCGTTTAAGAGTCATACAAAGAAAATGAATTAATTTGTTTATCAGTGTTGCTAATTATTACATACACATAGAAGACTGTAAAAGATGAAAGTAGTTTCTCTCTGTTATGCACTTTATTTTTGCATTCTTCTTAGAAAACCAAAATAGTTGTAAACATTTTTGGGTTTGAATTCTTATTGATGCAGTTGTTTAAGTTGTGAATACTGCAAGAAAGTCTATGTGAAAATATTCTCACTGGTGTTTCAAATGAATTACAAAATTTCTATGGTCTAACACATTGTAAAATCATCCTTTAGAAAATCTGAAAATTGGACCAGTCTGGAGTTAACCAAACCCATAGACTCACACAAAGAGTGACAAAGGAAATGTTCTAAACATAGAGAAAAGTATGAAGTTTTGCTGCCTAGGGTTATTTTGTGGATTATAAAGTGCTAAGACCTTGTACTCGCAGGACATATAAATGGCACAATGCATTCTAAGGAACATTAGGAGCGTGTTGCAAGTATTGGGCCATCCTTATTTTTCCAAAGTCTCCAAATATATATATATCTATATATTTTTTAACAAAAGAGTAATGTAAAGTATACCTCCTTATGCAAGTGTTACTGACAGAAATTGTTACATTTTCTTTTAATAAACAAAAAGGGACAAAATCTTTTATTCGTATTTTTCAAATAAAATATGCTCTTTGCTACGGTGATGGGTTATTGTATTCCTCATCACAACTAGAATGGCTTATTTTCTCTTCACTCCTGTATTTTATACTCACCGAAGAAACAGAACTATCTAAAGGCACTCTGTCTTTAGGAATGAGATGTGATCCAGCAGTATTCCTGAGGTCAGTGTCAGAAACGGTATGGTAACTTTAACTAGATTTTAATGCCTGGTATAGTCATTCAATTATGTCACTATTTCAAAGACTGTCTTACATCATTATGGCTACAGATGGGTAGCGAGAGAGAGCCACCAAGCGATACTTTGCAACAGACTGCAGTATAACTGCTAAATGGTTCGTTACTTTTACTTGCAGCAGCTATTCCACTCTAACCATCGCTGTCTGGAAACTGAAATACAGTGTTATAGGATGAATACATTGTCCACATGAGTGATTTAGGGAATTGCACGTGTATGAAACCAGGTTGGTGGTAACAGCCGGAGTTTCTATCCTAAGCTGACACAGAACAGAAGACAAAAAACAGGCAAAGATACTCATAATGATCAAGCCCAGGCACATGCAATGCAAGTGTACAGGAATCATGCATTCTTTCTCAAAGGAATTAGCAGGTGTTACCAACAAATTACATCTTAGAAAATATTGGTACCATGGCTCACAAGGAACTTGTATGCAAGACCTTCTTTCCCAGACTGACAAAAAATTCAAAAATAAAGCTAAGATTGACAGGAAATGAAAATACAATTTTGTTATAGTGCCCTACTTGCTGTACTTCATTGTCCAAAGGCCAATTCAGTTTGTGTTCCACCATACTAGGCAATTCCCACCTGTGCCTCAGCACAGCCCCAGAGAAAAACCATTGTGGTAAAATAATATTTGAAAGACAAATATTGTCAGCCTGAATCTGAATGCAAGTTCAGGGGAGGAACCAGTGGCTTTGTGGTTTTTGTTCTGGTCCTCGTTCGAGGTGTTTAAACTTTCTAAAGAATGTTTATAAAGGTTTTAGATCATCTTTCATATCTGAGATTCATTGAACTATTTTTTTTTTTTTGTCTTAGCAAAGCTTACTATCCTCTTATATTCTTGTTAAATTAAATTTCAGTTTGCTTGGAGTCCATACTACTGCTTCTATATGTGGCAAATATATTATCTTTAGGTCTTCAAAAACTAGAAAGCTTTGCTTGTGAGCTTTTAGTAGACTTTTTCTGTAGGCTTCATGATTCTGTATAGCATTTTTGTGTTGTGTAACTCCTCACAAATCCATCAACACACCTCAACCTTTAAGAAAGTCCTGAACATCCAACAAACTTTTTCCACACTAGCTGCCTCTAAATTTGGTTTGTTCTGGAAGTATGTGCAATACAGCATATTATAGCTGGTGAGAAGTCAGTACCTGTAGAAACACCCTCATCCAGCAAAGCAAACTTCAAATGGAAAAAGCACATTTGGATTAGGACTCACAGAGGATCATAGGACACACAGAGCTTGGTTAGATTCCTGTCCAAGCCTGAACAAAATCAGGGTCCATGTGACATTCATAGTAGACCTTGTCACCATGCATGTTCAATGTCCAAATAGCCGGTGAGCTCAATGGAAAGCCCAATAAAGAACCATAGAATCATGGAATCATTAAGGTTGGAAAAGATCTCTAAGATCATCAAGTCCAACCATCAATCAACACCACCATGCCTGCTAAACCATATCCCAAAGTGCCATATCTACACGTTTTTTGAACACATCCAGGGATGATAACTCCACCACTTCCCTGGGCAGCCTGATCCAATGTCTGACCACTCTTTCAGTAAAGAAATTTTTCCTAATACCCAAGCTAAACCTCCCCTGACAAAACTTGAGGCCATTGCCTCTCATCCTATCGCTGGTTACTTGGAAGGAGACCAACACCTGCCTCACTACAACCTCCTTTCAGGTAATTGTAGAGACTGATAAGGTCCCCCATCAGCGTCCTCTTCTCCAGACTAAATAACCCCAGTTCCCTCATCTGTTCTTCAAAAAAAAAATTCTCTAGACCCCTCACCAGCCTCATTGCCCTTCTCTGGACATGTTCCAGCAACTCAATGTCCTTCTTGTAGTGAGGGGCCCAAATCTGAACACAGTACTCAAGGTGTAGCCTCCACAGTGCCAAGTACAGGGACATGATCACTGCGCTACTCCTGGGGGCCACATTATTCCTGATACAAGCCAGGATGCCATTGGCCTTCTTGGCCACCTGGGCATGCTGCTGGTTCCTGTTCAGCCAGCTGTCAACCAGCACCCCAAGGTCCTTTTCCGCTGGGCACCTTTCCAGCCACTCTTCCCCAAGCCTGTAGCATTGCATGGGGTTCTTGTGACTGAAGTGCAGGACCTGGCACTTTGCCTTGTTGAACCTCATACAATTGGCCATGGCCCATCAATCCAGCCTGTCCAGATCCCTCTGGAGATCCTTCCGACCCTCCAGCAGATCGACACTCCCACCCAACTTGGTGTCATCTGCAAACTTACTGAGGGAGCACTCAATCCTCTCATCCAGATCATTGATAAAGATGTTAAACAAGGCTGGCCCCAAAACTGAGCCCTGGGGAACACCACTTGTGACGAGCCGCCAGCTGGATTTAACTCCATTCACCGCCAGTCTCTGGGCTCGGCCATCCAGCCAGTTTTTAATCCAGCGAAGAGTGTATGCATCCAAACCATGAGCAGCTAGGTACATGTAAATAACTGAACTGTTCAAATAGCTGAACTGGCACTTCTTCTGCTAGAGTCCTGGATAGGAATGGATCAGTCTTAAAGCATTTGCCAGGCTTACAGTGTGAACACAATTCTGAGGCATGCTGCAGTTCTAACACACACCTTTACCTGCCACATTAACTCTTTTGAAACAAATTAGGTTGCTCTTGACTTCATTCTGAAGACTGTACATTGTTTACTTAAATACGGAATTAATATCCATGTTCCATGTTTAAAAGCAATTATTTTCTGTATCTTCTGGAATTGATTTGGGGACAAAGTACCTACAAGCAAAATTCAGTCCTGTTTTGAAGTCTCAAGCACAACACATATAACAACATATATAACAACAAATTTTCATGATAGGAATTGGGCTGGACAAATATTGGTTGTGTAAAAAAATAAAGTTCACTCTTACTAAGCTAACTATTTTTTTTGATAGTTTAGGTCTATTGATTTAAAACTATGTTTGAAGTTTAAAAGTATATGAAAATACACACTTCCTGATTATGTCATGAAGACCACATTTGGATTTCTCAAAAAGAAGTACAAACACCTCAGGATCTGTACTATTTGCAGCCTCTTTGAATTTACTCTTTTTGATCAAACTTGTATTTTCCAGTTAGTTTCAATGCTTTGTGCTATGTAAATTTTCAGCTGGGAAATGGTAACATAGAGGAGAATGATCCAGAGATTAAAATCTTTTTCATCTGTAGCTTCTATAACTATTAAAAAAAGACTAAAATTGAAAATGTCTTTCTTTCTTTATGAAACAAATCGGATTATCAACTCTGAAAGGCAAGTCACTTGCATGTGATGTTGGTAATAATAAACAGAGTAATATTGTTTTTCTTTCTTCCTTATTTTTATCATAAAGTAACAAATCAGAAATTGTGGTACCTTTTGTATGTCTCTACAATATTTCAAACCTGACATATAAAGGGAACATTTCTGTGAATGAGGTGCCTGTTCTGTTTTGTTTATCCCGAGACAGATTTTTTTTAAAAAGTTTTATACAGAGAATTTTTTTGATGTAGGGTGCCAAAGTTTGCTTTAAGTGTTAACTAATTGAGTTATACAACTGCAAATATAGCATCCAGTTTTCTGAGAGAGAAAAAAATGAAGTAAAAAAACCTTTGTTTTTTAAGAGGCAAAGTAAACCTCTTAAATCTTGTACAAGGAATACCAGCTTAGGCTCTTTAAGCAGATCTGAAACCACCACCTCATAAGCATATTCTAACCTATGTAGTGTTATTTAAAAATGAAAACAAAAAAACTTCTAGCACTCACTTCCTGTTGTATCCTTATTTTCCAAATAAGCGTTTCATGTGTCTTTAACATGTATTTTCAACAATATTTTACCATTTCAGTAAGACTCAGTAAAATGTTTTTGACAAATTTTCTTCTAATTTCCTCAGAACACGAAGTCACTTCTGTTGAATGGAAAGTCTAGAAGGACTCTTCTTTGACCAAGTCCAAGACAGAACTTCTCATCAAAACGTGCAAGGCCCAGTCAGTAACTGACTGGTCAAGGCATTTTATTATGGATGTGGAAGGTGGGCTTCAGAGCAGGACGTTAGATGGAGGTCTCCCAGTTCAACTATTCCTTTATCATAATCCTACATCACAAATTTTAACAGAATTTACTGATTTCTTAATGAGTATTTTTTGGTAAAAGAGCATTCTGATTTTCTGTCAAGCTCTGTGGGGCTGAGTGATCCTCAAAACTTGAGTTATGTATTGTTTGCTTTACATCCCCCTTCATCGTTTCAGGCTGCTTTCTTTCTTTTCTACGCCCACCAGGCCCCTTTTTGTCCTGGATGCTTGAAGTATTGTAGTACGATATTTTATCTTATGAATGTCAGGGGAATCTAGGAATAAAACTTCATCTCTCTGAAATATGGAAATAGTTATCAGTGGTATCTGATGCCAAATGTATTAATCTTCATTTTTTACTCTGGAGCATACATTTTAATGTGACTGTATCACAGCTGAATTCCTTATCTTTTTCCCATGTATAATAATATGAGATTCAAATCACCTTCTAAGATAACTTGAACAGTCTTGGTGTTATTAAACATTTATATTGGCCAACACCCTTGTGTCCTAAGTCACACAGAAAATTACATTATTTGCCTAAAGGAATTTCTGGCTTAAAAGGCAAGATTCCTGGATCTAATGTTACAAAGCAAAGACTTGTATGGGAGGGAACGGGACTGCAGGAAGCTTGAAGAGCAATGGAATGGTACTCAGGTAGACAGCAAAATCACAGGGCAGATACAATTACTGGTGAAATTATCAGAAATAAGTCATAGAATAAATAAAATATATAGTGACACAGGACAAATTTTTCAGTAATGTATTACAATTAGTATTGTAAAGTATTATGATTTAATACTGCAATATTTTATAACTATTCCCATCATAGGTAATAAAAACAGAAGTTATATGTGATATATAATGGGGATAGACTATGAAGTTCAGAAAAAAATCACAGTGGAAAAAGGAACATATTTAAAACTTATTTATTTATTTGTCTTTATTTCTTTACACTGTTCAGCTAATGCTAATTTCTATTGCTGATATTGTGAATACCCGACATTGCTGGGTCAGTCCTGTACATGAAGATTCCCACTGGTATGCTCAGGGTTTTGGCTTGCTGATTTTACATATAGATTTTGAAAATATATAGTTTTTTTTCCACAGAAAGTTTCAGAATATACTTTTGTAATGAAAAACTTTTACAATTTCCTCACTTCTGTAGCAGAATTTTAATTTTTCTGATACAGATTACACATTGCAAGAACAGTGACACTAGCTACACAGAGGGTTGCAGGTGAAAATGGTCATGTGACTGCATTCAGAAATCTATTGCTTTTTGCCTGATTTGTATCTACACAAAATATTGTCAGAGCTCACAAAACACTGAAGGACGATTCTGCCATGATGTACATACCAAAATTTCTGCTGATGTTTTTCCAGCTCTTTCACATCTAACCAAATTTCAGATTAAGTGAGTTTTTTATGTTTTTATTGCTTTCCCTCTGTTTATCTTGTGTGAAAAAAAAGTCTAAAGAATATAGACATCATACAAAACATGAAACTTAAATGCACAATTTGTGCACCTTATGCTATATTCATCTTACTATCTAACCTTTATCCCTGCAAGAAGAACATGAAAAGAGGCAAACTCTTTGGCTAGCTTGGACCTTTGACTTCAACTCCAGATTCTCAACTGTCATGTCAATGAAATGATAGTTTTAATGTGTATGTACAAAGATGCAGCGTGTCAGTTGAAAAGTAGATAACTTCGGACAACAGTTTAGACTTGAGCTCAGGCTGCCCTTTGCAAAATTGTATTTTAGAAGAAAAAACACCCTGTGAGAAAACGGACCAGATGGTAGAAACATCCCAATTTATGTGTGTGGAAAGGATACTTGGTGTCTTGTATAGTTCTACATAATTTTGACAGATGAGAAGATGCTGCTCTGATTTGTTCCTGTGGAAAATAAAACTTGCCCTCTGAAAGTGAAAAGCCTTTCCTTCTTTGTGAGATATTTTATGTCAGATGTTATCAAAACTTGAAAGGATTCATCCCGAATGTGAGAGGTTATGATGGTCAATCTGTCTCTTTGCATCTTGTGCTCTTTGCTGTTGATGGTGCAGTCTGTATGGCCTTTGGTATTGCTAAGGAGCATCCCATTCTTGACAGACTTTTTAATAAAAGTATGAAGGTAAATTGATTTGGTTAAAAAAATTACTGTGAACTACTGAGCATTTCAGTTCAAGGTCACTAGTTTATATTTGAAATGGAAATGAGAAATGCCAACATGATTAGCACTAAATGACTGCTTCTTTATATGAAATTTGTTTGCAATCTCACTTCACTGTCTGCACAGAAAAGCTGCATGGTGGCAGTGCCAAAGAGGTAGTCACTCAGTCTGTTCACCATATTCCTGTCTGTTCCTAATTATATTCTGAGTTTCTTGTTTGACCTGAAGGATCTCACAAGTATTCCTATAAACAGGTCTATCCAATTTTCAAATAATAGCACTGTGGCTGTATTCAGCACAGTGTTTCCAGGTTGGAGGGGGACACTGTCATGCTTTGGCAGCTCTCAAAATCTGAATAAGTCTTTCTACAGAACTCATCAAAGCAATCTTATTCTGTCTGGGTATAGAATGTCACTCTATTTTTGTCTGTTTTAATTTATGTAAAACACAGCTTAAATTCTCACCTCCTCTCATCATGCAATTAAAGTTTAGCAATGTTTCTATAACTTTTCCAAAGTGGAACCTGAGTCAAGATATTTCACAGTTATAAGTCAAAGAAAATGGCCAAATAATACAAAGATATGGAGACAATCATATCAGCCATATAAGGGGTAAGGAGCAAATGGTAGAAATTAAGCAGAGGACCATTTAGTGGCCTCTGAACAGCCACTGTTAATGCAGAATAATTATACCTCTGTTGTAGAAAAATCTGTGAACAAATCATACCACTGGACCCTCAGCTTACAGAACTTTATGTACTTTATGAATAGCTTTATTAAATGGGAAATTCCCAGAAAATTATTTATTTATACTGCAATATCACCTAAGGAATTTCTGTATGATCAAGACCTGAAATTCCTAGTGCTGTGAATAGACACCAGCAGAGCTTTGCTACCTCAGGGACCTTAGCATCTACACAAGGCTGGGAAAAGCTGTCATCCAGCTGATGACAGAAACAATATGAACAGAAATAAAGGATAATCGAGGACAGTTTACAATTGGAAGTCCAAGACACAGCCTAACTAAGGGGAAGATAAGATTAATTTCTGAGAGAAATAGGATAAATAACTTGATGCTTCTTGATGATTTAAAATTTCTAGACATTGACAATGGAAAATTTATGGGCGAGAAAAAGTCTTTGATACAGTTTTCTTGAAACCATATAAACAATAACTTCACAGTACACACAGGAAAGAGGAATAACCATATGGGATGCAGTAATAATGGACATGAAGCTGTAGTTCACTTAGTGATAAGAAAGTACTTTGTATATATAATGATGTAGAATCAAGGCCAAATATTTTGCCAGTAAGAAAAGTAATAGTAGAAGAAAAGTTGTCCCTTGAGCTTAGTATAATAAAAGTGAAATTCTGTTCCATGAAAAAGAAAAGTTGGTACATCCATAAACAAATAATCTTCTCCTATTTCTGCTATTGATTCCCTAACTTTCCTTAAGCAAATACCCTCATATATGCCAATTCGCAAGTAACCTACTCATATTTGTTCCAGTGTATAACTAATTAGTCCCAACTGTTCAAATATGCTTGCCTAAAATCAATTCTCTCCATACATCAACATACACTAAAAAGAAGATGATAAAATGAAAGGTGCGGAAGCTTCCTGGTGATGATTTCTACTAATAATCTGAAACCTTAAAACTAGGTGATTTAGGAGCTCCACTTTAGTGTCCAGCTTTGAAAATCCCTTTTTTCTTAATTGCTTTAAGAACCTGGGGTGAAAGTGGTAAAAAAATTCAAAACCTGCCCATTTTGTTCTTAAAGTATTCTTAAAAAGTGCCTAGAAACTGTCACAAACAGCAAAATCAAGTGGACATCGCAATTCATAGGATATGTGAGTGAAAAGTAAATCTAGTTTATGTAGAAGGCTAATTTACAATTTCTTGGAGGTGTCAACAAGCCTTTGAATAAGGATAATCTGATTGATTTGGTACACTTGGATTTCCAATAAGCTTTGACAAGGTCCTTCATCAAACCTATTATGGAATGACATGATCTTAATAACCGATTTAAGAAAAGGAAACAAAGTACAGGAATACTTTGTAAGGTTTCTCAGTGTAAAGAGTGCTGTTAGGAATTATACTATGACTGGAATTGTTTGATATAGAGTCAAAGATAATTCAGAAAAGCAAAGTGCGAAGACTTGCAAAGCAATCAATGGATACTTACTGCACGTACTAAAGTTGTGGAAGAAACTGAAATAAATGCAAGGTAATGAACAAAGGCAAAACTAACCCAACCTCATGCACCAGTACAGGCTTGGGGTGGACCTGCTGGAGAGCAGCTCTGTGGAGAGGGACCTGGGTGTCCTGGTGGACGACAGGTTAACCATGAGCCAGCAGTGTGCCCTGGCTGCCAAGAAAGCC
>Ga0065711_1040716_pt1 | contig 16734 bp, 15 predicted proteins | sample Hoacrofraction12_FD_59098 | JGI IMG/M metagenome (GOLD analysis project Ga0065711, IMG submission 59098) | Hoatzin crop microbial communities from Cojedes, Venezuela - Epithelial fraction 12 v2 (version 2) | ecosystem: Host-associated > Birds > Digestive system > Esophagus > Crop | place... | reverse complement strand
GGGTCAGCCCCCACCCCCCGGCTGTGCCCCTTCCTGGAGTCTGGTGAAAATTAACCCTGTCCTGGCCAAACCCAGGACACCCCTCCCTGACAGTGTTCAAGGCCAGGTTGGATGGGGCTTTGAGCAATCTGGTGTGGTGGCAGGTGTCCCTGCCCATGGCAGGGGGTGTGGAACAGGGTGATCCATAAGGTCCCTTCTGACCCAAACCATTCTATGATGCTATGATCTTTAAATTTATCAGGCACAAGTCCTGTAAAGGGCACCGGTGGCCAGTTTTGTTGCACCTGGGTTTCTTCACGGTGAGTTTGGCTGGCATGGGTGTTTTTTTGAACCGCTCTGATGGACCCCCATAGCAGGTTTCCCCAGGAAACATGGGAATGACTTTGTCCCTGCAGGGCTGTTACTTTTCCCTTGCCTTCCCTTCCCTTCTCCAACCTGTCTTTGAAATGACAGGGTTATATGTAAGAAACCACATGCTATGGCATAAAAATGCCTCGTCTTGACTTGGCTTACCCAGATCAGAAGCAGATTTAAGCCAAATCACAAGAGCATCCCCCCTGCTTTTGGTATTGATTTAAACTGGGGAGAAAGTAGGAAGATTAAAGATTGTCTCCTTCAGCCACCACACATCAGCCTGCCTGAGCAACGAGCGTGGGTGGTACAGGCTGTACCCATCACCTTCAGCCTCTTAACACGGATGCACATACTCTGGAGCCAAAGACTTTTTAAATATCCTCGACCCAGCAGAGAAACACATATAAATGATGAAATTATTGGCCATGAATCATGTATTCATTATTTTAAAGAGAAGACGGTGTCCTTGGAAATCGCTGAGGGATGCAAGTCACCCTCTTAAAATCATTCACAGCTCTTGGCGCAACGCGGGATGAAAAGGTTAAATGAGGAGCAACACTTGTTGAATTATACGCCAAAGCGGTTTCGCAACAGCGTGAGTGTTTCAGTGTGCCGAGTGTCTCCTGGTGATGGACACAGCAAACTGCTGACAACGTCGGATTTTAGGTGTGCTTACAAGGAAGACACTGAAGGACAAGGGTTGTTTCTGGTGCGCAGCAAACATCAGCGTGTCTGGGAAAGAAAGCGGTCAAAAGCTACTGCATTTTTGTGCCTCCTCTGGGTGACCAAAAATGAAGTTATACAAAAATCACATGGTTTACCATATTTGGAGTTTTATATCCCCTCTCCAAAAGAATGAAATCTGATGACTATATGCTATGTCTTACATGCCAAAAACTTCTCAAGGTTCCTCCAGAACTTCCACGTTGCTGTGGATTAACATCTTTCCTCAGATGCTGCCTTAAAAAGCATCACTTTATCCCCCAAAGCGACCCCTAGTGTTTTATCCCCATGAGTGCCAAGACCTCTGTCCGGGCTGTGCAGGTCTCCAGGCAGGATGTGGACCACGCAGCCCATGCCCTGGCCCGGGCTGTATCTCTGGATCCACGTATCTGACAGCCATCCAGATAAACCTGTGATCTCAGAGTTGTGTAACGTGTTTCCTTGATGGATCGTCCTATAAAATCACCAAGGGATCCTGGGGCAACCTGACACCTGTAACCAGCTGGAGGAGCAGGTATTGCTTTGGAAGGCGACTTGGCAGGGGAGGGCAGGGTATTTTTCCGCTACATTTTTCCTTTCTGCCTGATCACAGCAACTGTTTAAACTGGCTAGGGAGTAATTGTTTTTCTTTCAAATAAACCCGAGCTGAAATGAAAGAAAACTGTACAATCTTAAGGCTGTGGGGTAGAAAGGAGGAGGGGAGGGCAGGGCTGTATAAAATCATGCTCTGTCTGAGCAAGTCACAGGGATTTAACTGCTTACATCCCTGTTAGGCGAGTCAGGTAAGCTGATGGGGTCACCCAGTGCAGCTACTGCCCCATTCTACCCAGCTCGTCCCCAAGCCCGGTCCCCCCATCCCCTCTCATTCACAGTTATCTGGATGCAACAGAGCATTGCACCCCGGTGCCCAGAGCTGGGAACTTCCACCCCAAAGATTTATGGTGCTGTCTGTCCTCTCCAGTGTTCCGGGGATGAGGGCCGATCCTCTGGGGCGGCCAGGTTTGGGCCGACGTGGTGGCCTGGGATGTGTTGAGTTGGCTGCAAGGTGCCACACGCCTGTCCCCAAAGGGCACAGCTGTGGCCTGCTGCAAAGGGAGACGATGAGGAGAGCTCAAGTCTTAGGGCGAAACATGGAGTCCCTGAGCTGATGTGCTGGGTCCCGCCAGGTCTCAAGACACCGGGTTGGGTGAGCTCCGGCAGGTTTGTGCAGGTACGAGGAGCATCACCGCAGTGTGTGGGGCTGTGGACTTCACACCAAGAGCCAGCCAGCCCCAAGCAAGACGTTGGGACATGGAGCAGCAGGTTAATCCCTTACAGGAGCTGGAACTGCGCAAGTAGTTCAGGATGCTAAAAGCTGAACTCAGGTAGCATCGGTTGTGCCAAAGAAGCCGTAGGCAGCCCCCGCTTCGGCAACGCCACATCGCAGTGCTTGTTTCATCTGAGGAAGAAAAATCTCTTCAAGCCTGGATAACCTAAGAGAAATCAATCAGCACTGGAGTGTTTGATCTAACACCTATTTGCTATTTTACTTTAAAGATTTCAAAATAGCTACCTAGGAAGTTATTTGTATCTTTTTATATCCTAACTGCAGAACACAATACTTTTGTGCTAATGGATTTGTAATTTAATCTGTTAGTTAATTCTTTCTCAATATCGACATTCCTAGAAGCAAAACGGGTGTCAAGAGAAAAAGCAAAAAGGCTGATTGAAGAATATTTACACTAGCATTTGCTATACGTTACTCTTCGCGTAGCCATCGGCATCCTTATTATTATGCGTGTTATGATTAATTGTTAGCTGTGCAATGTCCGCCTTCAGGAATGCCCTGAGCTTATTTCTCAGGCTTCCCTTCCACAACTGATATGTCCTGCAGAGTTCATTGCTGTGAAATTCAGTGACAGATGATGCACAGAAATGTCAGAAAATATGGAAATTAACTTAAAAATTCACAAGGGATAAAGATGAGAAAACGAGGAGTGGGCAAATCAACATTCAGTGAAGACAAGACACTTTTGTTAGTATTTTATTGTGGCTTTCCCCTTCTGGAGGGAGTACAGACTTAAGACGTCTTTGTTAGTACGTCTGAACGCTTTAGAAAACAGAAATTGCAAAACGCTGCTATTTTGGTTCTTATGTTTTTCTCTCTTGCTCTCTATTTAGGGGTTTCATCTGCCTCTAGTGACTTTAGCCGCCTTAGGACAGGAAGGCTGGGTTAAACACAGCTGGCTATGCTCTCAAGGCTCAAGCTGAAGGTGTAACCCCTTCTCAGATACCTGGGGTTTTTTTGATTCTCATGACTCAGCATTTTTGCTGATTTAACACAGGTGAGCATGTGTGGCCAGCTGCCATGCCACACACCATCCCAGGTCCCTTCGGGCTCCCATAGCAGCCAGTGGTTGTTTTGCAGTGGAAGGGACATTTTGGGGTGCACCACACCAATGTCCTGCTCCAGAGGAGCATTTAATGGCTGTGGTTAGCTCAGCCCATAGCTCCCGAGCCTAAATCAGGCATTGTGAACCTCAAAACCCTGCCCAAGCTGCTGCTGAAGCTTGGAGAGGGTTCAGACTTGGGGATATGGCATTGATGCACCTCATGCTTAGAAAGCAGAAGCAGCAAGACCCAGCAACCTGCAGCCCAGCCAAGCCCACCCTGGAGGGTCTGGGGCACAGAGACCTCCTTTGGGTGATGGTTCATCATGCCAAGCGCAGCTCCTTGTCCCAGTGGACGTGGTCCTCCTCCTGTCTTGGTCAGATCTGAGCTGCCGCAAAGTTACCCTCATCTGCAGAGCGACAGCTTCAGGCACCAGCAAGTGGGGTGAGCTAAGGAAGCACCTGCTCGCCTCACATAAGGGACGCGATCTAAAGCAAAGCCATGGGCCTGTGATTGCTAAAGGTCTCCCCACTCATTACATCAAAGCTCCTCTGAGACCCCTTCTCCATCCCCACCCATGGTACATGAACCACAAGCATCCGCCTCTGGGCACAGGCTTCTCTCCTCGGACATGTGGGAAAATGCTAGTCTGAAAAACGTCTTATTTGAGGTAAAAACAGTGACTCAAGTACATTGGATAGCCATAATGTATCTTTGCAGGTGTAAATATATGAACATAATATAAAAGTATAGATTTTTATTTGTTATTATGGAGTATCAATGTATGTTTCATATATAAATGCTCTACATGTATACATATAGATTTATATAATCCACACAATTTTTGTGTATATGGACACATTATATATGAAATACATCATATATATGAAATACATGAATATTATATATGAAATATATATTTCTTTATGTTACGTTTTTGTATATTATATACCCAATGCTGCGCTTTCCGTTGTGGCTGGAGAAGCTGTAACGGTGTGAAGAGCGCATCTTTGAAGCACCGTATGCAGAAAGGCAGAACGCAACCCAGCTCCACTTGGTTTAATCCGCCCCGACGGACGCTGCAAATTCCTCCTGAAAACGTCATTTTGAGGTTTCAATGAGAGAGATGCAGAGGTTTTGTGGAAGATGATGAGGCCAGCTTTCTGCGGGAGGGACGGGTGGTTTAATAGTGTGCTCCTGGCAGAAGGAGAGAGGTGAGCGATGTCGAGTATGCCTGTCCACGTGATGGGGTGGCCCGGGCGCTGGATGTCCTCAGGTTGTGCTGGGAGGCACAGACACGCATGGAAGAAGAGAAAAGGCAAGAGAAGATGCCAAGAGAGCTTTAAGCATGCTGGGGTTTGGGCAGGGACGGGACTCCTGGTGCTGCAACGAGGGGCATCGCAGAGGTGCTGCAGGGAAGGTGGCCATGTAAGGTTTTGGGGCTGCTTGGAGATGACGAGGCTGCTCCCCATGACGTTTGGAAAGGTAAATTTCCCCCTCAGTCAGGTAAGTGCTCCCAAAGCAACAAAAAGGCGTTGATTTTGTTCTGAATCAGAACAGAGCAAGAAAAAAATTAAAAATCTGGAAATACTTGCAACAAGCCCCATCTTCTCACAAGAGAGAGGGGGAAACGCCCCAAAGTGATTCCTTCCCCGCGGGAACCACGCAGTGATTAGCAGAGGGAAGCCATCTGGCTGGGATGGAGCAGGAGAGCCCGTGGCTGCTGAGCCACGTGCGAGGTTTCCGTCCGTCGTGTGGAAACTTGCCCATGCTGAGCTGTTTAGGAGGGCTCTGCCGTGCTTGGAGGGAAAGAGCAATTATCTCCCCTGTCAGTGCGTTCTCAGGTTTATGCGTATCTCTGCGCCTTCCCCTAAACCAGCTTTCAATACAGAAATTGCAAAGCTGAAGTGATCCTCTGCAATTAGGGGAGAAAACATCTCTCTTTCAGCTAACATGAGAAAAAGAGCCGAATGAAACCACGCATTGTTAACGGGCTCCGGCTTAGTCACCAGGGAGGGTAATAAACAAGGCGGACTTGGTTGGGATAAAAAAAGCGTCGAGTATGGCGGGATTATGAAACAATAGGTACTGATAGAGAGGCAGCACAGAGCCAGCCGCAGAGCAGAAGCTTTGCTCAATGCCTGGGTTTGAATGGATCCTAATGATAATCACGGGCTGCATGGCAATTCGTTTAAATAACATGCCTCCTGCTTCCTCCCAGCCCGGCAGAATGAGTCCATACATGTTAATTGCTTCATTTCGAAGAGAAAGCTCCTCTCTCTGCGGCAATATTATATATTTAATTTTTGCTGTTTATTTACTCTGCCCTTCTTCAAGCCTTTTGCTGTCTATAAATGCATCTGCTGCTGTCGTTTTGCATTTCGAACAAAGGTGTTTTGTATCCAAGCTCCGAAGCCATTACAGGGAATTTCGCAAGGGAAAATGGAAAGGACCGATTCCTCCCAAGATTAGCCACGCTTCAGGAGGGAAGGGGAACTGGTGAGCCAACCTACGCGTCAGAGGTAAGAACCCTGGCATCGCAAGCCCTCTGAACTTTGTGAAGGGTTGGGGCAGGCTGCAGCTTGACCCTCTCAAGTGTCCCGCTCCTTCCCAAGCGAAAAACTGGTGTGAAGACTCGAAGAACACCCGGCGAAGTATCGCTTAAGATTAACATCGAGTGTGTTCACAGGGCATGCGCACTGCAGAGGTCGGCATGCTTAAAACAGGCTTATCAGAGAAAAACCACAATAATAATAATAATAATAATAATAATAATAATAATAATAATAATAGACTGAGGTTTTAGCAAGATTCCTCACCGATTATGTGATGAAGCAGAAGTGTGCTTCGCCACACAACTGCACTGTCACGATATCGGTGGGAGCAGGAGCAGAGGCAGCAGCACCTTTCTGGGCATCTGCAGCCAGACTTCTTGGTGCTGCTGCTACTAGACATAAATCCTGGGTCTCCTATCCTCTCCCTGCACCTGTTCAGCTCCCCCCAAGAGCCTTTCTCGAAGGGTGATTAAGCTGTTATTGCTGCAAAATTTTTGTCATGTCTTTAATGGCCAAAAAGGACTGGGGAATTCAATCCCAGCTGCTCTTGCACACAGTAGCTTATAGGTACGAATTAGCATCCGCTAAGTTGTATTTCCTCTCATGTGGCCTCTGCTCCCATCTAACTGCGAGTCTGTCCTCTCCTGCCGACTGCTACATTAGCTCATTTCATTTGCAGAGTTTTTTAAAAAGGTTTTTATGGGGCTCATCTCAAAAACTGGTTGTGAAGGTCACCCTGTCCCAAAACAGCCTATTCCCCAGAACACTTGATACTCAAACTTATCACTTAATTCAGATATTTCACCTTCCACCAAAGCTTACTGATTAAAACAGTGCTACCACACTGTGGGATATTTACGAAGGGGTTACCATGATTAGAAAAAATCATTACGAGTATACTGGGAAAAAACAGGAATACTTCTTGCAAATGCAAACAGTGTTGCTAGTAGCTATTTTCCCAGGTCTTATGACCTATCTGAAAGGAGAAAGGATTGCTATTTGTTTCCTGCAATTAAAAAAAAATATATATATTTTCTTCTTCATTAACATCATTAACAGCATTAGAAATCAGATTCCAATGGCGATGTATTGAAATGGCAGCATGGATCTATACGCAATACTATTTATGACTATTAAATATTATATTTAGAATAATGTCTTTATGCATCGTAGGGCATGTTGCTGTAACCCCATGAGGAGACGCAGCGGAGGGAGGTGTGTGCAGGAGGAGCAGTGCTTGGGAAATGTTTGGGGCCTTACGTGATTTGGCCGCTGCAGCCTCGTGTGGTAGCAAAGTGCTGGGGCAGGAGCAAGTCCCTGCTCGCTGCTGTCACTTGCCATCCCCTTGTGAAGCTGGCAGGAGGACTCGTACTTCCAGCTAACACCCAGGCTGGCCTCTGCCTGCACCGCAGGAGAAAGGCTCGGTTGGCATCGTGCAGGCGATTCCTGAGGAGGAGAGAAGGACCGTCCTCTGTGTTGGGTCCAGAAACTCATTACCAGGATCAGCTCCTTCCCAGCTGAAGGACAGCAGGCACTCCGCAGAGCTGGATCCTCGCTTACCCTGCACAGCCCCAGTGTTCAGACCGTACTGAGAAGAATTACAATCAGTTCTAATTCCAAGTTTTAACAAGCTTTCAGCTACAACTAACGAACGTCTTTAAAAGGATGGAATTGTGCCTGCGTTTAAATCCCTCTTTTTTGTGTGGTGTTGGGTTTGTTTTCACTCAGGCATTGAAAAAAACAGGTACCTGTCAGCGAAGGAGAGATGGTTTTATATGGCTTGCAAGATAGATGGATGCAGTACGTGTCCTACCACAGTCTCTCTGCAAATCTGCAAGGCAGGCGGCTGGCCCCTGCTTCTGTTCGAGGTGCAAGATGTGGCCGTACAGCTACGCTTCTTGGAACTGGAATTAGGAACGTTTTACTTTCTCAGTAGATTGAAAAGCAAAATGCCTCCAATTGTAGGACCTTGCTCCATCAAAACGCATTAGAAAAGGAATTACCAAAAATAACAAAAGCTATCTCTGCCCCGGATTGACAGCCTAGAATTAGTCTGAAATGTGTGGCTCTGCAAAACAGTTCCCAGATTGTACTGCCGCTTCCAACAGACCCTCAAGCCCCATCCAAACACAAAAGTTGTTTCACTTTAGTTCTTCTGGTACTGTATAATCCCCATGCCTCCTTCTCTCCTTGCTGAGCATGGAAACAGATATTCCAGCCAAAAAGTATTAGCAGTGCAATTTATATATATCAAAAGGGGGGAAATATATTATCATGCTGAAGTACGTGCGCTGGCCACCCTGAATTACACCTCTGGAAGTGTTTCGAAGGAAAACTCCACCTTTCTCCCAAACCCTGTAGCCATTTTCTTCAACAACAAAAAAGCAGTGAACAGACTGGTCTTCAGGCTCTGTCTAGGAAAAAAAAGACATTTTTTTCTTTCCTCATTCCCCTCAGAGCCAACACAACTGCTAATCATACTTTTTCCCCAGGGTTTTGCAGCTGAGTCTGTTTCTGGTCTGGATGGCTCATGGGACTTTATGAAGCCTAGTGCCAGCACGAGGAAGAGGATGAGTATGGACACCCTTATTGACACCAGTGTGGATGTTTAAGTCAAATATGTGAATATTTCTTGAGTCTTTCCAATGACCCTGAAATTACGGAGAGAGTAAATACTGAGAGAGTAAAAGGCTGAGAGAGTTGGGACTGTTCAGCCTGGAGAAGAGAAGGCTCTGGGGACACGTTATTGCAGCCTTCCAGTACCTGAAGGGGGCCTACAGGAAAGCTGGAGAGGGACTTTTTACAAGGGCATGCAGTGACAGGACAAGGGGTAATGGCTTCAAGCTGAAAGAGGGCAGGTTTAGATTAGCTATAAGGAAGAAATTCTTTACCCTGAGGGTGGTGAGGCCCTGGCACAGGTTGCCCACCGCAGCTGTGGCTGCCCCCTCCCTGGCAGGGTTCAAGGCCAGGTTGGACAGGGCTTTGAGCAACCTGGTGTGGTGGAAGGTGTCCCTGCCCATGGCAGGGGGGTTGGAACCAGGTGGTTTTTAAGATCCCTACACCATTTTATGATTCTGCTGCACAAGTGCTGTATGCCTTTGCCTGTTCTCCAGGAATGGGGATTGAAACAGTTATTCCCTCTGCTACTGTTGAATACCTCTTTCCAAAGACTCCCTTGGGAATGGACTGCAGACTGGGATGTTTTCTGGAAAGCTGCATGGCTCATAGCTGACTGCTACTGCTTTGGGGTGTAAATGCTGTCTCTTTAAAAGATGCCTCTTTTATGTTGTCTGCACTATTTCTTTATTTGTACTTTGGCTCTGCACTCACAGTCATTGGCCAGGACATGGATAACCAGGCCCTTTCTCTGCTCGCAGAGCTTCAAGCCACCAACCGCCACGATGACCCCTTAACCACCAGGCTCCTTCTCCCGTCCCTTCGTGTCTCAGGTCTTGTGCTGAGAGTTGTTTCGTGATTTGCGCTGCGCAGCTGTTGGATAATTACAGGGTGTTCAGGAAAGCATCATCACACGCCTGCCGTCTGCTGTGGTCTTCCCTACAAATCCGCTTTTGGCCACTGTGTTTATGGCTCCTGTTGGACAGTGTGTGGGAGGCTGCATTCTGGGCTGAGCAGACTTTCGGCTTCATCCAACATGGACATTTTATTCTTTAAAAAATGTCTTCTTCACAGCATTTAAAAGAACATGGGGCGGCTACTGGTAGTTAAAAGGAGACTCGGGGCAATTCAAGATGCTCTGAGCCACCTGCAGGCATCATGTCCCAGGCGAGAACCGCCAGTGCTTGGGGCAAAGGTATGATGAGTGGACAAGTGCGTGCCAGATCCTGCCCCACTGACAGCCTGGTGGAAGGGTTTTGCAGGACTTTCATGCTGCCATCAATGTAAACAGGCCAAGGAGTGTGTTTTAACTTTTGCAGGCCATTCAGTACTGCATGCTAAGAGGAACTCAACAAATACACGTTCCCCGTCGTCATGGAAGTGGCACCCCCCGACACTTTGTGTGCCTTTCCCAAGTTTTCCAACTTGGAAAAGGGGAAAAGGCAGTCTTGCTGTGAGTTGTTTGCTACTGACTCTAGCTGGCATCAATGAACCTTTGCCTCATAGCACCATGCAGGTTCGCTATGCAATTAATGCTGACTTGCAATGCATTTTAGGCCATTTTCAAGCGAACTTTGAGTGCCTGAACATTGTGCTGTGAAGGGCACTGCTTTCAGGGCTTTGTATATTACTTTGTATATTACTGCAATATGGGTTTTGGTAGCAGATTGGGAGAGCGCACAGATAAAGGTTGCTGAAAAAAGGCACCTTTTTCCTACTCATACAGACTGAAAACAAAAAGTCTTGCTAAAGTTATCCTGATTAAAACGACAACAAAAGGCCTTGATGAGACATACTGAACAGAAACCGTGTTTAGAATTTTTATTGATTACTGATTTACGCTGTTGTCTAGATGCACTCTTCGTGGGACTGGAATACATCGCACGCTGCGTAGCACAGCCATGGCATGCCTGGATTTGTATAACCGTGTGTCCAGAGCGAGCTGTCTGCCTTTTAACCAGATGCAACTGGGAACACGTGTACAGCACAGGGAAGGGAAGCCCACACTGGGCAAGAGGCTAACTGGCTGGGAGGCCAGCTGTGCTTGGATCGGGGTTTTGTCTTCAGGCTTCTTGCAGTCCAGCTTTGACTTCTGCTTGGTGACCTTATAGCAGCCTTGCAGTACCTGAAGGGGCCGACAGGGAGGATGGAGAGAGACTTTTCATAAGGGTGTGTAGTGATAGGACAAGGGGGAATGGCTGTACACTAAAAGAGGGCAGATTTAGGTTAGATATTAGGAAGAAATTCTTCACCATGAGGGTAGTGAAACACAGGCACAGGTTGCCCAGAGAAGCTGTGGATGCCCCCTCCCTGGCAGTGTTCAAGGGCAGGTTGGATGGAGCCCTGAGCAACCTGGTTTAGTGGAAGATGTCCCTGCTCATGGCAGGGGGGTTGGAACCAGGTGATCTTTAAGGTCCCTTCCAACCCTTACCATTCTATGATTCTATGCTCTTCTCTAGGTGCCATCCTGCTTGTAGCTCTGCTCAATCACTGCATCGGTAGCATCTCTGTATATGGGCAAAGCAGTTTTGCTGAGAAATCAGGACTTGTGCTTACTCCTCTCCTCAGAGGATAAGAAAACCAGGGCCAAGTGAAAGCTGTGTGACTAGGCAGAAAATCGAGCTAACTAGAATGTGTTAGATGTATTTTCTGGAGCACACGGACACAAAGAAGTGGAGCCTGGCTGCAGGCCAGCACAACTCCGTATGAAGACAAGACTGTGCGGACCAAGAGAGGAACTGGGCAGTGACTGCCGCAGCGTAACTTACTCTGGTGCAAAATGACTCCAGGCTTTAGGAGGAGTCCGAGCCACCCAGCAATTCACCAGTCAGGCTAACGCCAGCAGCTGCAGATCCTTCTACATCAGTGCAACAGGGTTTGCACGGGTATAAATCATGCGCATCGCTACAGTCAGAGACAGCAGAATAAGGAAGGAAGAGAAACAAAGGGCAGAAACAGAGATGGCCCTAAAAGGGAACTTACTTTCTTATGGAACAATCCTGGAAGCAACAACAAGGTACTAAACAATAAAGCACGGCTAAGCAGTTCGTCGCTACGCAAGGTCACAGTCTACCTTCCCCCACAACCGCCTGCAGCGGGAAGCTCATTGTGGAGCGACGGATGCGGAGCCGAATTGACAGTTGAACCTGGGGGATCTGGCCATTTCCCCAGGATGGATCTGACATCCCTGGCTCTTAGGATGAAGACAAAGGGCGGGAGAACAGAAATGTTATGATTCCCATTCTACAGAGGACGAACAGCAGTGGTGTTAAGGCTATCTGCACAACAGGGCGGCTTTATCAGTACCGGAACAGCAGCGTGATATCCTGCAAAGCACGTCTAGCGAGGACAGAGCTATTTCAGTAAAGCAGGAATGTTTTTTTAGCAGAGTAACACCCTCCCGAATGCAGTCAGCAGCGATGCAGCTACAAGCAATGGTTTTGACAGTTTAACACTCACTAGCCCAGAAGCTGCTTCCCGCTTGCGCGGCTGTGTTAGCTGGGGATATCAGCCATTCCCTCTCCTCACCGACAGAGCTGGCTTGGTTCACCTCATTTAGACTTTCTGTGTGACCTGGGACAATATACTTAGGGTAGAGCTCTACCAGAGCCCTGCTGGAGCAGGAGAAGTGTGCTTTCCCACCAGTTACCGGCACTGACTCTTCCCGTCCCACCCCACCAGGACTGCAGCACATGCAGAGGACTTCGGGTTTGCCTCACCGTTCGGTCCAGCTCTGGCTCCTGTCCCTGGAGCTCCAGCTTTCAATGTGCCAACGCTGCTGAGAAGCCTCCAGGCAGCTCGGTTTGCTTCCTTCTCCCAACCAGCACAGCTCTGCAAGGAAAAGCTTCAGCAATACGTGGAGTTACGCTGGAAAAAAGGCCGTCTGTCACTACTGCTCACTTTGTTTGAGGAATTGATTCAAGCAGCATCGGCAGAGCTCTTTCGCTGCGTGACGTGCATCTCCCGCAGGCGGTTTAGCTGACAGGATTATGTTGACCATCGCTTTTTAAGTAGGGACAAACTTTCCCAGAATTTGGGAATTGTCAGCCTTCGACAAATAAATGGCTGGCATATCACTGGTTTTAATACTAGTGGGAAAATGGGTCTTTAGAGCAGATGAAGACAAGATGATGAATTAGATGAGAAGTGAGGAATCAGGCTATAAGCAGCCCAATCCTCTCCAAAAGAAATCTCTGGCAAAATACAGACTCTTAAGATAATTAGATGGCCCTCCCTTTACTGTAAAATCCGAAGGTGTGTTCACATCCCCTACTCAGGGAGCTTAATTTAGGAGTTCTAACTACTACATTCAGATTAGTCATGAGTGATTCAGACTGCTCAGACTTGATTCCTCAGACAATGGAGAGATGGAGTTGTGACAGGCGTTAGGGTACAAGCAGTCTGAACGCGGCCGGCTGCCTCGCACTCCCTGGATGTGTTCTCCCTGACGTCCCCCCGGAGCGGGAAGCACTATTTCCATCCTACATACAGGAAAAGATGTCTGGAGCATGCTACCAGCTTGCATGAAACAAGCTGCTTCTACAAGCTTATCTCAGTTTTGCCTGAGTTTACTTTGGCCAAGAGCTGCACTTCTTCCACACAAAATCCTCACCAAACTACTCATTATTCAGTATAATATTTTTTCACTTATGAAAAGGTCATAAGCCATCTTATACTGAGTACGGATATTTTAAGGCAAAAGGGAATTTAGATTTCTCAACAATGGGGATTTTAACATGTACTGCTTGCCAGTATAATGAGCACATCCAAGAAATATGACTCAAATCTTCACGTTTCTTGAAGCTAGGAACTGTCTTGTCTGCTAAATGTGCCAGAGTTTTCCACGGATGTGACTTGGCTTCTATTTTTGCTCTCCCTGTATTATCTTGAATTAGATTGCAGGCACAATGCAGCCTAAATACATATACACAAAGATGTAAATTTTTTTTCTTGACATGTTCTGGACATTAGTTTGATTTATGCATTTCTCTTCACACTGAATTTCTGGCATTTTAGCAGATGACTCCCCACAAGAATGTTCTTTCAATCTCACTTAATCCCCAGCCCACCTCTCTTGACTGCAGCAAAGGAAATTCCAGTGTCTAAGCAACTATTCCTCTTCCCTGGAAGTGTCAGACGTTCGGAGCACGTGGGGAGATAAAGAGCTCTTCTGCTGACTCATCTTGGCAGCCAGATCAGGTGGGCTTCCTTAGGTCCAACACAGGGCTCGAAAAGGGTCTAGGAAGAGCTAAAATGTCTGCATGGGGACAAAAATAATAATAATAAAAAAAAGGCTCTCAAGAAGCAAGGAAGAATTGGTCCTCCCAGCTGTTTGTTTGTTCTTGCAAATATTCAACCTGCAAAAATTCAACATTGAAGTCACCAAAATTTGCCCCAACAGAAAGCTTACATGAAGGACTTAAGAAAAGCAAAGATCTGCCACTGTACATCTGAGAGCTTTCCCTAGCCCCTTGAGCTTTTTTCTAGAAATCCATATCCAAGATGTCAGTAACCTGAAAAGTACTTTATTCTGGAACTGGGTAGGGGAAGGAACAGTGAAGAGTATCATCTGGCACTTAGACTTATTCCAAATCTTCTGTCACAGGCTTCCTGCAAATACTTTAGCGGCATAGTTTTGGACACATTTATGCAACCAGATCCCTCACTACAGCAAGAAGTAATAGCTAACCCCATTTCCAAAAGCAACATTGGCTCTTAACACATTAGATGTCTTGGGGGGCCTGGATCCTTGGGCCTTAAATCCTGGATTCAGAGACACATAAGAATCTATGCTTTGCTGATTCACTTGCACACCTTTGTGACACCTTATCTCAGCCACGAGCTTGATCAGCTGTCAGCACACCAAAAAACATCAACACAAACTGGTAACAAAGATGAGTGAGAACTGCAAAAATAATCGAGGAACTTGCTCAGATAGGGTCAAGAAATTCACATCAATTACTAGGACCTCGTTCCTTCTATTTTTTTTTGCGCACAGCTGTATGCACAGGAGTCCATTCCCAAGAACACCCAGAGAAAGGAAAACCAGCGCGAACATTCATGCAAGACTGTATTCTCATGAACATCTGCACCTGAATAGCATGTCCTGCCATCTCTGAACGCTCTTTGTAGGCCTGGGAGTAGAACTGCTCTCAATGGGATTGAAGGGACCCAATGTACATCACAAAGTTTCTCTTCGCAGAGCATCGATTCTACCATATCCTGGCAGGATTCTTTTGTGGAAGAGGATCTTTTCAGGCAATTCTTGACAGGTATTTCTAGCTTTACAGTATCTAATTAGGATTTTAACCTCCTTGGATTAGTACTACTTGACTTCATCTACCCCCAAAGCACCACAAACAATGCCAGTATTATAATAATAATAACTTGACTGATCTATATGCAACTTGTATTATGTGTCCTGTCAGTTCTATTGATTTGTGGATGCACAAATAAAGTCTGGTTCAGACTTTGTATCTTGCTGCCACAGTATAATCTCAAAAGGACTCGGAAAACACACAGGATTAGTCAATACAAAGTTTCGCACTCAGAGATAGGGTGTCCAAATTCTAACATCCAAAGATTAAGAAAACATTCGAGTACAAACAATTACTGGAAATACCTCAACCATTTCACTGGGAAGCATGATTCATTCTTATTAAAATGAATTTGCTACTAGTAAATATATTGCTAAATCTTAACTGACAATTACTTTCTAGTGCAACTTTTAGAAACAGGTATTGCATCTCATTTCTCTGGGCCAAGTTAGGACTGGGAACACATCTGGGAGAACATCTGGGTTTCTTGCCAGATGCTGAAATGACACGCTGAGACACAGGTTAATTCGCATTCTATTTCTTTGGCCTGTCTTCTTACCCGTGCAATGGAGTTAACTGTACCCCTGCTTCTCTTATGAACTATCACCATAAAACTTATTGTCAGGTGAAAACTGTGTTCTCTTTCCATTTTCATAAATAGATGGTAATAATATTTTATTCACACAGTCTCCCCCCCCCTTATTTTATAGAGTTTCCCTGTGTCACCAGTTAACATGAAGCTTTCTGATTTTTACATAAGAGGTGTAGTCACATTGCACGGTATTACAAATGCGTCTTACTCTGTTTAAGATAAGAAATGAGGAACTTTGAGCTATAAAAGCAGGCTCTTTTCTTATTTTTGGTGAACTTAGCAGCTATTTTGTATAGGCTATATTTACCAAAATGTTTTCCATTTCAAACACCAGCTTTGAAGAAGACAGCCTTCTCTGTGTTTTAAAGCAAGTCTACATTAAGCTCAAGGTAGCAGCTTTTACTGTTAAATATTCTTAAACACAGCAGACTTCAAAAAAAGTTGTTTGCTGGATGGAGTTAGATAAAGTGATAAGAATTTCTTTAAATACTTCCTCCTTTCCCAAGAACACGAGAAATATAATTCCATAAGAAGCACTTTCATCTCAGTAATCTTTCATGCTGAAGAACCACTGTTGAAGGCATCGTTGAAAGATATCATAAGGAAAAAGGACACACCCCCCTTCCTTTTCCTTTTATGAGTGTGTATATATATATGTATATGTATGTATATATAATCACGTCAAGTTTGAAGAGCTGACAAACTTGATTACAGAATCTCTATGGTATGTGTCAACTAGTATAGCAATATCACCTCAAGGAAGAATCACAGAGTGGCTGAGGTTGGAAGGGAGCTCCGAAGGTCACCTGGTCCAACTGCCCTGCTCAAGTAGAGTCACCTTCAGCAGGTTGGCCAGGACCACGACCAGATGGCTTCTGAATATCTCCAGGGATGGAGACTCCACAACCACTCTGGCCAAGCTATGCCAGTGCTCAGTCACCCTCACGGTAAAAAGTGTTTCCTGATGCTCAGAGGGAACATCCCGTGTTTCAGTTTGTGCCTGTTGCCTCTGGTCCTGACATTGAGCACCCCTGAAGAGACCCTGGCTCCCTATTCTTTGCACCCTCCCTTCAGGCTTTTATGTAAGTCGATCAGATCCCCCCCCTGAGCCTTCTCTTCTCCAGGCTAAACAATGAGAGGTGCTCCAGTCCCTTCATCATCTTGTGGCCCTTCTTCAGACTCTCTCCACTATGTCCACGTCCCTCTT
>Ga0065711_1040712_pt1 | contig 16734 bp, 19 predicted proteins | sample Hoacrofraction12_FD_59098 | JGI IMG/M metagenome (GOLD analysis project Ga0065711, IMG submission 59098) | Hoatzin crop microbial communities from Cojedes, Venezuela - Epithelial fraction 12 v2 (version 2) | ecosystem: Host-associated > Birds > Digestive system > Esophagus > Crop | place... | reverse complement strand
GGAAGGGAAGGGAAGGGAAGGGAAGGGAAGGGAAGGGAAGGGAAGGGAAAAGGGAGCACAGTCCAACCCTTGCTGTGAGTTCTGGCCTGTTCTCTGGGCAGGGGGTGGGTAGTAGAGCAGGGTAAGAAGGGCTGAAGAAGGTGCTGCCTGAACCTGTCATGGAAGCCACCTTGCTAGCTATTCACAGACTAGTTTCAGGGTAACAAACCGTGATCTGGAGGAGAAGACAGAGTGCATCTCATTGAGTGTGTGGATGACATAAAAATGAGAGGTACAGGGCCACGACACAGAGAGACAGAAACCTCAGTAAATGCAGCACCCCAGTACCACACTGGGGTGGAGTGGTCCTGCAGAAGGGTCATCTGGGACTGATGGTTGGGGAGCACTCTGCAGAAAAGGCCCTGGGGCTCCTGGTGAACAGTAGGATGAACAGCAGCCAGCCAGTGTGTCCTGGCAGAAACAGATGTCAAGAGCATTCTGGGCTGTGTAAGAGCGGCACAGTGAGGAGGCTAAGAGAAGTGATCATCCTCCTCCACTCTGCACTCCTTACATCATATCTTGATACAGAAAGCAGTATTGGGCCCCTAGTACAGGAAAGGCCATCAGCAAGGTGGAGACAGTTCAGCAGAGGCCACCAAGATGCCTGGGGCTGGAGCACTTGCAATGTAAGAAGTGACTAAGGGAACTGGACTTGTTCAACCTAAAGAAGAGATGGCTTTGGAGGACCTCATGGCAGCCTTCCAATATGTGTGAGGAGGTTACTGAGGGGGCAAAACCAGGCTTTTCACTATGACATATGGCAGGAGGACAAGAGACGGTGGGCATAAATCAGAACAAGATCAGTGTCTAATGTATAATAAAAAAATGTCACTCAGAATAATTAAGCATTGGCTCATGAATCCAGAGGAGCTGTGGGTTCTCTGTCCTTGGAGGTTTTCACAATCAAACTGAACAAAGTCCTGAGCATCCTGATCTGAATTCAGTGTTGGTCATACTTTCAGGAAGTTGGCCTGGAGATCTTGCAAGGTCTCTTCCTCCCTGAGTGATTCTCTGATACTACATCTGGAAGAAACTATGTGGAAGAGATGGAAAGTCTCAGTGATCAAAATAACCCCAAATCTTGAGCTCCTTGTGCAAAGACCTCTGAAGCACCTGAATTTTATACACAGCATTTTATAAGAGTATAGCAAACAAAGAAGGCATTCCCTTTCTTTAAATCGTGCCTGTGGATCCTGTGTCCACAGACTGTCACCAACCTACCCATCTGCTTTTTGTGTCTAAGTGGTAAATAAACCAAGCTTGCCTACAGGAGGGACTTCAGTGCCTAAGGGCTTGGCTGGAAATCTTTTGGGAGCTTCTGGGGCTAAAAAAATTACTCAAGACCTGTCAGCTACTGTGAAAGACGCAGTATCTCCCAAATGCTTAGCGTATACTTACATGGCCCACTCCAGCTTCTCATTCTTGATGGAGTTATATAGTGTCTGAAACAAGAACATAGTATTAGCTGTGTCTCTCATGGCAGACATGTCTGGGCTGTGGAGGCAATCTCCTCCACACACTGCCTTGGGGTGTTCTTGGAGAGATAGCTTCCTTGATGAACTGTCCTGGAGAAGTATTCACCCATGAGCAGGACAACTGCTGTCCTGCTAGACTCTTTTTTGTCTATATGCCATGCTAGGTATTGGACTAGCTGCACCAGCAGAAGAGGGTCTGGCAGCCACTGTTTTTCAGGAGCCTTTATATGACATTTTTGACTAATTCTTGGTGCTGTACCTAGTCCTCAGTGAATCCTGGCCCACACAAAGATGGTAGAAGACTCTGGGGTATGCCAAGACACGTCCAGTGTCTCAACTAGGGGAAAGGGACAGTGGAGGCTTGATCGCTGTGCTGAGAAGCATGGGAGGGATAGATGATCTCAGGGATCAGCTCTTCCATTTCCTCCTGTGCAAAATTCCAAGAGTTTCCCTGGGGCACTGGGAAACAAGCAGAATGAGGAGGTGGCCCTGACAATACTGAGTGGTGGGATAGGGTAAGGTCTTCTGGGAGGCAGGGATGTCATCTAAAGCACGATGTGACACCCCTGATATGTCGCTGGTCATTTCAACCTCCTTCCACACAGCAAAATCCAGGTCAAGTTGCTGGACCTGCAGCAGGTGCAGACAACAGTGGTAGTGTTAACCCATGTGGAAGGAGAAAATACTCACTTTGGGGTGTTTAACCAATATCCCATGGTACTGAACTAGCTGTGTTGGAGCACTACATCTGATTACATGGAAGTGAAGGCAGAGCGAAGTGTCAGCGTCAGATGGTCATATTTGGGGATGAGGGGGTACCTTGTTCTGTGCATTGTCTGGTGCATCACAGAGCTACTGTGGGGAGAGGGATGCCTGCTATGCTCTGAGGGCAGATATGCCACAAGTCTGGATAAAACACCACCAGGGAACAGATCTCTAGTGGCTCACTTCAGGTTAGCAGAAGCTATCCATATGGGTTACAATTCTCCAAATGAAAGAATTGTGCACTGGAAAATGCTGATTCAAGGACTTAGAGTGTCCCAGCAGGACTAGGTGGCACTACAGTAATAATGACTGTATCCCACTGTCTATTGATATCACATTACCTTCAGCAAATCCTTTGCAAAGTCCTTCCCATCGTTCAGCCCATCCAGGTTTGCTATGAACTGTTGACACGACATCTTTTTGCCAATATTCTGTAAAGGCAAAGCAGCAGCTCATTAAACTTCTGGAGAATTTTGATCTTAATCAGAGAGTCTTTTAAAGAACAATTTTATATGTAGTGGTGAAGCCTGGGTTTACCCCAAGAGCTCAAACATGCAAGGTCTTCTGCTTTGATCTTGTATTGGGCTGTTCGCTTTATTCGCTCATGCCAGCATCCAAACATTTCAAATGACCTCTTTTCTAATGGCGGAGATAAAACATCTGAAAAAAAACCTCTCCAGCTCTTGCTCCAAACTTTCTAAATTATCTCAGCTCCATTCTCCAGGTTGGTCCTGGTCTGTGTCTCAAAACTCAGGGTTCAGATTGCCTTGAAATTGTTCACTCAGACTGCCTTGAATTTGTAACATTTGGATGGGTCTCCAAGCCTGCCAAGTGTGAAACTGTGTGAGCATGCAGTGTCAGCATCTGAAGACAGTCAGTACTAAGCAATGACTCGTGCTTCACGGAAACTGTTATTTTTGACTGCTATTCTGAAGAGAGATGATCCAGCTACTGGTGCTGCATGAACTTGAGTGCTGCGGTGTGTGAGAGCAGTAGATGTACACTGTAAGAATCTTGCAACCTGGAACACACTCATCACCAACTAATGCCAAGACTATTTGGCGCTGCTGCTGCCAGGTCATCTGGCATCCCTGGTATCTGTCTGTGGCATCTATCTTCCCAAACCCTTTACTCTTCACCATAGCCAGGTGAGTCACCTTCTCAGTCTGCAAGGGTTGAGGGACACGAGTCAGGCAGCCTTTTTCCAAGCCTCCCCCTGCAGTCCTGCCTCTCCAAAGGATTGGAGTGGAGTTGTGGGGGAGTCAGTGGGAATGATAGTGTTCAGAAAAAGAAGTCTGATACCACAAAGAAAATATAGGTGTCTCTCGTGCCATGTAATATTGCAGCTTTCACACCCTGGGGTGAAGTCCCCAAGGACAGACATCATGGTGACATCACATGGAGTGGACAATGGAGGTAGCTAGAGCAGAGCATGAGCTTCCACCAGTCTTCCTAAGGATACCAACAGCATCCTGACATTGCATGGGCTTTGCATCAAGGTACTGATAGGGTGGCCATCCAGCAGGACCTGGGAGGATGGCCAAGAGGAGCAGAGCCAGGACTCTGCTTAGGGACTCAGTGAGGAAGAAGAAGGGCCTCAGCAGGTCACTGAGAGGGGATGAAGCTGCAGCAGATTATATAAGAGGTGCCCTGCAGGGAAAGATATGTCCTCTGTGCAAGAAAATAACCGCTTGAAAGAGACGGACACCAGAAACCCCTGCCCACCAACATGCACAACAGATGACCTAGAGGCTTCTCCTCAAGTGAAAGCATCAGCAAAGGATGAGGCCTTGGGATTAGCCCACAATGACCACCCCTCCCACACATACATTCCATCTGTGTGCAGACATACTCTTTGGCTATACAGGGAGCTAGCGCTGCCTTTGAGAAACTCTGTCTGATACTCTTAATAATGCCTCCTGTCGGTGCCAGCTCCAGATGAGCTGGCACCCGTGAGAGATCAAGAGCAAGAGGAATAAAGCATTGTTACAAATCTGCAGGGCCTGGGGACACAGTGCGGCACAACACAAGGCTCAGCCATCTTTGCATTTTCACAGGGGACCCCCAGAGCTCATGCTTGTAACTGGACCCAGTAGCTAGAGGCTACTGCCAGCTAGCGCTCAGCAGCACTGCAGCACTCAGAAGAGCTGCAGGGAAACCTGCTGATGTGCTAGGCTTTTTCAGCAGAGGGAAGAGACATTAGTGTACTTGCTGGCCAGTGAATTACAGGAAAAAAAGAAAAGGCAGCAGCACAATGGTGTGTGGATGGAGAAAGGAAGGAGTGTAAGAGGGCACATAAAAAAATACAGTAACAAACTTCCATGCAGAAGGGAGTTTGGAGATGACATAGGTATGTTGCCTGAGACCTTGAGGCCCCAGATTACTTTGGACAGAGAGAAGGTGACTACTTCTACCTCTGCCTTGAGACAGGAAAGCAGAGTGTACAGCACAGGTCTTTCTGCCTGCAGAGATCTTATTGCAGTGGTCCAGCAACAAATGTGGAGGCCAGCACATTTTAGAAAGTGACTGGAAACAGTGAAGTGGCACAAGTTACCAGCCTTGAAGACCCTTCTTTGGGTTTCTCATGTATTGTGTCCATGTATTAATCCCAAAATATGGCTTCTTTTTTATTCTATGATCTGCCTCTTTCTTTTGCACAAGATCTCTGAGCTCAAACTGAGACAGAAGTCACAATGTGGAAAAAGAAGCTAATTGCTTAGCAATTGAGAAGGATGGAAACATGCCCTTTCTCTGACAACCATAAGAAGTGATAAGAAAACTCCAGCACTGTGAATCAGCTTGTTGGACAAGGTTGTTGAAGCACTGCATTCAGGGCCAGGATTCAGGCTGGCTGTCAGTAGGACTGAGCACAGGATGCTGGGGTGGCTTAGATGAGGTACAACCTCAAGTCAGCAATATCTTAATGCTTCTTCTTGCTGCTTTGAGAAATGAGCTGGAGCCAGCCACTCGAATACAAAGCCCTGCAAGTGCCTCCAAATCAACACCAGCTGAACAGAGAAAACAAAAAAACACTTAATCACACAGACTTTGCAGCTTCACTAAATCAACATTTGCAGAGAGACAGTTCCATGATCACAAGTTCTGTGTCATCTATGGCACCAGCACCAGGGACTGCCTGGCCTTTCGCACACTGCAAGAGTATTTAGCAAGTATGGGAAATCCCAGGAACAACTCTGGAAAAAGCCATGATGAGGGCACAGTGAGGTGCCTTCTCACACTGTATGCCATCTTGTTGATTCAGCAAGATCATCACATTTGGACATAACCTTCAAGGGAACGTATCTGCACACCTGAAAGTTCAGTGTTCAGATGTACTATGTCCCTTGCTGAACTGGGACCTCTGGGTAGGGAGATGCAATTTCATTTCTGGCCAGCCACGCAGATGAGGGCATTTTGTTGTTTTGTGGTGCATCAGTCACTTACCAGAAACAGAACTAACAGTGAGGCTTCTTCACAGCCACACGTATCTACTATTCCTGATATGTCCCTCTGACAGAACTTTATTCCATTCTTGCCTGCTCCAGGTCATGCAGCAAAGCATGAGAAATCACTGTCAGACAATCAGCTAGCACCATGGTGTGCCTGGATGGTGAGCAACTGAGTGATCAGTGGATTGAATAAATGAGCAGGGATGAATAGTTAGATGAATGGGTGGAGACAGTATGGGAATGGATGGACAGCGGTGGATAGGCATAAACAGTATATGAGAATGGAGAGATGCAGAGGCAAGATTCACAGAAGTGGTTAGAGTGCATAAGAATAAATTAGGAAGGATGAGATTGATCTGATGGCAGGTAGACAGGGCTGATCCTGGCATCCCACTGTTTTAACCCAGTGTAACTCCCCTGTTCACAGTTGGGTTCTTGCCTCCTCTGGGCCTCAGCCATTTGCTGCTGAGATGACTCAGCCAAGATGATCATAAACCATCGCCTTAAGTGTCCAGGATGGCTCTATGCATCTCCAGAAGACTCTAAGTTGTAGTATGGTACTCCTTGGTTGTTGCCAAGTCCCAGCATTAGGAGGTTGGGCAGGTGAGTATGGAGCTGGGTGTCCAGTGAGAAAAGCAGGTACCATGTGAAAGGGCAAGGAGGAGAAGCAGATTCCTGGGGGCCAGAGGCATTTGTTGGTGACTTCTGGCTTTTGAACACCAAATCCAGGTGAATCTATGAAAATGGAGTATCTCATTTTAAAGATAGTAAGTTTTCTGGACACTTTGAAAACAGGGTCTGAGTGCACCTGTGGTAGACAATCAAGAGTAGTAAGGCAAAACTCCAGTGTGGCCAGGTGCAAATCTCAAGTTTTGAAGCCAGTCTCATTACTTTTAATCCTGGGCTCAGTATATGTGATAGCCACTGCTGCGATGGTGAACTAGCCCATACTAGAGTCACTGCTGTAGGGAACTTCCCTGTTACAGAGACACATCAACCACACTTTCCTAAATAAAGGAATTTCCCACTCCACAGCAATGCACAGTAAAACACTGAAATACACACACATAATATTAAAAAAGGAAATAAAATAAAAAGTGATATGCAATATCATGACAGCATCTTTAACAAAAAGGGATGAGAGACCAAGTCACACAATCCCAGGTACACTGCAGTTTATGGAGGTTTCTTTACACAGACTGAATTTCATGTGATGCATATCAGCTGCTAACAGGTTGCTAAGTAGTGAAGGACACTGCACAACAACTTAGGAATCCAGACAAACAAAAATCTTTTTTTTTTTTTTTTTTAACACAGAAAAAAACAAGTCAAATGCCAGTGCTTTAAAGCAAAACACTAGAATGACTGCACTTACCACCTGGTAAAGGATTAAAGAGCAGAAAGAGAGGTTCCAGGAGCAGAAGGAATTAAAAAAAAGGAGGAGAAGGAGAAGAAGAAATTAATGTTACACATGCAGAAAAAATAAAGAGAAGATTTTTCAAAGAATAGCTGAGGCATTTCTACACCTCTTCAAAAGAAACTTATTTTTTCTTTGTCTAGATACCATGAGATCATTTCTTCTTACTAGGCATCTTAGCCAGCTTGTCAATGAAAAATAGAAATGGTAAGGTTTTGGAGGTTTTGGGTTTTTTGGGCCTTTTCAATAATTTCTGTCCTCCCAGAGACATACTTTGGATTTTTTTAAATTAAAAAACTAGACAAAATATGATAATTTTGGAGTCAAGTTGCATAGTTTGCCTTCTGCCACAACGTGGCTTTTGCTCTTGCAGGAAATGTTTTGACAAAAATATATCCTTGGCTCCAGCTATTTCAGCTGTGAGACCCTTCTAGAAGCTGTCCCGCCTGCTATCCCACTGTGTGCAAAGACATTTTGCCTAGACATGTTACTGGCCGTCATGTGGGTGGGAATGGACCCGGTGTAACACTGGTCATAGGCTATGTGTTCCCCAAAGGACGAGTCTGCGGCAGCTGCAAACAGCTTGTTGCAGTCCACAGTGCACATCTGGAAAGGATGCCCTTGCTGACACGAGTACTTCCCTTCACTGACTGCTGTCCTCAAACCTTGCCACTGTCATGAAGACAATATCCATGCTGTAATGATGGGGAGGGTCTCCCAGTTGGACTGTCAGAATGGCACAGATGAAGCTGGTGGCCTTTGCATCTTTGCCATCATAGGTGAAGAGCACCCATGTAGCGTCCTCTTCCCACCCTCACAGAAAAATGCTCCTGTCAAAGGTGATTATAAACCAGTATGCAAAAAAAGAGCTGGGTTATGGCCTGCTACTGTCACCTCATTGACAGGCTAATGAAGAGAAAATCAAGGCAAGTTTCTGCAGATGCACAACAAATTGTTGCCAGCTGGAGGCAGAAGAGGACTCTGATGACACAGCTTGGAAATCATGGGATTGTGGAACAGAAAAAGGATGTGTAGGTTTCATATGCACAGGTTGCTATAACAAGATGTTCCCTCATGCCCCCTCCATCTTCACACAAGTTATGGGGAGTCTGTGGCTCCAGGTCTGAGCTCGCAGAGGGACTATGAAAGAAGACACTTCAGTGACTCGAGACTTGAGGAACCCCTCTACCCCTGTAAAGGGGCACAGCCCTCTGAGGCTGACAGCCATGCTCCATGCCTGCACCATAAGGCTGGAGAGCAGGGAGGAGATCTGCGTCAACAGTGCCTATAGCCTTCCAAAGCACTCAGCAGGGTGCAGAGTTCATGCTTACTGCGAGATGTATGCTATGGCAGGGGTCTCCAAGGGTGCACAATGCTGTCCCCTATGCCCAATCCCATCTCCCGTTTGCAGTTATTTTTCCTCCCAGTCTGCTCTCCTCTTTACACTCAGGTTGACCTTTTATGAATAAATCCAACCTATGCCACCTGAAAGACCCTCTAAAAGGTAGTGAAAGATCTTCTTAACAGCCTTTGCAGTTTTCCAACCATGTGTTTGGACACTGAGCTCTGCTCACCCTACTCTTTGTCCAGAGGCCTCTCTGATATGACTGATATATGTGACATAACTGATATGACTCCAGCGGCTGTCTGTTACGTTCTGGGGAAAAGCAACAGCTGGGACTTACTTCATGTTTTGGGAAGGAAAAATCAAATCTATACCTGTACGAAACCACTGACACCCTTGCAGCAGTTGCTGGATGAGGGGAGCCTCAGGTGTCTGCACCACAAGAAATAGCAGCACAATTGGTGCTGCTGTTTGGCAGCTCCACAGAGACTGGTGGTGAAGACCTCTCCATGAGACCTCCTGGGGCAGGGCTAATGGATGAAACAGGTCCTGGGGAGAAAGCTGCATTGCCTGTGCCTGTATACAATAGCAGATGTCAGCAAAAGATATGCCTTTGGCTTAAGTGTGGAGTGACACTAAGAGATCTGTCCCCAGGTTTGGGCCTGACACCCAAAATTCCCCCTGGATCTGGTCAGAGTACTCTCTGCTAACTTATCTCAATTTTCCAGCCACACATCCTGCATAAGGGGACAGACCTCTATACAAGTAAGGAAAAAAGGAAGGATGCATCACCAACTACTACTTACATGGCCGTGAAGGTCTGTGTTTAGCAGCATCAGGGCACAGGTGAGCGTATGAATCCCATCTGAAACACACAACAGTCAGATGGCCATGATTACAACCCTTCCCATGCGGTTTCAATGTTTGCTGGCTTGGCAGCCCACCCATTGGAAAAAACAAGGCTAGTTGCTATGTCTGGGTCCTTCAAGAATAACTGTTTCTTTCAGCTATGAAGAGAGTTTAAAAAAATGCAAAGCCATCTTTTCCTTCAAACTTTACCTTTTCCTGAAATGATTACCTGGTTAAGTGGCTTTAAAGCAGTTTTCTGCCTTTCTAAAGACCAGAGTTTCCACCTAGTCTTCCTCCATATGCATTTTGTGGCAATGCAGCTCCAGTATGAGTCAGAGACTCTGGCAAACAGAACTAGTTTCCCCTCAGTTCATCACAGTCACCTCAGGGTTTTACCCTGAGGACTGTAGCCATCACCCTCAGGCAGCCTGTAAATTCTAGAGTTGTTGAACAAACATTGTTACTACAAACGAGTACAGCATTTATGGACCCCTGACTTCACGAAACTCATGTGAAGTTTTCCTTCCATTTGAGACAGCACAGCACCCTATTCTGTACCAGGTAACCTGGTGGCTTGCTGTTATTTCAAAACCATGCAGTGTGCTGAAGCTGTTCATAGTCAAGAGACTAGTCTCCACACACCACCTCACAATAGTGAGATGAAAATGCACTCTGGCACATGAATTAGTCTTTGCAAAGACCTCACAAAAGGCCTAGAGCACCAGGGAGGGGACAGGGGCAGAAATACTATGGCCTTGGACTTCAGCCCTGCTCTTGGCACGCGTTGTTGTGCTCACACAGATGGGCTGCTCCACAAACCAAGCCAGACATGACATGATGCTCCTGGCTTATTTACCTTGCGCAAGCTGCTCTGTGAATTGGTGCCTTAGGGTCAAGCTGTAGCTTACCCCCAGGTGTGGCTGGGGAGGTGACATTTGTCTCTTCTTGTTGGGGAAGACGTGCAGCCACAGAGAGCCAGCTGTGGCCCATCTCCATCCTGGTCAGTCACGACACAAGGCTGCCATTTGTGTGGAAGTGACAAGCCCTGAATACCCCATGTTCAAGGCCAAGCTCTAAACACTGCCAGCTACAGGCAGCCAAACACACAAGCCCAGGATGAAGACAATGAGCACAGGATGAAGGCAACTGGCCCCTTATAGCAGCCTTTCAGTACCTGAAGGGGGCCTACCAGAAAGCTGGAGAGGGACTTTTTACAAGGGCATGGAGTGACAGGACAAGGGGTAATGGCTTTAAACAGAAAAAGGGTAGATTTAGATTGGACATAAGGAAGAAATTCTTTACTATGAGGGTGGTAAGGCACTGGAATAGGTTGCCCAGAGAAGTTGTGGATGCCCCCTCCTTGGAAGTGTTCAAGGCCAGGTTGAACGGGTCTTTGAGCAACCTGGTCTAATGGGATGTTTCCCTGACTGTGGCAGGGTGGTTGGAATGAGATGATCTATAAGGTCCCTTCTAAACCAGACCATTCTTTGACACTATGATTCTATGATTCTATGAGCACATGAGCTTCTCCCTTTCCTGGAACAACCACGGTCTCTGAGGAAGAAAGGGTTTCTCACGGGAACATTACATATTGCTTTATGAGGGCTGACAGTCCTAGGGGCATGATGTGATGGACATCCCCCATCAAGAGAGAATCATTTCCTAAGAAAGATGCGTCCTTCACTTTCACATGAAGCAGTTTTGTGCTTAGGACAATGTGCCTCCCCAGTGCATATTTTGGGGTCTTTGTGGGAGATTCTGGGCTGACATATTCAGCGGGCTTTACTGTATCACTTTGGTCAGGTAAATCATTTCCCACATGGCCCCAAGGTGGAGCTGGTGTCCCAAAACCTGCTACTCTCTCGCTGTTGCTTGGCTCAGTTACATTGTCTTTTTTCTCTCCTCTCACAGTGTCGCAACACAACCATATATTTCCTCCATGTCTGGGCTTCATCAGGAGAGCACTAATAATGTGTCCAAGACACCACTCTGTGGGAGAAAGACCAGTCACCCCACTCAGCGGTCAGCAGATCAGAGCTTCTGCCACCCTCATAGAATCATAGAATTATACAACAATTTGAGTTGGAAGGAATCTTTAGAGGTCATCTAGCCCACGTCCCCTGCAGTGTGCAGGGACACCTTTAACTAGACCAGGTTGCTCAGAGCCCCATCCAACCTGACCTTGAATGTTTCTAGGGATGGGGCCTCCACCACCTCTCTGGGCAATCTGTTTCAGTGCCTCATCACCCTCAATGAAAAAAATTTCTTCCTTATCTCCAGTCTAAATCTACACTCCCTTAGTTTATAACTGTTCCTCCCTGTCCTGTCACAACAGGCATTCCTAAAAAGATTGTCCCCATCTTTCCTATAGGCCCCCTTCAGGGACCCAAAGGCTGCTATAAGGTCTCCCTGCAGACTTCTCTTCTCCAGGCTGAACAGCCCCAACTCTCTCAGCCTTTCCTCATAGGAGAGGTGCTCCAGCCCCCTGATCATTTTTGTGGCCCTCCTCTGGACCCACTCCAACAGTTCCACATCCTTCTTGTGCTGAGGGCTCCCAGAGCCAGACGCAGGACTCCAGCTGAGGTCTCGCCAGAGCAGAGTGGCAGAATCACCTCTCTCAACCTGCTGGCCATGCTTCTCTTGATGCAGTCCAGGATATGGTTGGACTTCTGGGCTTCGAGCACAGGTTGTCAGCTCATGTGCAGCTTTTCATCCATCAGGACCCCCCAAGTCCTGCTCAGCAGGGCTGCTCTCAATCCCTTCATCCCCCAGACTGTATTGATAGCGGGGGTTTTCCCAATCCATGTGCAGGACCTTGCACTTTGCCAAGTTGAACCTCACGAGGTTTACACAGCCCTACCTCTCCAGCTTGTCCAGGTCCGTATGGATGGCATCCCATCCTTCTGGCGTGTCAAATGCACCATCAGCCTGGTCTTCTCAGCAAACTTGCCGAGGGTGCACTCGATCTCACTGTCTACGTCATTGATGAAAATACTAAACAGCACCGGTCCCAGGATACACCCCTGAGGGACACCACTTGTCACTGGTGTCCATTTGGACATTGAGCCATTGACCACTGTCCTCTAGCTGTGACCATTCAACCAATTCCTTTTTCACTGAACAGTCCACCCATCAAATCTGTATCTCCCCAATTTAGAGATAAGGCTGTTATGGGGGACTATGTCAAAGGCTTTACAGAAGTCCAGATAGATCACATCCATAGCTCTTCCCTTGCCCACTGATCTAGTCACTCCATCATAGAAAGCCACTAGGTTGGTCAGGCAGGACTTGCCCTTGGTGAAGCCATACTGTCTGTCTTGAATCACCTCCCTGTCCTCCATGTGCCTTAGCATATCTTCTCAGAAGATCTGTTCCATGATCTTCCCAGACACAGAGGTGACGCTGACAGGTTGGTAGTTCCCAGGGTCCTCCTTCCTACCCTTTTTAAAAATGGGTGCAATATTTCCCTTCCTCCAGTCACTAGGGACTTTGTCTAACTGCCATGACCTTTCAAATATCATGGAGAGTGGTTTGGCAATGACATCAGCCAATTCCCTCAGGACTCTGGGATGCATCTCATCAGGTCACATAGACATCTGTATGTTCAGGTTCCTCAGGTGGTCATGAACCTGATCTTCCCTTACACTGGGAGAGGCTTTACCCCCCTGGTGCATCTGCACCTCATCTGCAGCATCCTATCACAGAGGCTGCAGTGACCCTAGGTTTTGCAACAGCCATGCCTCCATCAGTGGAGAAGTTATTGAAGCAGCATATAGTGATGCCCTGAGATGTCTTAGAGGGCTTTAAGACCTTCTAAGCCACTTGATCTTCTCCACACAAAACCGCCTTGGCTCTATCATGCCTCTGTGACAATAGAACATCACAGCCAGGGGTGTTTGTTTAGAAATCTAGATGATACGCAGTGGCTCAGATTTCATCTCAGTGGAACATCCTTTGCAGTTTTAGGCTGGATGCAACAAGAAGGAACTGCTTCATGAAGAAAGAGTTTGCAATAGCTTTCTCAAATTATCACACATCTAGTGTATGTTTTTGCAGTATCTGCAATAGATGTGACCTGAAACAGCTACTTTACTTCCCTCCATTACATCAGCTTCAAGCAGTAATTGGATTATTATATTTTTCAAGCCCCATTCAATTCCAGTACTGAGTGCATCTCTGTCCTGCTTGGAACTCATTCAGTTTACACTTGGTCTGCAGTAAATGGTCCTGCCCAGCCTCGTGAAATGTGCTGCCACCAACGCAGGCAATGCTGTGGTCCTGAATGTTAATGAATAGCTCATGACAGCAGAAGCAGTAATGTGTTTCAGGCCCAGTTTTCTTTACTCTTAATAGTTTTGTACTGTTCAGGAGTGCAACATTTCTAAAATAGGTCCTACCAGCAGCAGTGACATCTCCACTGCGGGCCACGAAGTTACGGAAGAGTTTAACTTTCTGACTTCTTTCATGTTGGCGTTAGTAGGCACCTTCTCATGGGGTGTATGTAGGAGTGGGGTTGGATGCAATGTGGTTGTGGATCACTTGCAGGGGGAGATATTGAAGAGGGGTCAGGACTTGGCATTTGAAATATTTCAGTTGGGGACTGTTGCTAATAATTCAGCCTGCAGCTTAATGTCTACGTGTGGAGGACCCTTTGCAGGGGAAGGTCTTTGGATCAGTGGGGGAAAACATCACACAAACACAGGGAAATTATATCTAAACCTGTATGTTACTGGAATAACACTGAATAAATCAAAGAGGTCATTCTGTTTTGAGAACAGCTTGTGTGCAATTAGCTTGGCAGAGGGACTGGAACGTTCAAGTGACACTAGGCACTGCTGCTATTCAGGAAGCCTGCAAGATGGAGACAAGCAGGAGCTCTCAGACACAAGTGGCATACTGCATGCTGAAGGGGTGAAAGAGAAACAAACTGATACTGCTGTCAGGTCAGCAGTCTGATTTCCACCTATGGGGGCATTTCTAGATGCCTGTAAGCAGGTTGGTAGAGGCATTCATGTAAGCGTGAACATGGACACGCTCATGTATGTATGTGTGCAAGTGCACATGTATACCAGGAGTGACCTTTCTCATTTAAAAGTGCCAGAAGAAGCTATATCTACTTAAAAAAAAATGGAGAGGGGCTGAAAGTAGTTAATGAAATACGCAACTCTAGTGAGCCCAGAATTTTACCCAGCTGTGCTTTCTCCTGCTGCAATTGTAGATGCAAGGAACAGAACTCCTGCACATGGCAAGCCAACAGCATTCCTCAGTCTCCATGGAAATGTCTTCTTCCATTTAATGGACAAGGTCTTAGGCTGAGCTAGCACCAGACACCCATTTGCCACTGCCAGCAACCATTTAGCAAACCACAGCTGAAGTAATTTGCAGCCCCTGAGAACCACTCACCACCTACTCTGGTGCTGTGCAAAGCACGACCACTGATCCAGGCTACAGCTGAGGAGCTTGTCTTCAGCACACCTCACTGGGAGCACACACTCAGACCCTCAGATCCTGAGGGGACTCATCTGGCTCTCTTAGGGGGAGTCTGTACAGCATGTGGTCTCCCCAGTCCATCCCAGGGCAGGGATAATTAGCAGGGCAGGATTCCAGAGAAAGGGAGAATCTGTAGCCTTGCCTGCCCAGTGGGTGGTATTCAGGCCGAGCTGTGGATGGCTGGTTTTACACTCAGGCTCTGACACAGGTGCACTGTGGGTGTACAATAGACACTAGAGTCAGGGAGAGAAAGCAGTACCTTCAGAAGTGCTCTCCTCTGGGTTGCACTGGCAGTATCGCCGGGAGAAATGAATCAGCACCCGCTCCCGTTCCTGCGTCTCTCCCATCAACGGGAATGCTTTCAAGAATGTCCTGCAAAGAGAAAGTGATACTTAAAGATGTCATGGATCAATCTGCTGGGCACCATCCACGCTAAGGAGGGAGATGGAAAGGGGGTCCTCAGAGCACCTAGGAAGGCTTTTTTCCTCCCCCCAGCTTGCATACCCTTGGGCCTCTGCAGGTGCAATGCAAGAGGTGTCTATGGAGCCAGCTCTGAACTGTGTAGGGAAATGCGCTGTCAGCTGAGACCTGACCCACCTCTGGCTTGATGGCACTGGGGTGGGCTGTCCATCCAAAGGGAAGAAGTTGCTCCCACTTGCTCTGATTTTGTCTGGGATGGGATTCCTGGGAAAGCTGCTCTCCACCATGGGGAAGCAGGTTGTGGGCCCTCCTGTCAAAGCCCACTTTTGGTGGCAGCACCTTGTGCCAAACATGACACCAAAGCAAAGACTAAACAACAATCTGGAGCTCCCCCCAGTCCCTGCTCCTATCACACAGACAGCCTCCACGGTGTCAGGAAGCCTGGAGGAGAAACCCACCGCCCTGCTCCGCTCTGTCCAGCCCAGGGCCTACGCGGGAGTGCCAGAGACCAGCTCACCTGAGTGCTTTGTCAAGGGTCAGGCCAGTGAAGTCAAAGAAGCTGAGATACTCCTCTGCTACCAACTTGCTAAATTCGTTACTGTAATTAAAGAGGGAGTAGTCAGCCCTTTCATCAGGGAAGAAGACACCATCTACAAGAGGAACAGCAGACTGCTGCCTCCTGGCCAGCCCAAACTCCCAGCAAGAGACTGCAAACATGATCCCAGACCCAGTGGGGACTTTATCCTAGCTTGAAATGCTGCTGGAATACCTCCAAAGGGCCCTAGCATGCCCACAGCCTAGCACTGTGGCTGCCAGCCCTAGACACCTGAGAATGGGAGATGCAGGCCCCCAGTGCCCCACTCTGCTGTGCTGCTGGACAGGCAGAGGCTCCTCCCAAACCAGCCAGGAGGATGAGATTATACAGATGCCCTGTGCTCATCACAATCTTCTCTCTTACCTAGTCCTCTCCCATTGCTGGACGTGTTCCCTCCTCCTACGGCAATATTCCTGCTCTCCACTCCACTTTGGCTCCCGTCCTATCCTCTCACCACAGCACCTTGCTTGCATGTCAGATGAATGCCCCTAGGAACTAGCGCAGGACAGCTCAGCTGAGCTTCTGGATCCACTCATCCCTGAATGCTTCTCCAGAAACCATTTGCCTGCCAAGTTTTTGAAGGATGCTTGGAGACACCTTTCCTTTAAAGTCAAAATGGGGACTGTTCAGTTCCTCTATCTACACAACTCAGGTAACAGAATAGCAAGAATAAACAATAAATGCTGGCAAGAAATGGGAGACAATCTCAATATGCTCAGCCTTTGCCATATACAATTCCTTTTGAACCTGTCCCAGTGCCTTACCACCCTCGTAGTAAAGAATTTATTCCTTATATCCAATCTAAATCTACCCTTTTTCTGTTTAAAGCCATTACCCCTTGTCCTGTCACTCCATGCCCTTGTAAAAAGTCCCTCTCCAGCTTTCTGGTA
>Ga0065711_1040714_pt1 | contig 16737 bp, 8 predicted proteins | sample Hoacrofraction12_FD_59098 | JGI IMG/M metagenome (GOLD analysis project Ga0065711, IMG submission 59098) | Hoatzin crop microbial communities from Cojedes, Venezuela - Epithelial fraction 12 v2 (version 2) | ecosystem: Host-associated > Birds > Digestive system > Esophagus > Crop | place... | reverse complement strand
TGTCTTTTTCAGGGACTCCTGAGCCTCTTTGAATGCAAATGTGTCCCATACTAATTTCAATCTCTTTCTGCTTTTTGTGCTTCTCCATGTAGAGCCCTTGCAGACTAGGGTTGCAGGTACCAGTGGGAATGCAAAGGAAGACACTGATGCCTGACCTCTTATACAAATGAAGCCAAGATTCTGCCACCAGATTGCCAAACACCTCAGGAACTAGTCCGTTCCTCTTAGTTTAGAATAAACCCTTATCATCATATTTTCACATCTCTCATACCTCAAAAATAATTATTCATGTTTAAATCACAGCAGCTTACAGAAACCAAATATAAAGAGGCTCAAAGATGGATGGGAGGAGTGAGCATCCTCGCTGCACAGCAGACTTGCTTCCTATGAAAGAGGTGGCAGATCTTTAAGGATGCTTTCCACAGAGCGCAAGAGCTCTCGATCCCCAGGTGTAAGGAACCAGGAGAGAAAGGCAAGAGAAAAGCCTGGTATGGCTGAGTTGAGACCTGCTGGTCAAACTAAAGTGCAAGAGAGAACCGAGAACTCCAAGAACTCCACAGACAGTGGAAGCAGGGACAGGTATCTTAGGAAGAGTATAGGGACGCTGCAGGGTTGTGTAGGGATGGTGTCATGAAGGCCAAGGCACCGATGGACCTGAACTTCCCAAGGGACCCAAAGAATCATAAGGGCTTCTATGGGTATGTTCACCAGAAAAGGAAGGTTAAAGAATGCGTGCCCTCCATGATGAGTAAGACTGGCAAACTGAAAACAGACAAGGAGAAGGCTGAGGTACTCAACATTTTTGCCTCAGTCTTCACTGGCAATATCTCTTCCCACAGCTCTCGAGTCGATGGACCACAAGACAGGGACTGAGGGAGCAAAGTCCCTCTCACTGTAAGAGATCAGGTTCATGACCACCTGAGCAACTTGAACATACCTAAGTCTATAGGACCTGATGAGATGCACCCCAGAATCCTGACGGAACTGGCTGATGTCATTGTCAAGCCATTCTCCATAATATTTGAAAAGTCATGGCAGTCAGGCAAAGTCCCTGGTGGCTGGAAGAAGGGAAACATTGAGCTCATTTTTAAAAAGGGTAGAAAGGAGGACCCAGGGAACTACCGACCTGTCAGCCTCACCTCTGTGCCTGGGAAGATCATGGAACAGGTCCTCCTAGAAGCTATGCTAAGGCACATGGAGGCCAGGGAGGTGATTCGAGACAGCCAGCAGGGCTTCACCAAGGGCAAGTCCTGCCTGACCAACCGAGTGGCTTTCTATGATGGAGTGACTATGTCTGTGGACAAGGGAAGAGCTATGGATGTGATGTGTCTGGACTTCTGTAAAGCCTTTGACACAGACCCCCACCACATCCTTCTCTCTAAATTGGAGAAATACAGATCTCATGGGTGAACTGTTCAGTGGCTAAGAAATTGGTTGGAAGGTCACAGCCAGAGGGTAGTGGTCAAAGCCTCCATGTCCAAATGAACACTGGTGACAAGTGGTGTCCCTCAGGGGTCTGTACTGGGACCAGTGCTGTTTAACATTTTCATCAATGACATAGACAGCGAGGTCAAGTGCACTCTCAGCAAGTTTGCAGATGACACCAAGCTGAGTGGTGCAACTGACATGGCAGAAGGACAGAATGCCATCCAGAGGGACCTGGGCAAGCTCGAGAAATGGGCCTGTGTGAACCTCACAGGGTTCAACAAGGCCAAGTGAAAGGTCCTGCATGTGGGTCCGGGCAACCCCGGCTATCACTACAGGCTGAGGGATGAAGGGACTGAGAGCAGCCCTGCCGAGAAGGACTTGGGGGTACCAGGGGATGAAAAGCTGGACATGACCCAGCAGTGTGCACTTGCAGCCCAGAAGGCCAACGATATCCTGGGCCGCATCAAAAGCAGTGTGGCCAGCAGGTCGAGGGAGGGGATTCTGTCCCTCTACTCTGCTCCGGTGAGACCCCACCCAGAGTCCTGTGTGCAGCTCTGGAGCCCCCAGCACAAGAAGGACATGAACCTGTTGGAGTGGGTCCAGAGGAGGGTCACAAAGATGATCTGAGGGTGGGAGCACCTCTGCTATGAGGAAAGGCTGAGAGAGTTGGGGTTGTTCAGCCTGGAGAAGAGAAGGCTCTGTCCTCGCCAGCCTTTCAGTATTTAAAGAGGGCTTATAAGAAAGATGGGGAAAAACTTTTTAGCAAGGCCTGTTGCTATAGGACAAGGAGTAACGGTTTTAAACTAAGGGAGGGTAGATTTAAGCTAGATATAAGGAAGAATTTTTTACCATGAGGGTGGTAAAACACTGGCACAGATTGCCCAAAGAGGTGGTAGATGTCCCATCCCTGGAAACGTTCAAGGCCAGGTTGGACGGGGTTCTCATCAACCTGATCTAGTTGAAGATGTCCCTGCTCACTGCAGGGGCGTTGTACTAGATGACCTTTAAAGGTCCTTCCAACCCAAACTATTCTCTGATTCTGCGAATACTGCACAACTTTTCTGTGAATCAAGAGCAAGAAAATGGTGAATTGGAGTCCTGAAAACCCGCTTGCATGTCCTCTCTTCCCATCATTAAAAGACAATGCAGGCTTTCTAGCACTGCTCTTTTGTTAGGCAGGGACTCACTAACCTTTTGAAATTTAATTATTTAATACGCCACAATCGTATCACTGTTCTCATCTACCTGCATTCCCAATTGATTTGTATAAAAATGTACTAAGACAGACAACTGCACCACTTAACTGCAAGACTGAACTTGTTTTTCATTAGTGGAGAGGAAGACAATGACATTATCACAGACAGCAGTTCCCACCAAGATTTGATTTGGAAGCTTTGCACAGAAGCTAAAAATAAAAGACTGTACAGTCATAAATCACTGGACAAGGAGAACTTCAAGCAGGATTTGATCAACCAAAGTGAAAGGGAATTATGGGGTGCACAAGGAGCTGGGATCTGAGGACCTTCTGGGCACTCTCAGCAACCCCAAGCCCAAGCGCTGGGTTGGGGCATGGGGGCAAACTCCCCTGGTCCAAAGGGACAGCGGTTTCACAGCTGTCAGAGGAAGCTATGTTGGTGAAAGCCTTCAGACATATAGAGTTTATGCTTGTAAAGAGCTACGAAGATGAAAGCCCTGAGCATTAAGATTTTCTTGGAGGGCTTTACTCTTTTTTTTCAGTTTTGAACAAAGTTTTTAAAAGGTTTTGTATACCTTAGGAAATAGAAATGCTATATAGCTAGTCTGAAAGACTGTGTGGATAAATAAGAGACATGAATTGCTCACACAGAAGCGAGGTGAATTCCATATCATCTGCTTATGTTCTGATACTGGCCAAAATCTTCTTGCTTGAAAGAGAAAAAAAAACCCAAAAGCTTCCCACAAAAGAATACACATCAGGAAAAGTGGAGCGCTCATTAACAGAAATAGCTCAAGAAGCATGTGCTGTTTGTAAAAAGAGACAACAGCCAAATTTTCTGTCCACTGTCTGCCTTCAAAAGGGTATTAAGTTGTTTTGGGCTTTTAAAATCCTGAATCTACGTTGTAATTACAGGTAACATTTTCCCTGGACTTCTCAGGAATGGCCAGCAGTATATGCTTTTAAATTCAACCAACCTGTTTGGAAATCACTGCAAGTACTCATGGCGCACAACTTCTGTCAAGTTTCTCAAAACTTCTGCTGGGTGGTGGTCCTCTCTCTTTGCCCTTTGCTGTCAGGAGAGAGCAAATAGATACTTGGCCCTGATACAGGTATGGGCCAAACTAGGACCCACCTCAAGCTTTTCAGATGAGTTTTAGATGGACAGTCGCTTTCCACTCACTACAAATGCAGTTGGATAAAAATTCTAAATACTAAAAATACTAAATATCAGAATACCCCATTAATTTTCAATTCATAATAAGCAAAGAGAGAGAACTGCTGAGAACACCAGCCACGAAATTTAATCCAGTAAATTGTTTCAATAAAGCTGAGCCGTTTCACTGAAACACATTGATTTTGATGAAGTTTTCTTTGCTGACGGACTATGGTTCAGTGCTCTGATCACTTCTGATTAGAGAGAACTCAAGCAAAAGAAACCTCGGATTTCTGACTAAAAAAATCACTATTTGTCATAGCGGTACCCTGCAACATTCGAAAGACCCTTGCATCTGCGTGGAACAAAGACCAATACCATACAGAGATAGCTGCACTGCTGGCTAAACCTCTCAAAGTGCTTCTCGTGGCGAAGACTCAGACGTTTGCCAAATTTAGACTACTTCGACATAATTAAGGACATGGAGGTGCTGGAGCATATCCAGAGAAGGGCAGGGAGGCTGGTGAGGGGTCTAGAGAACAAGTCCTATGAGGAGCGGCTGAGGGAGCTGGGGCTGTTTAGTCTGGAGAAGAGGAGGCTGAGGGGGGGACCTCATTGCTCTCTACCACTACCTGAAAGGAGGGTGTAGTGAGGCAGGTGTTGGTCTCTCCTCCCAGGTAACTAGCGGTAGGATGAGAGGCAATGGCCTCAAGTTGCACCAGGGGAGGTTTAGATTGGATATTAGGAAAAAATTCTTTACTGAAAGAGTGGTCAGGCACTGGAACAGGCTGCCCAGGGAGGTGGTGGAGTCCCCATCCCTGGAGGTGTTTAGAAAACGTGTAGATGTGGCACTTCGGGGCATGGTTTAGCAGGCATGGTGGTGTTGGGTTGATGGTTGGACTTGATCTTAGAGGTCTTTTCCAACCTATGATCCTATGATTCTATAATAATAGGTACTGGTCCCTAACCAACAGTCACTGGAGCCTTGTGAATGATTCTATTAACCCATCTGGTCACCTACAGCAGCGTAAGAGGAATCACTCCCTAAGGCTTCACTGCCTAGGCCAACACTGTTCTGTGAACTTAAGCGACACAGCTCACAGGTGGACATGTTCAAGCATTCTAACGTTGGGCAGTGTGTAAAAAGGAGCTCTTCCCATTTCAAGAATATTCACAAACCGCAATAGACGGAAACAGCAGAAGTGTCGCTTTGCAGCAAAGGGGCACTCACTTAAGTCTGAGATAGACAATCCAGGGCATCCTAAATCTGCTGAAACATAGCGATAGGCTTTCAAGGGAGCAAACCAGCTCAGGAATTAGAGCTCTTCCACCTTATCTTCTGATCCTGTAAAATTACCAGACAGTCAAACTATGTAAAAGTCTGAGTAGAACCGTTTGTTCTTCTCATAGAGCCCTGCAAAAAATACATGTATCTGTATCACATTTGGCTGGGATGGAGTTAATTTTCTTCACAGCACCTCATGTGGTGCTGTGTTTTAGATTTGTTACCAAAACAATGCTAATAACACACTGTTTTAGCTATTGCTGAGGAGTGTTTGCACAGCACCAAGGCCTCCTCCTGTTTATCCCTCTGCCCCCCCAGTTTATTCACTGGAGGTGCACAAGAGGTTGGGAGTGGACAGCCAGGCAGATGACCCAAACAGCAATGATATTACAGGAACATTTGACTTTCAGCCCATTTCTTCCCCATGGAAATACACAACATAATCCTAGAGTTCTATTCTACCTCACCTTTCCCAGATGATATCATTTTCTGACTCTTCTAAAGCCAACAACCTTCCTATTGTTTTTGCCACTTGTGATGCCCACAGCTTCCACACCCATAGTAAGAATAATACTAACAGCAGTTGCAGCAAGTCCATCTGCAATGATAAGAAGTGATCGAAGGGAAACAGTTTTACCAGTGTACACAAACACTGCAGGGCACACATGGATGTGGCATCAATTTCTAGTTGCCACAGTATTCTGCTTAGTTTTGTAGATGACTCAAAGGACTCTAAAAAAAAAATTCATTTAAGAGCAGAAGTAGAATTCAAATTTATCTCAACAAAATGGAAAAATGGTCTATGAAAAAAAGTCATCAAAGGTAAGAGCAAAAACCTAAACTTGGGCAAAAATATCCAGTTCTAACAGAAAACTATTGACTTCAGAGCAGGAGGGGATCTGGAGATTGCAGGGAGTCCTGGGCTTCAGTATGCCATACTCTTATGAGAAAGGCAAACACTGCAGGGAGGGAACAGGAGGGTATGCCACCAAGAATGGCTGTAACCCTTTCACATCAGGCACACAGACAACCCCTCACTATCATACCCACTCTGGAGACTTCCATCACATCACATCTTTACGAACCAGAGAGACTCCAGAACACAAAAGAATCATAAGAAAAATAGAAAAAAAAAACCCTACAAGAAATACTGAAAGAATATGCACAGTTTAACCTGAAGACTAAAATTTGGAAAAATTACTTAATTGCAGTCTTCAAACATAGGAAAGAAAGCTCCGAAGAATGAAATAATGTTTCACGCATTCATAACAGACAAGATAATAAATACTGGACTTGAATCATGGACAATTCAGATTAAAGAGTAGGAAGACAAATGTTTAATGATGAAAAGAGTGAATAGTGGAATAGGGTCTCCAGTAAGGCTGTGGATTTTCCCTCCTCAGAGATTTTCATAGAGAAAACAGATCTAGGAATGCCACAAATGTACCTGATCTTGTCTTGGGATCAACTAGATAAAATTATCTCCTGGCCTCCTCCTCTGATTCTATGGATGTCACAAACCACTTATGAAAGGCTTAAGGTTTACTTAATACATTTCACAAATCCAGTGTTAGCAGACTAAGTGCATGAATAAGTAAAGTTGCAATTCTTTTCATGTACTTAAAACTACCTCCTCCTCATAAGGGACATTCTGACATTTTTAATTGTGTAAAGCCCACTGTAACTGTAGTGAAACCATACTAAGTCTCAGCAGCTGGTCAATAAATGTGATCAATACATATCCTAATATACACAGTCGCATGGAGAAACGGAGTGCTGGTACTACTCCAACAAACAGCTGGCACGCCAGTTTTTATACCTTTTTTACTATGTAGCAGTAGCAAACCTTCAGTACTGTCAGCCACGGGAGAGGGTGATTCAGGCCCAGACCCAGTATTTAGTACAGACTGGTCAATCTTAGCAGCTGACTGGCTGAACCAGCCATTCCTGGCAAATACTTGCTAAGTCTTAGTATAACTACGATGATCTACCTAACGAAAGAGCAGCTTGGATAAGACAACGTAAAACTAATTCCTGCAACAGCAGCCAGGAAAGAAGAGAAAGGGACTAACAGAGCACAAGGTCACCATTTCTGATAGAATTTGCCCATGTTAACTCTAAACTAAGAGCCTACACACTCATTCCAGCTGGAGATGCCATCATCCACAAAGCCACTGTTACTGTCGGTTGTCGTCTTCCACCTCACAGGCAAGTTCTTGGACCTACTGAACTTGGGCTGCACATTCAAAGAGTTGTTCAACACAAAGGGAGAACGTTGGAAGAGCTGGAAGAGCTATAATGCTTTCCAAAAACTACAAAGCACACGCCTGGGGCTGGCTATAAAAAGCATCCAGAGACACGAGGAATCAGTTGGCATCCCCAAATGGAGCCCTGTAAACCTGTGACAACAGCAATGAGGAAGCTGTGCAGTGGTAACTGTGTATTTATGCCACATTAAATGCATGTCAGCTCTGTTAGCTGCTCATATCTTGTCTTACAAGTGCTGCTCCAAGCCATTTTCACATAAAATATCAGAATTAAATAAGATCTTAACATCACAGAGGAAAGAGCTGGGAGAGATTCTGAAAAGTCATCTCGTCCTGTCTCAAGACCAGACAAACTGTACCTACCTATCATTCCAGATTGACAGGTGACCAGCGGTTGTGCATCGATGACCAGAAATCACAAACCAGAAAATCTTGGATAAACATGTCGCGCTCAGACACACTGGTGCATGAAGAATGCCTCCAACTTTACTCAAAAACGTTAATCACGGTTGAATTTTTTGCTAAATTCTTGGGTTTACTGCATGTATGCTCCAAGATACTCAATTTACAAGAGCCAAAAACTGAAAAAGAATGAATTGATGGATTTTCAAGAAAGAACTTCAAGGAAGTTCAGCAGAGCCATTTCAGGCCACCAGCTGCCCTCAGACCATAGGTACAAAGGTTCACAGAGCTTTGGCACTATGGAATGTTCTTTTTACATCTACTCACACACAAAGAGCTCAGACTGTGCTTTCTCTGATGCCACCAACACACTCATTCCATGTTGCACAATGTGCCTCTGGGCTCTCTGTGTATAGTGCTTAGGTCATGCCTAGAAGGCAGGACACCAGGGAGAGTAAAGATGCTTGTAGTTAAAGATGTCCTGCAACTACACAGTCCTTTTAAAACCTAGTTCTATTACTTCACAGATGCTTGATCATCAGTCTCAGAATAAACACAAACAGCTGGGCAGTTGTGCAAGGTTCATCACTGAGGAGGATACAATGTTTAAAACTACAAAGCCTTCAACTTCTACAGCAATAGATAACTCTTTTCCGAGGATTTCCCTGGGACAATCCTGGGATTGTATTATTCGCTTTGAAATCTGGGCCCCAAGGAAAGATTTAATCTTCTTTTGGAACCAGCTTCCATCGGTTCTTAACTTCAGGGTTAAATTTACACCAGCTTCCCTACAAAGGGTGGAGCAGCACAACTTTTTGAAGGAACTATGTTACCTTTCCTTCTCACTTCAACTACATCAATAAATGCAACATGTAGAAAAATAACGTTACCACACAGCTACATCAATAAGCACATGAAAATTACAGTGTTAGTAAGCTTGGATTTCTAAAGTCTGTTCCTTCATGCTGGATTAGGTTGCCTTGATTTATAAGGGCTAGAAACGACACTTTTAGCTAGGATATTAAGGATCTTGTTTCCAAAATAGCTACGCTTAAAGCAAGAGTATAGCAGCCTGCGTTTCCAAATCTCTCCATCCAGCAGTCCAGCTGGAATTAGAGAAAACACGCTTTACTGATAAAAATACAGATGCAGAAGTCAGAAAATGCTGAAGAAATTTCGACCAAAGATAGAACCCTTAAGGCACCCATCAAAATGTTTCTTTCATAGATCGCAAGAGATTTGTGATCTCTTGCCACAAGAGTTACTATTTATTTTAACATGTTATTTTCCAATCAGAACTCGTATGAAATTTAAAACAAGTTGGTTGAACTCAATATGTAAAATCCCACTAAATCACATTTGATTATGACTCTGGGAATAACTCATTGTTTGGATTCATGAACTGAAAATAATCAGCCCACACAGACCTAAGACTGAATGTTGCTATATTGATTTTGTATCAAAGCAACAAAAATCTACATCATTCTTTTCCAGGTAATTTAACTAGCACAAAGCAACAATCCACCACTATTTCACCAAAACTACACTAAATGCAACATCTCACTGTCTTACTCTAAAGGAAAACACAAAAGTGGAGGGAAAAGCAAGTGGAATATGGACATATATGAGAATTATCTATCTGGAAGAACACCAGTAACTAGCAGAAAGCCTTGCTTTCCATTTTAGCTGAGTTTACTTCAGCTTACACCAACCTCATTTTACATTACCTCAGTTTACATCAATGGATGACCTCAGGCAATCACCTTGACATCAACCAGCTGCTGGTTATGGATCAGCATAATGACACCATGGCAGCTTTTGCACTTTATTTTGCAGCTAATGGTGTGGTACAAATTCATAGTGTTTTCCCTCAATGTGAGCAAAAATAACCGCCTCAAAGTGTGGGTCCTTAATATGAAGACAACTGCCTCACGCATCAGGCAGCTTTCTACCGCAACTGCATGGGCCTGAGGAATAGCTGGTTCAACAGCACAGCCTGAGAAAAAGCAAAAAAGAAAGTGAACACCTCACAGGAGCCTGTTTAGCTGATTTTCCCCAAGGCAGACCTAGGCTGGGAATCTTCAAGGTATCTAGGCCTGAGGCAGATGATCTGCTTGACTGTAACACCCATCCTGGCTCTCTCTAGACAACTTAACAGCAAACATAATTGAGTAAAAAGCTCTGGAGTCCAAGTTGCTGCTCAGACCTCACATGGGGCTTGAGCGAGTAGCAGCAATGGTGCTGTGCTGGTGCCGCACACCTTCCCTGAAACCACCGCAGGACCTGGAAAGCAGGCGAGAGGACACAAATCCTCCAGCACAGCAAGGAAATACACAGGAGGGGAGCACTCGGAGTTGGAAAAAGCTAACTTGACAGCAGCAAATCATTGCATTCTATGCCAGGCACTCAACAGAAGAGTAGTAGCGCATATGACGCATAAGAATCTTCCTGTCTGACAGGGCAGGACATGACTATGCTCCAACACCTGTTAAATCGCACACATAGATTCACTTGAAGAGATAAAGCCCCTTTCCTCCCCACTTACACCAAAGAGTACATAGGAGCACATTTATAGCAATGTAAGAAATCCAGCTTCCGATTCATGTTCTCCCTAAGGACACATGAATTTGCATTTTCCACCTCTTAGTGACAAAATAATTTAGGTATTGGGTATTCTTCCAGATGAAGGAGGTCTATTTAAAATATTTTAATATTTATAAGAGTAAGGACTGAAGTTTAAGCGTACTATGCCTTCCACATAAGTGCCCTAACAAGCTGTGTTCACTCTCATGACCTCATGAATATTTAAAGATACTTTATGAAGAGGAACAGCTTAACCTGAAGAAATGCATCTGGTCTGTGACCAATTACAACAAGATATGATTCTTAGTGTATGTGGTAAGCTCAGTCTCTCATTGTGAAAACTTCTAATGGGGTAAAACACATTTTCCTGTATCACTAGCTTGAGATTGTTACCCTTACTCCATATTTAAGGGTCCTTTCTAGTCAAAAGAATATCAGTAGCTTTGCTGATACCAGAGTATTAAAATGTGCACAGACCACGAGTCAGAGAGGAAGACTTTTCTACGTACAAGTTAGATATCCTATGGGAAACACAGCACTTCCCTTGAGGAACACAAACTTTGAGAGAAGTGGTAACATTTAGAAAAACTGCATCTCCAGCACAGCATTGGATAAAGACTTTTCAGCAGCCTTAAAAGCCAGTCACCTCTGCCGCTTCCCGGCTATCTCCCTGGGGGGCCAATGGCACCTTCACCATGAGGGTGATGAAACACTGGCACAGGGTGCCCAGAGAAGCTCTGGATGCCCCCCTCCCTGGCAGTCTTCAAGGCCAGGTTGGATGGAGCTCTGAGCAACCTGGTCTAGTGGAAGATGTCCCTGCTCATGGCATGGGGGTTGGAACCAGATGATCTTTAAGGTCCCTTCCAGTCCTTACCGTTCTACGATTCTATGATAACGCCTTCAGAGAAAACGATTTCTAATCGTGCTTTACACCACTAAAGACTGCACCTTACCTAAATTTGTTTCAGTGTTAGCAGATTCTAAGTAACTACCAGCAGCTACTGTTTCATCTCGTACTTGCTCTGTAATCTCCCCAGCAGCTTCAGGAAGATCAAAACTTACTGAAGAACAGTAGAACTGCCCCTTTTATCCACAGCTCACTGGTGAAAAATAGTACAAATCACACATTAAATCACTAAAATTTTCATGACAGCTTATTTTTAAGTTATTTCTCTTGCAGTGACACAAATTTATAAAGATCCTATAAAAAATATTCACAACACAGTAGATTTCTACCTCTAAAAGATATCTATGCCAAAAAGGAAAAAAAAAAAAACACACCAAAACAAAACCAAAAAACCCGAAGTACTAGCTCTTCAGGAAAGCTGCAAAAGATCACCAAGGGACTAGAAATGAACACTTACTCAACCCTGTAAAATATTTAGTGATCAATTTCTTACTGTGAGCAGTTCACCACAGGTAACAGAGCCATACAGGGCAACGGCTCTCAACCCCTGCTGTGCTAAGGGCCTTCCCCTGGCCGCTCGGAGCCCTTCCCTGCAGTACCGCAGCCTTTTGTTTGCAAGTCTGCACCCCTTCCCCTATCCTCTGGCAGGACGCTGCGGCAATGTTTTCATCCTTGTCCTTTAGTCCTTTTTCTCCCATTTTGGGTTATATTACCTACAGAAATACAAGTCGTCTTTTACCCTGTAAAAGTTGTTTTACTGCCTACTTTAACCTGCATTCAAATACTTTCCAGAAGTGTTTTAACTAATCTGACATGTGTGAATAATTTCCTCATCCACTCTCCAGAATAATTTGTGTGTGCAACACAGAAATTAGTTTCCTGTTAGATATAAAAATGCTGTTGTTACTGAAAATTCCCTTTACACAGTAAGAGGGATGTGGGATGTTCTGCAGCGATCCACGCAAGCTGGGGACTTGAGCTGCGCTCCCAGCTCTGCACCAGCAAAGCCCGAGCCTGCTACAGCAGGTTTCCCATGTAAAGTGATTGACATTGATGTGAGAATCTCCCTTTTCCCCCCCTCACCGTTTCCCACCCCTATTTTTATATAAGAGAAGAAACAAAACCTAGTGAACAACACAGCAGAGAGTAGTCCTTTGAATAGCAGACAGGCATTTCCCAGTGACATCCACACACAAAGCTTAACAAGCAATTAATGCGCAACTCGTGCCCCTGATCAGAGCGCGCTCCAACCAGCGCTAACAGCACCACAAGCAGGAACAACCAGCAGGGAGTCTGAGCGAGTCCTGACGAAAACAACACTGTTGTCATCAGAAAAGCACTGTGGCAGGCTGCCCGCTGCACTAGAGAGGATGCCCGGGGAGCAGAGTCACCTGGAGAGATCCATGAGACTATCTTCTTCTTTTCTGGCCACCGGAGAATGGTTTTCCTTAAGGTTCTTCACCACTCCTCTCTTTCTTTAGTGTTTTTTTTTTGTTGTTTGTTTGTTTTTTTACTGTCATCATAAGTAACTGTTACCATTAAAGCTGTCATTTACCACCAGCTATGGACTGTCTCATAATCCTTCCTGCAACAGGTCAGCTTGAAAATACTACTTCATATTGAAAGAAAGTACGGAAAATGGCATTAACTCTTGTGCAGGGGGCAGCAGCAGGTTTAGCAATCACATCATACTTGAACATTCGTATTACTGCAGTGACCTCAACATAAAGAACACAAGGACTCAAAATCAGAAAATAATTTTCTGTACAGTTTCCTTCTGCAACAATGTATTTGTATTCATCAAAATGTTCTTAAAATTTACACCATTTTCTACAGAAAAGTCACCGTGATAATTAAGCACTGGCTCCATGCTAAATACAATATAAAAAAAAAAAAAAAACAGTTGCCTCAAAGATTATAAAAACTCCAAAAGCAGAGGCTACATTTTGAAGAATTCCAACAGCCACATGGATATTATTCTTTTGGCTCAGCTAAAATATAAAAAAACTAAAACCACTATACACTCCTGGTTTGTCACGCTTGCAGGTTCACGTGATCCACACAGCATCTAAACCAGAAACAGGGAATCAGCAATTAAACAAGACCCTTAGTTTTAAAATATATTAGCAATACATAACACACCGGTGTTATTCTTAACACATGAAATATCCTTTTAATATAATTTATGGCTTATATAATCCTTGACTGCAGGCATGTAGTCATTCTTTCTTTTTGGTAAAGTCATACGGTTTCCACCACTGTGCAAACTGCAACACCTTCTTCCTGTGTTCCTCAAAATTCTGTCGGATTCCTTTTCTCCAGAGCTGCGGTTCCAAGTCCAGCATGCCACCAATGATTTCCTTGGCAAGCAGAACAAAAACACATAATGATAAATGCAAAATTACCATATTACTTAACACTATTTTAAAATAGAATATGGAAATATATTTTTTCAAATGATGAGATTATTTGTCATTGCTTTCTTCTAGTGCTAGCTGTTAAAACTGGAAATTCTGAAAAATACACCAATTCAAAAATTAGAACTGTAGTTGTTAAATGGTTGCCTCAGCAAAATTCTTTTAAGTACAGCATGGCAATGCACTCCATATATATCCTAACATTGCAAGACTGCTAATATATTAGTAAATTTGTGACTAAAAAGAGAAAAGTTCAGGTAACAGAAAACTGCTCACTTTGCTCTTAAATCTTCTTGAAATAAATGTATTTCTCCCCTCTCACTGTTAATGTTTTTACAATATCGACTCTTTCAATAAATGACTGCTATGACATAATAAAAATAGGAAGCTTTTATTGCAGCTCTTCCTGTATATACTATACCCTCTATAGAACATGCAGTTATTTAAGCACACATGTACTGTGCTAGGACTTGTGAGTTTGAGTTTGTATGCATCCTAATTTATACAAGCAGAGCCAGTGCACCTATATGAGAACACTATGGCTGTGAAAAACTTGGGTGTTTTTCCTTCTTAAATAGATGCAAGTATTTTCCATCTATTAGACTACATGCCAAATACCTAGAGTTCCTATTAATTCCAAAGAAACATGCATCTAGAATCACATTCTGACTATCAGCCAGTGAAGAAATCAATTATTCCTTTATTCAACAAGCTAAGTTACAATGAGTCACCAAGAAAAAAGCCAGCTAATAAATTGGCATAAGGTACATCAAAGTGACTCCTCTGGCAGCATCTGTTTTACTTACTTAAATTTTACAAAATACAGTAAAATTGATAAACTGATCTTTTACGTGACAATACCTTTCCAAAGTAATGAGGGAACTTGTGTTGATCTTCAATGACATGAGCAAATCCTCCTTGCAGGCCAAAGTCCACAGAAAAGTATGGTAATCCTTTAGGAACCTGCACACACAAACCCACATTTTTAGATATCTAACAGACTGTAGGCGTTTAGTTAACCTCCCCACAACTTCAGGAATTTGAAAGTGGTTTTACAGTTGACAGTACCACATTTTCTTTTAAACCACCATGTTGATACTCAGGGGAGGAAGGGGAAGCACCTCTATGGAGAACACACTACCAGAATACCCCACTACGTGCCTGGAAGTTATCAGTAACTTGCTGAATCGGGTAATCTAGTAATGCAGCCAGCCTACAGCGGAGACGCTGGTTATCCTGCGACAAGGAAAGACCCTTCAGTCTGACACAGTAAGAAGTGACTTGAAATCAGATTCGTTTATTGCTACAGAATTGCAAACAATTTCTTCTGCAGGAAGTTATTTCCCACTCTAATTGTTGAGGATGTTTTTGTACAGTTAAGATTTACGAAACCCCAAATTCAAAAGCATTTCCTCTGCTAAAGTCCAAACAACTGCAATTTTCGCATGGCATGTTTCATACACTGCTTCAAAATTCACTCTAAAAATAAAAAATTAATATGGATGGGCAATGTAGTATAGCAAAAAACACAACACATTTTAAACGAACTAAAACAAAAATCATTAAACACGGAAAAAATGGGTCAGCAAGTAACACCTTAAGGAAAATGGCAGCTTTCTCTTATTTGTGTCTAGCAATGTATTAGGTCTGGCTGGGATGGAGTTAATTTTCTTCACTGCAGCTCCTATGGTGCTGTGTTTTGGACTGGTGACTAAACCAGTGCTGATAACATGCCAGTGTTTTGGCTGTTGCTGAACAGCGCTTGCCGCCGGGGCAGCCCTTCTGGCTGTGTGCCCCCAGCCCATTGCGCACCCACAGATTCCTCACTGCAGGGAGCAGAGAGGGCCCCGACGCTGTGCCAGGGCTGGGTGCTTAGGCTCTGCCCCTGCACACCATAGTCCCAATTTCTGCAGACAGTCCGCCCATTAGATGATGTCTCAGCCATGTCTGACCCTCCTTCCAGGCACCACTATCTCCTAATACAACTGTCCAACTTCCCAAACCTCTGCTCAGTCTCTGAACTATACTCTCCCATCTTTCTGAAGGCTACAGACATTTCTTTTACCCTAAAATCATGTTAAAATCACATAACTGTGTAATGATTTACACTCAGATGCATTTTATTAATTTAAAGAAGCGTCGTGACTTAATCTGAAACCTGTGTATATAATACAGTCACAGAAATGTATGGCTAAGAAGATTCTTTAAGAAATCAAATGTCCTAAAGTCCTACCGTGTGTCAAGAAAATTACACTTCATTTACTTGTGACATAGTTGGCTTTCCCTGTTCTGAAACACCAACAAGTCTGTTTTTGTTTTCTGTTTACATCCACCTTCAGTTTAAAGTCTTCCCTAAGTGCTTGCTACAAATTAACTGAATTCCTTCTTGTCTGCATCCACCAGTGCTAGTGAACAACTAAGTACCATCTTCTTTAAAAATATCTCCTACATACAAAACACTATCAGCACATCAAATTTCAGCCTTTTTTTTCCTAGACTGCACAACCACTAAACCAGGTTCTTTATTTAAGTTTTCTAACCTATGCTCTCCTCTTCTGCAACTGTCTTGAAACGCTGTACCCAAAACCAGACCCAAATTTTCCAGGTGAAGCCTCACCATAAGGTGACCAGACTGGTTAGACCAGGTGACCAGGTTGGTTGGAGGAACCAACAAGGAAACACACTCTGCTGGACCTTGTACTAACAAACAAGGAGGGACTGGTTGAGGATGTGAAGGTTGGAGGCAGACTTGGCTGCAGTGACCATAAAATGGTGGAGTTCAGGATCCTGTGTGGAGAGAGCAGGGCGAAAAGTAGGATCAAAACCTTGGACCTCAGCAGGGCTAACTTTGGCCTCTTCAAGGAGCTACTGGGAGGAAGCCCAGGAAGTGTGGGCTGGATGAGTGGTCAGTGGGGTGGATTGAGAACTGGCTGAATGGCAGAACTCAGAGGGTTGTCATGAGTGGCACTGAGTCTAGTTGGAGGCCGGTAACTAGTGGTGTCCCCCAGGGGTCAGTACTGGGCCCAGTCTTGTTTAACTTCTTCATCAATGACCTGGATGAAGAGTTAGAATGTACCCTCAGCAAGTTTGCTGATGA
>Ga0065711_1040711_pt1 | contig 16738 bp, 11 predicted proteins | sample Hoacrofraction12_FD_59098 | JGI IMG/M metagenome (GOLD analysis project Ga0065711, IMG submission 59098) | Hoatzin crop microbial communities from Cojedes, Venezuela - Epithelial fraction 12 v2 (version 2) | ecosystem: Host-associated > Birds > Digestive system > Esophagus > Crop | place... | reverse complement strand
CCCCATCCTCCTGACACCCACCCTGCAGATATTTGTAAGTATATATTAGGTCCCCTCTCAGCCTTCTCTTCTCCAGGCTGAACAAGCCCAGCTCCCTCAGCCTCTCCTCGTAGCAGAGACGCTCCAGTCCCCTCCTCATCCTCGTAGCCCTCCGCTGGACTCTCTCCAGTAGCTCCTCATCTCACTGCCTAAATCATTCAGGTGCCACATGTCGCTAGTAAATTAACTCCAAACCAAGAAACGTGGTGATGCCCCAATCTCCCTATTCAAATAGATAATTGTATATTTTCTCAACTTCCACACAACACAAACCGGTTTTTGTTCACTTTGAAGCACAGTCATGTGTAAAGAACGCAAACAAGTCAGCCCCAGCTCTCCAAACACAAAGGCACGTGCCTGTTTACTGCAGCCTCGCTCTGCAGCACCTGCAGACATCTCTTTAGAGAAATCTGCACTTTTCAAAGCAGAACGGGCAATAACCGAGATGTCAGAGCGGATCTTGAGGCACTCACCACCGACTCGTACCAAACTGACTCTGTCGAGAAGAGCGCTGGGCCTGTAGGTGGGATACAAAACCTGTCCAAGCAAGCAACCTGACGGCACACGCTCTCCGAGGAGAGCTGCGTACCCCTGCCAGGGGGGAAAGCGCGTGGCAGAGGCCCACCCGCTTCACCTCGGATCACCACAAAAAGGGTTTTCACATCGCTGTCGGGGAGGACCTCTCCCGAGTACCCCGTGTTAGCTGGTCAGAGCGTTCAGTGTGGCTTCACGGGAGAGGAATCGCTGTGACCCTTTTGTGCTGTGGGAAGATCTCCACACAGCTCCTTTTGTACGGGGGAGGCTGTTGTAATCCCTCCTCTTGTTCCAGTACACGGTGGTCTTCCCATTTTTTCTATGTAAAAACAAAACAAGAAAATAAAATGCCTGCTTTCTGCCAGTTGCTGTGGTAACCCAAAATAACCAGATATCCTAAGGAAGCGAAACTTCTAGGAAGAGAACTGCGAGAGTAAGCCCCCTTTTTCTAAAGATGTCAGCTTTGCGTTTCTTCTATTTAAGCAAGGAAAGCACTTGACTTCTGCTCATTCCGACGGGTATTTTCTGTCTTTGCAATAGAATGAATTTTGCCTTGTTGGCCTGCCCACAAGCTGCGTGTCCCTCGGTAGACCTCCGGGGTTCTCAGCGTCTCGTCAGAGCTCTGGCTTCAGCTGGACTCTGCAAGGTCTTGGCTGGAGGCCCTCAGCTTCTGCTGGGCTAAGGGTGGCGTGCAGCATCCTGCAGGCTCGAGCATTCAATGTATGGTTCTGTTTTTCAGTCTGGCTGGTGCCGTGCTTCCAACTTAATTAAAGTATTCAAATCACTCAAAACCCCATGTGCCTGTCACTGCCTGCTCATGGAAAAATGAGCCTATGCCGAAAATTCTACATCTCAGGGGCTGGAAGTTGACAGATGGATGCCAGATCCTGAAGTTTAGGAGTATGAAAGGTAGGAGCACTCCTATGCCTAACGCTGCACGTGCAGGATCAGTTCTTTATTCCCTCATGAGTATGATCTTGTTCCAGAAAAAGGAATCTTAATCCAGTAAATACAGAAGTGCAACATCCCCTTTTTGGAGTGAAAAGTAAAACTGTGGCACAGCTTTAACGCCTGCCCCCGAGCACTTCTGGTGTGGCCGCGCGTTGCCTGCGGGCTAGTTGGTGGTCCACCGCAATTTCATCTCATTCTCATCTCAGGCAGCAGGACACGTCTACATCTGTCCTCTCGCCTCCCAGGTCCGCTCCTGAGCATCCCCCTTCCAGCGGTGTAATGCCAGCCAGCCGTCGAATCTGGGCACAGCTGCTGTTCACGAAAGTCTGGTTAGTAACAACCACCTGTTGTTACTGTGTGGCTCCACAGAAGTTTTGCCGGAAAATGCTCAGGCACAGAAAATAGATGTTTGCATTAGACTAGTGGTGTGCCAGGAGGGCGGCAGGACTCGCACGATTATCTGCAGCGTGGAATGTAAAATGGATGTGCAGGAAGGACAGACAGTCCCAAAGGACGTAGTCATCTTCCAGATGAAAGTATCTTTTACAATCAGCACCTTTTATTGTTGCTTTACAAATCGTATCTGTCATGCACTTTTAGAAGTACACAGAGGGCGGGCACTTGCATTTCACGAGTTTTTCACGGGTATTCAGCATGGGCAGAGGCACTGCGCAGCAGCTGCACTTCTGCAGCAAATGGTAAATGTGTCTTCGCCTTGCTTGAAAGAAAGGCTTTTATCAAAACACGTTTTATTCCTTCTTGCGTGACATGTAGGGTTACTAATTTCCATATTAAAGTTTGGAGACAAAAGCAATTAGTGGCAATTTCACCTTAGAGACTAAAGATGCTGACTATGTGTTTTATCCCCTTGCATTTTTGTGATCTTACTGTCTCACTGGAATCATAAAATATTACAGGAATGCATGCATTTTCTTGGCCACTTACTAGTTTGATTTCTACCTAACAATTTTCTAGCCTTGCATTCTGCTTTCACAAACTGGTAAACAATTTCATTCATTTAAAATACATTCAAATAAAATACATGCAGAGGATCTACCACATACTGTTCATCAGTTTGCTGAAAGGACTCAGGCACTGTGAAGGTTACTCTGGTCAAAAATTCACTCTCAAGCCTTCATCTGATGCAAAAGCAGTCAACATGATGCAGCACAATTGTCTGAATTTGAGGAGAGGCCAGGGCCAAATCACGGGGCTCAAGAAGCCCAGGAGCAGGTAACTCTTGCCTCTTATATTTGCGATGTGAGCCACAGCTAGAAACACAAATGAAGCTGAGCGAGTCTGTGGTTCTAACCTTGTGCTGCGCCGTGACGTCTGTCAGCCCCGTTTTTTCAGGTTTCTTCATCAATGTTGTGGAAGTGATAGGGATACTGGCCTTCTGTCATATACAAGCAGGCTATGAAGACTTCTGAAAGCTATTTCCATGCTATCTACATTTTCTCCACGTCCTACATCTACACTGCAGCACCTTCTTCTGTCCTCACCAGTTATAGTCCCCAACAATTATCGTCTCCCAGACTGCATCTGCATTCGGGAGGAACTTCATCTAAATCTCTAAGAGGACCTCCCCGTGTTATTGTTTGAAAGTAATTTTAGGGCTCCCTTTTTCCATTATGCTTTCAGCCCCCTTAGCTGAGAGTCATGATTCACCCTCTTTCTGTCCACATCCATGAACTATATACTTCGCAGGGCAGTTGTACTATATTTGTAGTTAAAGTCTTCATTTTTTGGCAATAGGCTTTATAGTAAGTAAGAAGGAGTATTCACTGCTGCAAACAAGGGATAAAGAAAGTAGTTTTCCTCTTAAGGAAGAAACAGACAGCATCTGTTGCGAGTGCTACCAGGGAAGCTGGCAGGTTTCACTACTTCAGTTTAGATCATTCACCTCTTTAATGTGGAAATAGATTATTGAAAAAGCAGCAGCCACTAGCAGCCAACATGCATCTCCACCTGAAACAGAGGAGAGAGGTGTTGCAGAGTCTCTCTGGGGCAGGAACACCTGCAGGTGATGATTCTCATGGCAGAGCCAAGTGGGAGCCCAAGGACAGAGGCAGGCTGTGATCTGGAGGCAGCCGGGCTTTGGCAGCGCTATCAAAGGGCTGCGTTTTCTGCACCGCAGTGACTACTCCTGCCCAGTGATCCAGGTTAAAGCCCCAGGATTGAGGTATGGAGCAGGAAGAACCAGCCAAGGGCAGAGAAGGGAGGTATTTCCCTCAGCTGATACTGCCACCAAAACTCAGGTGCTGGAAAATGCTGACCTGAGGAAGGAGTCTGAATAGCTTTGGTGCGTCACCCCGGAAAGAGTCTGAGAGGGGCAGCAGGGGGACAGTGCCTCCGCTGGGGTAAGAGGCTCTCTGGCTGTTCAAGTCTTCCTTTGCTCAAGGCAGCTGACTTTCTACATTCTTGTAAACAAGCAAAAATTGCATCCAAGGTGCCTGGCTCCACTAATAACTGCTCCTTCTAACTATTCAAGACCCAAAGACTTCATCGATCCACATAAGTCAAAAAGAAGTCACAGCTCCCAAGTCTGGATTTGGCAAAGACTTTTTGCCTGGTGACTTTTAAAAATCATTCCTGCTGCGAAAACATGGATGGCCTGGACTCTACAGTGAAGGACAGAGTCACATTTCCAGCCTCAGCTAGCAGATTTGTAAACACGGGAGACCAAAGCCTTTGCAAAGACACTCGGTTAGGTCATTCTGCTCTGTTGCCAGCGTGGTGTTGGAATAAATAAAATGCTCACCTATTGCCCAACAGTACCAAAAATAATTTGGAGAGTGTTATAGGTTTGCATGGCGAGGTTTTGGTAGTGGGGGGCTATAGCGGTGGCTTCTGTGAGAAGCTTCCCCCCTGTCCGACACACAGTGCTAGTCAGCTCTGACACGGACCCTCTGCTGGCCAAGGCCAAGGCAATCAGCAACGGTGGTAGTGCCTCTGAAGGCCTTTTCTCCCCAAGTTCAGTCTGGTTTGTCCGTGACTGTAATTGACAGGTGAGTGATCTCGCCCTGTCCTTGTCTCGACCCTCGAGCCTTTCATCATAGTTCCCCTCCCCTGTCCAGCTGAGGAGGGCGAGTGATGGAGCGGTTTTGGTGGGCACCTGGCATTTATCCAGGCCAAACTAAAGCAGAGGGCAAGAGGGACTGAAGCTTTATCCGCTCGCACAAACAGTGAAAAGAAGATAATGAGCTTTAAAAAGCAGCCCACACCTCTGCAATACCTGCCAACAATGTGGAGCAGGCATTCTTTTTCTGTTGTGCTGCGATGTGCGCCTTTCTGTTAAAAGGGTGGGTTTTTTTAATGTGCAATCCAAAGGCAAAGCAGCTCCTCCTGTTTTAGCCTTTAGTTCTTACGAGGAGATCGCGCCTTCTGATCACCTCTGGCGAGGGAACCCTTGATGAAATGAGCTACTGACTGAAGCGTCCTTTCCTGCTCCCGGGGGTGGTTTGACTGCCGAAGGTTTGCATGCGCAGCCAGAGCACCGCTGGGACTGTGCATTCGCACTTGGTTCTCCTCCTCTCTCCCCCAGGCTGATTCTGTGAAGTACTGAGCCCTCCTGGAGCCAATGGGAGTTAAAAAAGTGCTCAACATCCTTCCAGCTTTGGGTACCTCATAATGTAGCCATTAATGTATGCACAACCTATTTTTAGAGTCTGTAACATGTTTTCTGGGTAAAAAACTGCTTGAAAGACCCCTTCCTCTTTCCGAGAGCTGACATTGAATTTGATTTAATAGAAAAGCCTGAAATTCTTTCCATTAAAAAGTGTATTATAAATGCTCAAGTAGCTGTAACTGCAGTTGAAAGCTAGGTATATTCCTGCCAAAGGGTAAACTAGCTTCAACTAATAGGAGACGATTTCTAGTGGAACTATTTACCCTTTATGAGCCTTTTTCCTGGAGATGACATAGAAAGTATATCTTCACTATGTTTCCAGCAGAGGAAAATAAATTAAATATACCTGCAGGTTACTAAAAAAAAACCAGTGGTATAAAAATATGCAAGACAAAATTTATCTGCGTTTTCAGACTCCTAGCCTAGTGCAATCAGCCAGTTGGGCAATAAGAGGTCCACAGTACTGGCCTCCAATATGGTTTGTAATGATCCTCTGTATGGCCTAACATTGCAAATTTGCATTGCACATCAAAACAGAAAGCCTGAAACCATTCAGAAAGACCAACATTATTATTCTGAGTCTGCAGAAGGGGAGACAGAGCCACAGAGCAGAGAAAGCAGCTTGCCTAGGACTGCAGAAAGAGCTTGTCGTAAAGGTTGAAATATTTGAAGCACTTGGCACATGGATTGGTATACAACCCTTAGAGAACATACTGTTTTGCAGGGGAAAACAAAATCACATTGCATATGTCCACTAGATCCATAAATGCACAACAGAGCCATTAGCTCATGCTAAGAAATCTTACATTTCTTTTTTTTAAAGCATGAAGCTGCTCTGATGTTCTTCTATATCTTTTTTTCTCATTATTGTGAAGAAAAATCACTCAGTTTAAAAATGGTAGGCAGAGGATAATAACTTCAAGTTGGGCTTTTTTTTTTTTGCTATTGTTAGTAATTGGAACAAATTCTTCCTTTGCTCTTGCTACACTACCCCAGGATAAGCAACTGGCCTTGTTTTAGACACAGAAAACTCTGGCTGTATCCTAACCAGTGGTAACTCTCCCTTAAAACGTACGGGCAGCCCAGCTGGCCTGCAGCAGACTACTCCTGCTCTTAAAATCAAGGGCACGCTAAGTGCTTAGCTCTGTGAATATGGAGCCCTTCAGCATCTGCTCAAGGCAAGAAGTTCTCAATGAAAGAAATACACAAGGAAGGCACAGCAACAGGAATGCTGAGTATGAAAGACATGCAGGATTGGACCCCGAGCCTGACGAACAAGTATGAATTGGATTCATTCACACAGCAGCATCTGTAAGACACCGCTCATCAGTGTCTGCTGCTTCAAATACTTCAAGTCAAAACAAGCGTGAGTGATTTGGTGTGTCTACACGGCATAATTAGAGACATAAACAATGACTGCCATTGCAAAAACTAGAGCAATATGCTAAGTAATTACCTGAGTTATTTCAGTCTGGCTATATTCTGCGTCATTAGTATAATTATGGGAATTAAATTCAAGCCCATCGTACCTTTGGTAGTTCAGTTTGTGCACAACAACCTCATCCTCAGTTTTTATGATGCTCCCTTGATCACCAGGGTGGCCCATGCTCTCCCCCATTTTTCGTTATCTGAGCCACAAAGGAAAGGCCCATTAATGAAAACAAGGTTAATTATGCTTTCATCAGAATGGCTTCAGAAGGGATTCCTTCTGAGAAACAGCGGAGTGGGGAGCCCATTCGTTCTGTTCCCTTCCTCCTTAAAAAATAACGTGAAACCACACAATGAATGTCTCTATTTACATTTCAGAGTTCTTTTCATGCCTAATATGCCTATGTGAATGCATCAAACATGAGTGAAGCGTGAATAATATGTGACTATTTTTCCTTTTTTTTCCTATATTGCTCAGCACTGTTTTTCTAACTCTTCCGAAGAACAAGAAGGAAACCATTTCCCTGCCCCCTTCCTCTTTGTTTCTTTTTCTTCTTATTCAGGACAGGGCTCGTAGTGAGTCTGTTAGGACTATTGTGCCATATTCATCAGATCTACTTGGTGCAGCTCATGTGTGAATCGAGGCTCTTTTCTCTATGAGAAAAGATATTTCCCTTTATAGTGTTCTAAGTCAATTACTGTGTTGGCCTTATGTATTTTTTCCCTTCCAGCCAGACACAGGATACATATTTTCCCTAAAGCCCTTCTTACTGTCATGTTATAAAGACCAGACTACCTCAAACATACATATGGTTTGGTTTGTCTATACGTAATACACACAGAAAAAGGCTGTGAAAGGTAACATAGCACCTTCTTCTTATAAATAAAGGACAAGATCTGATGGACAACTTTTACCACTCTCAGTATAAGGAGGTTAACAACCTACAAAATATTTGTGTTTGCATAGGATAGTGACGGTTTTTCCCTTTAAATAAACAAGGTCAGTTACTTCAACCAAGGACTGACTCTCAACTGAACATGCTGTGAAGCCTCAGAGGAAGATGAAGAATGAAGCAAAAGACATACAGTGGTTTTAGTACAGATTGCTGGAAAAATAACCTCTACCCATGTTAAAAACCTGTAGGCTTGATTGCACAGATGCTCCAAGCACAAAAATCCATCAGGTTTCAGCATTAATGATATTTTGTTTGTTTTATTTGGGAGAAGATGGGATGCAAAGCCAGTGGGAGTTGTCTGTCATCCTATGCAATGCAGGTATAAAGCTCATTGTATTCCAGTGCTAATCCCACTAAACACCTGCTTAAGTTTCAAGTGCAGTCAGTCCCAAATTAGACCAGCTAAAAAATCTACAGAAGCCTCCTGGTTTCAGCTCCCAATGTTGTCACGTCCCATGGGACAGAGCCAACAAACACTGCAACATAGTGCACGACCCAAGACATCTTGTGGGACAGGCAAGGTCTTTACGGTCAGTGTCAAAAGTACAAGTCCTCAATTTCTGCTGCAAGCAGAGGTTACACAGCAGAAATTGCTGGAATATCCTACTGCAAGATTACTGTAAATGCTTCCCCAGCACAGTTTTACCCCTAGTCATCATTATATGAGCCCAATGCAGTCCTTAGTCTGAGACAATCTCTTCTGTTGCTTCAGTGAAACTAATACAAATAGAAATTAATTGTATTAGAAGTTGGCAGTTGTGCATACAATCATTAACCCCAGAAAACAACTGGAAATTAATAGAGCTCAAGAACCCCTCACCTAGAAGGACTAGGTTGCAATAGGAATAGTTAAAAAGAATTTGACTTAAAAATATTAAAGATGCAATGCAATGAGTAAGCAAAGAATGATGCAATACAGACTTCTTATGGAAAGCGCATATTGTCTAAGCAGAACCAAAAATTAACAAAAAAAAAAGGAAATCATAAATATATAAAGATAAATATGTTTCTGAAGAACTCCAGAAGGGAATATACCAATGAGGGCTGAAAACCTTACTTAACTTCAATTCAGGCACTAACCATCAAAGAGATTTTCACAGCCTCTGCAGATGTGAACCTCGGCATGATCAGGGGTTCATTGCTGCAGGAACACTGTCTTGGTGCCAGACTCTTCTTTTACGCCAGATCCTAACAGTGTCATCACTAACATTAGATGATTTAATTATATAAGGCAAAGAGACAGGATAAGACAAACTTATCTCAATCTAAGTATGGTAAAAATTGCAGCTACTGGCTAGTTTGTTGATCAAGCTGCTTCTTTTCAGTTGTTGCCTGCAAAACACTAATTCTTGTTCTTCCTCTCCTACCACTTAGGTTTCTCAGCTGTGTTATTTCCACTACCCTAACTCAAGCTGAGGTAACAAAAAAAGCCTAGAATGGTTACTTGCAGCTCCTAAACTAGTACTCATCTTTTTTCTCCTCCAGCCTTTAGTGAATATCCTCTATGTTATCTCATGGTAACTACTGCACTTAGGACTACTAAAGAAGTTAAGATTAAATGAGAGGCAGATACCATTAGCTAGATGTTTCTTATCCAAACAAGACATGTACATTCCACTATGATGTGCAATTTTCTGTGAATTGTATTTACTTTTGGAAATATGTTTGACAGTTTATATTCCTAGTGCATGCTCTATCAAAAAAAAAAAAAAGGTAATGGTTTTGTGAGGATCTGTTTTCTTTGCATTTCAGTTGCTTTCTCATAGCATTTGTGATCAAAAAAACCTATAATGCTGCTTGTACAGTGAAACTTCTGAACAAAGAGATCTGGAATTAAAAGCACTGTTAATATTATAAGGATACTGTTTGCTCACAGGGTCCCAAATGCAAAGCAAAATTTGTTAGTTACTGCAAGAAATTTCTAATAATTCAGCTTACAGGAATGGATGGGAAAAGAGGGTGAACAGTCTTTGTGAGGACTAAAAGCAACAGGCGACACCTTCTCCCTCAGCCCTAAAGACATTCCTCATAAGGACAGGAAGTTTTTCTGCCTGAACATTTTGGAGTGATGTAACTACACAAAACTAGCTTCACTGGTGCAAATCGCTAGGGAGCTCTGATCACTCCTATGCACAACCATGTGCCAGCACAATCAAACACGGATGCCAATTAAGCCCATGCAGAATTAAGCACAGAATCAGAGCTTTATAGCTAACTGCTTCAATGGGACCAGAATTTCAGTTTTGTTTTCCTTCCTAAAAGGATTCACCAAGAAGGATCTAGAGAAGACAGAGGCATCTGCAGAGATGAAAAAGAGATGAGAGACCTTGGGAAGACCTTCTGGGAATAAGAAAACTGACAGTCTAAAGCTTCAAAAGCACAGCAGCTTTCTTGTCCTTTTAGCTGCAGAGAAAAATCAATGCTAGGGACTTGTATCCTCCTATGCTGAAAGGAAACAAGAAACACAAAGGCAAAAGAGGATAAATCTCAGCCATCTGCTTGGAGGGAGCTGCCAGTCACACGGTTGCCAATAGGTGATGGACGGACACAAGCCCATCCTTCTGGCAGGTGGGGCAGGGCAAGCTTTTGTTCCTGCCTTGCCTTGACTTACAAACGTCACCTTCTTTCGAGCAAGAAGTTGAGCAACTTCTCTCTTTCGAGTGCCTTGATTCCACCACACGCCAGAAAAAACCCTGTCTCCAAAGCAGTTCAGAACGTAACTATTTGACATTTAGCCAGCCCCCTGCGTGGCAGCTGAGTAAAACAAGGGAAACCCTTTCGACTTCCTCTTCTCCACAGTTTTCATTTTGAAAAAGAGGGGTGGGAGGTGGGGGAGAGATTCAACTGCCTCCTAATTGTTCCCCGCTTCCTGTCAAAAAGATCTGGACCTAAATCCCAGGAAACTTCTCACTCCCTGTCTGAGGCAGGACTCGGGAGAACAATAGCTGGCTACAGTCAATGATGCTGCAGCAGAGACTGGTTAAAAATACATGTTTGCATTGCCATCTTCTACTGAGAAATGCCAGTATATAATAGCAGCACATAACAGTTACAGCAGAAAAGTATTAGTAATTCTAAGTGCTGAAAATCACCAACTGATTTATCTTTTAGCTTGACAATTGCTAGCAAGAATTATCTCCCTTTAAAAAGAAAACCAGATAGACGGCATAAAAAGGTTTACAAAGAAATTCACCACAGTACAAACCAAAACCATGGCACAGTGAGGTTTAAAACAGAAGAGCTCATTTTTCCCCAAGGCCATAATTTTTCATCTTGATTTCAGTTCCGAGGATTGGCGATGCCATAGCACCTGAGATGGTGAAACAGGGTGGGCCTAGAGTCATTATTCTGCATATCCTTCTCAATGCTATATCACAACCTTCAAAACTGATAAGCAGTTTCTTTCAGTGTAAGCTCCAAAGCTGTTCATCCTGTTGTAGTTTTCCAAAGCCATCTTCAGTACTCAAATGAGTTAGCCTAATTTTCCCACAAAAAGCATCCCTTCTTTGCCTCCTGGAGCAATGACAAAGTTGTCCAGCATGGAAGACAAAGCTTGAGTAGCTACACAATTCACATGGTTGCCTCTACCAGACTAGAGACCCCAGCACACAAGTGAGGGAACTAAATGTCGGAATGCACAACAGGCTGTGTCCTTCTGTAAAGTTGCCATTGTCTCCAGCTTACTTCCCACCATTGTCAGCATAAAGCTACTAAAAATACATGACGCTTTCCAGGTTGCTTCAATACATGTGATAAGATCTCCTCTATAAAGATCTTCCTCTTCAAATCCTGCTCAGATTTCCTCTGATAGCAGGGGACATCATAGAAAAAATCAATAGATGTGAGGCTGACTTCTTTTGAGGAGAAGGTGAAGTGTCATCTCGTATTTTTTTCTCGCAATGCTGACACTCAGTTGAGTCTCCCACTCAGCACTGGCATCACCCAAGATATCAGCTGTTCCCACTGATTTGGAAACTTGAAAAACCAATTCTGAAAACAGCAAACGGGACCGGAGGCCTGAATCCTGTTTATCTGGCTTTAAGGGAGAACCACACATTGAATCAGTTCTTCCTTCTGCAAGAACGCATGAAGCAGAGGCGTGGCTGTATAAGCAGCAGTGGCTGACTCGGGGAGATCCGGTCAGACCGCAGCACATCCGACAAATTAAAAGAGGCTAAGCGGAGCACAACAGCCCCTGTCCTGTTGAGAACTGGGAGGCCTGACGATCAAACTCTCTCAAAATCAGACTGCTTACCAGAAGCATCTCTGCATATGAATGTCTGGTGCCTACCCACAGAGGCTCAAGCTTGACCAAGTTGCACAGCCTAAAAATGTCAAGATCACCAAGGAAATTCTGTGAAAAAACAGGAATAAAACCCTTATTGTCCTATCACTACAAGGCTTGCTTTCTTGCTTTGTTACAGTAATTCATTTCGTACAGATTTAACAAGCTAAATCTTAAAGTCTTCCTAAACCAGATTTGGATCCAAACTGCCCTGCATACCAGCTGGCATAACCGAGCTCAGAACTCAGACTTTCATTCTTCTTCATTCCCTTCCAGGCAGCCCCCCAGCTCCTTCAAAATAAAGTGTAGGTGCCAGTTACAGAATTAAGAGTTCATCTCCACGTAAATAATTAGAATTGCATTTTTTTCTGTACTTTTTCCCTTATTAATAGCACCATAGTATTTCTGGAGAGTAATGGTAGCATTAACAACTAATGATCATTTTAGAAATAGCAGTAATACTTTGCTTTGCTTTCCCTAATAGGGTTCAAGAAACACAACGAGCAGTAGAAACCCCTGTTGTGCATCTCAGTCTCCCACGGAGATCGTCACTGGGGCGCACGTGTTTAACAGAAGTGCCATCGCCACCTTGCTGTTCCCAAGGAGAGGAAAGGCCTCTGGAAGGAATTCATCACAGTCGTTAGGCCACAGGTTTCTTGTGCTCAGAAAGAATCACCGAGCTCTTAACTCCTGAAAGAAGTGTTCTTCAGAAAGTTCAAGGGCTTGCTTCTGCGCCGGGGAGGAATACTGTGAGGAACAACCCCTGGCTTCAGTGCCGGCTGGGGGCTGCCTGGCCGGGGAGCAGCGCTGCCGAGAAGGACCTCAGGATGGTGGTGAGCAGCGACCTGGGCACCAGCCACAGCCTCCCTGGCAGCCAGGAAGGCCAGCAGCGTCCCGGGCTGGGCCAGCAGCATCCCAGGCTGCAAACCAAGGGCAGCCATTACTTCCTTTCACTTGGCATTCATGAGACTGCACCTAGAATATGGCATCCAGTTCTGGCCCCAGGGTGAGAAAGAGGACAGTCACACAGGGCAAGCCCAGGGAAGGGCCAGGGGCTGGCACACAGCTCTGTGAGGAGACGCTGAGGGACCAAGGCTTTTCATCCTCGAGGAGGGACGGCTTGGGGGATGGGGAGGGAGGTAGACAGCAGAGAGACAATGGGCACAAATTGAAGCAGGGATGGGAAGGGGAGAACTCCCTGTTTGGACAGTCAGGCAGTGGCTCGGGTTGCTGAGAGTGGTTGTGCAACCTCGGTCCTTGGAGGATTTTGGGATCTGACGGGATAAAGCCCTGAGCAACCTGGTCTGATCTCATCGCTAATCCTGCTTTGGGTAGGACGTTGAACCTGAGGTCCCTTCTAACCTAAATGGTTTTATAAAATATTACAAAGCAATAAAAGTTGCTAGACATCTACACAAACAAGTAAAAAAAAAAATCCACCCCTTGTCACAGCAGAACTGCAAAGTTTTAGTAAGCAGGATTTTTCAGACGCAATTTATAAAAACAAAACCAAACACTCCCCTTCTTCCTCAACAACATGCAATATTGAGCCATTATACTCAAACCTACTCCAGATATCATTATCTGACACTTCAACTTTGTCCTGACCAGTCACTTCAGAGATGAATGCATTTGGGATTCTGAAGAAAGAAATCCTTTCCTTTCTTCTGGCACGTATTCCTAGCGAAGCAAAGAAGGGAGTGTATTATTAAAGCTTAACTGCTGTTGAAGCTTTTGAAATAGGACTTTTGCCTGTTTCTTCCAAGAAAATCCCTGCTCCCCTGCTCTACAAACATCAAATCACACTAAATCCACTAATGTCATCCAGGGAGATTCTTGTCCTGTTTACACTGGCCTGAGTCTGAACAACTCCCCAAGAAAGAAGTTCCTCTTGATTTACACCATGAGGACCGAGAAATGCACACCCCACTGAGTCTCAGCATAAACGACTGCACAAGAAAAAAAGCCCAATCAAGCTAGGTATGGCTTAAGAAGAATGGAAAGGCATCAAAAGAAAGCAGTTAGTGCCTATCACTCTTTGTCGGAACAGGTAGGAAGCTGCCTAACACTCTCAGCTCCTAAAGTTACGTGCCACGTAAGTTGGCCATAGGGGCTCGTAGGACCCGAGCAGAGAAGGCTGCTCTCATCTGCACAAGAACTTCTAAAGTCCTCGCAGCTGTATGGGGTTATGCAGGACACGTCCAGAGTGCTTATTGCATGTCCCATCAAAGGGCCAGACAGGGTACCACCTTCTCACAGCCATGAAAGGAGTCAGAAACCACTTGCATTAGCTCTTTTGACATCAAAAACCATAGGTCTCGCTTAATTCTTCATAATGACCTAGAACAGAGATGACCAACTTGGGAAAGATATGCAGGATCAGGTTCCATGTGAAGAAGAGTTTTTAACTAGATGCTGGGTGCATTATAGGTTTTTGGTCTGGGAAGACCATCTATATGGCAACTTACAGGGTGAAGAGTAAGCTCTGTGCCGAAAACGTACCTCACTCCATGCTTTGAAATGTTACACTGTTTTCAAATTAACTCCCATTCCTTTTTGGTTAATGCAAGTTTAAATATTCTTTCATATACATCTGCATTTTAAAAAGCATTCCAGAATGAACCCCCTCCACCCTACAAGAAAAATGCTTTGGGGAATTTGTAGGAGGATTAGAGCTTTAACAACAACATGCAGAATAAAATATTAAAGTAATTTTCAGAAGCCAGCCTTTCAAAAAGTGGCATTTTCTTTGGCAGTTCTGTGGTAGAAAGCCCTGACCATGAATCTTCTCTGCTTTTAAGTCTTAGCCCTTTTGCAAAATAGGAAAAATTGAATCTGGAGCATAGGGACTGTAATTGTACTCCATCATTCAAAATAAAGGGGAATAAAAAGCACATGCTTCCTTGAGTCTTAAAGCTGTAATGCTCATGACCATGAAGGAGGTGGTAAAGCCTCGGGATAAAATTCCAGCTTCGCTGAAGTTGACAAGGGCTCTACCATAAGATTCCACACTGAGGATTTCACTCCAAGGGCCTGAACTTGGCCTTGTGCTGGTGTAGGTCTTGCTGCATGCTGGTGTGCAACAGCGTGTTGCACTGGATCACCTAATGCTTCCAGACTCATGCTGACCTCTTCCTTTGCTGCTCCAGTCCCCTCAGAAGTCAAGGGACCGAAAAGCTTAGGTTCAAGATCTTCCATTACATAGAATACATCCACATAGTCTTAAAGCTGATATCTGACAAAGCATCAGAACTCAAGAACTTCAATCATTCACTTTAGTTCAAAATTAAATAGTCCTTATATCACTTATCAGCACAAAAATGTGGTCCAAAAAAGCTAGGGAAGAACAGTACCTACTGCACGCTCCATGTTGTCATTTTCATTGAGAGCATGAGGATTTATTATTTGTCTTACTGCCGGTTTAGATATTCTAGGAAAAAAATATAAAAACATCAGGACCGAAAGAAAGAAAGAAAGAAAGAAAGAAAAGAAAGAAAGAAAGAAAGAAAAGTAAGTTATGATTTGGTGTGCCTATTTAAACAAAACCTCTGCTTATGCATGCTCTTTCCTCATCTGTCTGACATCACTGGATTTTGGTTTACATGCTTTTTAAGTCCAGCCTGAAGAAAACACTTTCCTAATTAGGGCCTAAATAGTTCAGAAGGCAAAACTGGGAGCCAAAACACATTGACAGCATCATCCGCATTTTGTAGTTAAGGAACCAAGAGAAAAGGAGACCAGCTCTGGAGCCCCACAGCCCTCTTGGTGTCACCTGCGACCTCCACTGTGGCGTGCCCCCTAAAAATACAACTAGGAAGAGTATTTTTAGGTCACGGGACTAGGAGAGCTCTTCTTCGTCCCAAATATTGGGTCTAGACAGCTTATTTGTCCTTCTTAACTTGGTCAGTCATAAATGCTGCAGTGGAAGATGACATCTGACTTCCACAGTGATTGTTTGTGATTTCATAAAAGCATCATTATGATATTGATTCAGACGGAAGGCAACTGAGATATAGGTAGATAAACAATAGTTAACAATTACAGATACACCAACTCTAATCATGTAAAACCCTTCATTCAAGGAATTATACCACATCTGATTAAATATGATGGAAGATACATGGAAAGCATATGTAATAACGTATTTCAGCAGCGACAAGCGTTCCTTCTTGCTAAGCATTTCAAGTAAAACACGGACAACCACTCTAAAAGGTTAATTCAGAATAAAACACTGAACTAGGATCAAAGAGATCCACCTCCAGTTCTCCCCAGCAACAGAAGTTTCTCCTGAAACTTTTAACAAGTCTCTTCTAACCAGCACTATCTGTGAAATGATTTTCTCTAGTCTAAGAAACTCCAGCATTTCAGTAACTTTCCTTAGTCTATGTCAGTGCCATAGGCTCTTCACTGGGTTAGCAGAGGCCAAGCCTGAATGCCTTGATACTGACCAAGAATTCGAATGTGATCTAAAACTTCAGGACGTTTTGTAGGGGTGCAAATGACCTTTGATAATTCTCTTCTGTAATCAAAATTCTCGTCCCGATAACAGATTTCCACTTCTAACACTTCAGAAGCACAGACAATCAGAAATCCCTCTTCAGTTCAACTCCTCTAGATGCAGGCAACATTTCTCTTCGTCTCTTTACAACGCAGAACACTATGAAATACACATTTAGCTTCGCTAAGGCAAAATGCCCCAGAAAATGGCATATTCAGGACGTAATGAATACAGCTCCCTTCAGCTGCCTGCAGAGCAGAGCCCAGTTTAGTACATTATGGCCCTTTCTTGCCCGTGAACAGCAGTTAATTAACCTCTAGGTTGTCCTGATGAAAATCCTTGTAAGACCAATCCAGACTGCACACTGGACCAGGTAAAAGAAGGAATGTTAGTTTAAAAAAAAAAAAAAAAAAAAAAGG
>Ga0065711_1012207_pt1 | contig 16738 bp, 20 predicted proteins | sample Hoacrofraction12_FD_59098 | JGI IMG/M metagenome (GOLD analysis project Ga0065711, IMG submission 59098) | Hoatzin crop microbial communities from Cojedes, Venezuela - Epithelial fraction 12 v2 (version 2) | ecosystem: Host-associated > Birds > Digestive system > Esophagus > Crop | place... | reverse complement strand
GGGGGGGGGGGGAGAGCTGGGGAGAGTTTAATGGGAGAATAATGGAGCCTTTTCTTTCCTTTAAAAACTTACTGTATTTCCAGGCCACATGATCCCCACCTGCCAGGTCCAGACCCTTTCCTTGCAGTCTCTCCAAAGGCCATTGGAGGGATTATTTTGCATTTTTACCTTTCCAAAGTGGCTTTGAATGCTTTAGCACCTTGAATGCCAGACACGGTGCAGGGGTGGCTGGACCCTCTGTGGCAACCCCATTCCTGGTGCCACCAGCACTGCGCCCAGGGCTGGCAAAAAGGCTTTTGCTGTGTGCATGGCGTGGGGACGTGATGCCACCAAGAGCCATGTGCTTGGCACGGTGCTGCTCCCGGCCCTCAGCAGTGTTGGTTTATCTGCAGCCCGAGCTGAGGCTGGAATTTACACTCTCTGCTAATCCAGCCAGCCCCAGAAATTAATTACAGTCTTGTACATTAAAAATTAACATAACCTTTCTGGATATATGTTCTTATAGCACAGGAGTGGGCCAGAGTCCCTCAGCTGCCTGTAATTGGAGCTGCTTTTCTTCTAGTTCTTCCCCCCCCCTTTTTTTTTTTAAAGATGTGGACGTTTGAACTCATAAATCATGGAGTCTGGTAGCTGGTAAAGTTTAACTGGTTTGTAATTGCCTTTGGTCCTGGCAGAGCTTGCAGAGAATGGAGGAGAGGCGATGTCTCTCCTTAGCTGCCAAGGTTTAAGCGAGCACTCATGGGCTGGGGTGGGAGGGAAGGGGTGCCCGTGGTCACCCTTGCAGGGGCAGCTCCTGGCATCGGCAGGGTACCGAAAACCCAGCAGGCAGAGCACAGGGAGGTTCTCAGGACTTGACTGCAAGAGAGATGGGCTGAAAGCTCTCCTGCAAAAGTTGCTCTACGATGTCCCGCATGTCCTGTGCAGGTGTGGTCTTACTCGAGTAGTGCGGCTACTTTCACTCTGGAATAAAAGCAGCCTTTTTGTGGGATGCTATTCCACTTTGCTGCTCTACTGCTGAGCCACAGGCTGCAAACACCCCAGCCCAGCAGGTCCAAGTGGAATAGGTATGGAGCTGGGCAGCCGGGGCTGAGCCGAGCCCTGTGGACTAAGCGCTCCCAGGGCTCCTCTCACTGCTCGGCTGATGACTGGTAGCAATGCAGTGGTGGTAATGGGATTGCTGGAGACAGTTTGTGTCTTCTCTTTATGTGCTTCTAAAGCAAAGTGTGCGTCATGGGCGTGAAGAGCATCCTCACGCAGGGATTAGCTCTCTGCTGCTGCAGCATTGTATCCCGGGGCTTCCGTCCCTCCGGTCTCTGCTTCCCATCCCAGGAGCCCTCTGCCCAACGTCCCGCTGGGTGTTGGGGGAGATCTCCTGGCAGAACCGGGCCAGTGTTGAGCCCTGGGTGATGCTGCTGTGTCAGGGCAGTCTCCTGGGGAAGGGGATTCGGAAGGACCAAGTTGTGATGCTGGGCTGTGCTGGTGGCTCGAAACTCAGGGTCTGCTGTATGCCGTGCCCTGGCAGGATCTAGCACTGCCCCTCTTTTTCCGCTCCTCCCGGGGAATCATTCGTCCCTTAGCAGTCTTCCTCCTCATCCATTGCCTCCAACAGGGCAGAGCACTTGCCAGGCCTTTGGGCACGTCTTCTCTTCCCTCCATCCCCATCTCTGCTCCTTAAAACCCCACCATTTTTTATCAAACCATCCCTTTCATTTCTCTTGCCTCCCCCCCTCCAACACCTCCACCTCCCTCCGCCAGCCAGCTACTGCCAGAGCACGCCAGCTCGCTCCCATTGTGCTATCTTTGGGTCCTAAATTAAAATTTATGACATCTTGAAATGAGCAGTGAGGGTAATTTTGCTTCTGAGCGAAGATGCTAATGAGTCCCCTTAATGGCGTGAATAAGGAGTTGACGGGTCGTGTGTCACTTCGCGCAGACCGTGCTGGTGGTGTAATGGCCGCAGTAAGTGTCTGTAATTATACCCTGTCTCGCTGTATTTTGGCAGCCGTTGTGGGAGAGCAGGCGGCTCAGCCGCGTACAAGGCAGGGGGGAGGGAGAAAAGAAGGGGGGGAAAGAATCCCAGCACCTCCTGTGCGTCCTCCGTGCAGCCTGGGCTCCTGGTCGCTCTGTCCGTGGGGCTCCGGAGCAGTGGCTTTGCTGGGCTCGGCTCCGGCCAGGAGGTGGCTTGGCTGCGATGAGGATGAGCTGCTCTGTCTCCCATCTCCTCCTCTTCCCTGGAAAACAAGGTGATCGACCCACAGGTCCCCTCCGCTGCGTCAGAGCCGGGGCTGCAGCAGGGTGCCCGGGGCGGGACAGACCTGTTGGACCCCAGCGTGGGGGACAGCCCTGCTCAAAGCCACGGGGCGATACGGGGTCTGTCCTCGCCAGCCCCCAAAATGCGGGGTCCCAGCTCTGGGGAGCAGATGGGGGGTCTCCTCCTATGGCTGGCACCAGCAGCTCCCCAGCTATTCCACTCTGATGCTGTCCTGGTCTCTGCTTCCTTCCCAGCTGATTTCTTCTGTGGGGTCACTCTGGGGAATTGTCCTGACCCTATTTTGGTCACTTGGGGGTTTTTCAGCTATTCAACGCATAACTGCGAGCTTCCTGCAGAGAGACAATTAGTCTAGGGGCAAAAAACATGCCCCTGTTCCCCCCCACCCCGGGTGTAAAACCGGCTGCTGTCACCTGGGCAGGAGCTGAACCCTCTGGTGCGGTGGGGAGAAGGTCTGTCTCCTGGTGATGCTCTGTGCCAGCTCCGCTGGGCTCCAGCCTGGTCCCTTGGCCTGGCATGGAGCTGCTGCCTCCCAGGAACCGCAGCTGGGGGCTCGGCCAAGCAGGACAAGGCTTTCCCATCCAGTCAGGAGGAGCCGCTCGGGAGCTGCTGTTTCGAGGAGCTGTTCTGCAGTCGAGCTCCATGTGCGTACATTTGGGACTCAGCGCCGCGTCCTGAGCGAGGTTTTGCTCAACTGCGGTGCTTGGAGGACTGGGCATTGCTTTAAAAAGCACAAACCAGCTTTCTGAAGGTTTTTTTATCTGCCTAAGGAGATTGTTCCATGGGCTGCCTCGCTCCCAAGCCTCCTCGAGACCGTTAAACCTTCCAGTCTGTGCTCGAGTTGTTTCTTGGCAATAGCTGCTCACCAAGGGGTGGGATGGTGGGTGGAAGTGCCAAAGTCCCAGATGTCCATGTGGGAGGGGGCTTCTGCTTGGATGCTCTTTGGGACTGGTTAGTGCTTGGTGTAGCAACCTGGTCCACAACAGAGCCAGGAATGTGTCCCCACAGTGCATGAAATTAATAGGTGAAACTCAAAACACATGGCAACCAGCTTCCCGAGCAAGCCAGGCTTTAACTTGCTGGCACTGGTGGCTTTGGAGGAGTTTGCAAGCCCCGAGGTTTTCTTGTGTGTGCGCTCGGGGGTGGATTTGCACATGGGAAAGTGCCCGGGGCAAGGGCAGGGGTTTGCTGGAGGAGAACAGGACAAACGGCAGCTCCTGTGCCTGGCACGGGACGGCTCCCAGGGGTGCGTGGAAGCCGGCTGTGGGTTTGGGAAGCCGTTTTCCCTCACAGTCACCGCTGTGAAACGTCCAAGCTTGCAGCCTGCAAGCAGCCCTGCACCTTCAAGTTGAAAAATAGCAAGCGGCTGGTTCTTTTCCTTGCGTCTCTGGGCTTGGGAGCCTTCAAGCTGCTTGCAGAGGATGATTTACAAACTGCAGAGAGTTTCCTTGGTTTGTTTGTGTAGGTGGGTTTTTGTTTATGTGTCTCTTGAAGCTGTGAGAGCCCTAGACATATTTCTTCCTTTCCTCCTCCTGCCTCAGCCCACACCCTTCCTGACATGAGGAATTCCTGGGTGATCCCAAGCCAGGAGTACTGCGGGCAGCCGTGGGACCCCTCACCAGGGCCAAGCCCAGGCCAAAAGAGGTTTTTCTCTGCACTCTAGAGATGCTTCTGATATGGGTGTTGGGGTGGAAGTTATTCACCCTGGCTCTCCCCACCCTTCCTGCACGTCTCCTTCTTGCTCTGCACTCACCTGCCGCTGCCTTCGGTTCCTCGGGGTCTTTGGGGACCCTTTGCTGGCCTGTCTCTGTGGCAGGAAGGTCTGAAGCTTGGTGAAGTGGTGGCTTTGGGCACAGCCCTTTTGAGCAGCGGTCAGCTCTGGTCCAAGTTGTCCCTTTGGAGACGTGCGGTGTGGTCTGGCTGCTCTACTATTTTCCGGACTGGAAGGACATAGGGTTAGCTCTGGGCACCGACGCGCCCAAGGGCAAGTCACTGTCATCTTTGGAGACAGCAGGGATGATTCTGAGAATAAAAGCATTTGGGTGCACAAAATATTGCCGCTGTGGGTGTTGCATGCTTGCTTTTAGAAGAGCCCAGGAGCTCCTTGGAGGCGAGAAAGCTGCCTGTGCGTGGGCTTGAGGGTTGTCCAGAGCTGCACGGTGGTGGCTGATGCTGGAGAAAGCCCTGAGGGCCCCACGCTCCCGGCACCGGGGTCCCGCAGTGCTGGTGTTGCCGGCTCGGTGCCGCGTGGCCCGGAGCAGCCCTGGGGATACCGGCAGCTGGCCGATGGAGTCCCATCCTGGTGGGAAGCGAAGCTCTGCCACGTCACCAGCACCGTCTGCCTGCAGAATCAATACAAGTGGCAGTGACGGAGATACGCGTGACGGCGTTTTAAAGGACAATATCAATAAACTCGGGAGAGCTGTTAGCAGGCTCCGGCGAGGGCTGGCAAGCAGGCGCTCCCTGAGTCGGGGAGATCATGACCACTGAAATATTGAAGTACTTGCATATAAACTGCGCTTTCAAGTATTTTTGACAAGGGTACTAATTAAATCTTAATTGACACTGCACTAATTAGCTTCTTAATTACATGGAACCACATAATTAGCAGCACACTCTGTGCTAATTGTTAATTAGGAAAACCAGGCTTCCCCCTGTCCCCCCCCATCCCTCCCCTCTTGTTGTCGCTTTTAACTAAAGAGCCTCTGGTGTGAGGAGGATGAAGAAGGAGGGGGAGAAGGCTGTGAAACCTGGCCCAGGGGGTGGTTGTGCTCCCAGCATAGGCACTGGGATGGTGTGTGGGTCCAGCTGGAGGTTTGGGCAGGGGCACAGGGGTGCAGGTACAGCCGTGGGGGTGAGGGGAGCTGCGGGCATGAGTGGGGAGCACTTGTTGGGGCTTGTTGATGATAACGTGTTGGTGATGCAGAGCTACCCTCCACCTGGAGATGTCCCACGAAGCCCCACACCAGCCCCTGTCCTGCAGCTCCATACAGGACAAGCCACTGTGGCACCGGGCAGCTGCCGAGGGTGCTGACCTGCTGTGCCAGCAGACTGCTTTAACCCACTCCACCAGCTCGGTGGATGGTCACCCCACGGCTCCAGATCCCCCCAGTGTGCTTCTGCTCCGCCGTGGGGTCCCACAGGCCAGGTGATGCAGACACTTAGTTCTGTGCTGCATTATGTGACCCCCGTGGCCATGTGCTTAACATTCCCCAAAGAGGCTTTTTTACCCGTTTCGGCTAGTCTGTCCGCTTGTTCCCTTTATCCCTTTGGTTTTTCTGGTTTTCCTGCCTTGCTCCATCTCTCCTGCCAGACAGCAGGCAGTGACATCTTCCCATCGCTGGGGCAGCAAAGCTTAAAAGGGTCCTCCTCAGCCTGAAGTCCCCTGGGGTTTCCCTTGGCCGCTTGCTTTGCAGGGTGAGGGCCCATCCTCCCCGAAACGGGCACGCCGGGGTGGCTGCATGCCCTGAGCTGGCTGGGTGCTCTCCGGAGCTACCGTGGCTTTGCTCCCGGGGTGGATTTTCATACCTTGGCTGTCTGTGTTGCAACGGGCATCGCAGGGCTTGCGGGTCAGTGTGGGTCCGTGCCAGTGTTAGCCTGGCCCCGCACTTAAGCTCATTAATTTGGTTTTTTGTAGAGGAATAGCTCTGGATCTGGCCGTGCTGCTGCTGTGTGGGACCAAGGCTGCTGCATCCCAGCCCCTGCGCCCCACTGTGCACCAGCCCAGTTGTGGTCCCTGCTCCCCAAAACCCTCTGACCCCACAGGGGAGCACGGCTGCGGGGTGATGCCCTGTACCACGGCACGCTGTGCCCAGCATCCACCACCTTCTCCACATCTCCCAGCCCCGAAAGCTGCTCCAGCAGCAGCCTCGCTGCCCCAGCCAGCCCACCAGTCCCCATCCTGGCAGCAGGGGCAAAGTCAAAACCCAAGGCTGCAGTTTTGCAGGTCTCTCTTTTTAATTTTTTCTTTTATTATTTTTATGATAGTGCCGTTTTCCAGGAAATATAAAAAAAATGGCTTAACAGCTGCTGCAGAGTTCGTCTTTCCCAGGAGCCCGAAGGAACAGGATGCAAAGCGCGGTGCAGCTGGGAGACTGCTGCCCCTGTTTATGGGGAAAGAGGTGGAGGAGAAAAGAAAATATCTGTATTTTCACCAGGGGGAAAAGAGGAGGAAAAGAAAAGAGAAAAAAAAAATGAAGAGGTGAGAAAATTGTTCACATTTGACAAATCTTTCTAATTAGGGGCCAATTATGTCCTCAGATTCCTAATTGGGATTCCGGCAGGTTTTCAGGCTTGTAGGGTAATTACAGGCTCGTAATTCTATTAAGATGGAAATTTGGGAGAAATACCTTATCATAACATTTAGATTTTGCCATCTGTGTTGATGGGCTGCAGCTCGGGTGGGAAGGGGGTGCTCTCGCTCCCGCGCGTGGAGCCCGATCCTCAGCTTGTGCAGCCGGCATCGCCGAGGGCAGAGCCCAGGCCGGAGAACAGAAGGGGCAGAGGGGTCTGAGCATCGACTCGGTCCCTGGGGGCTGGTCGGGGTCTGCAGGGTTCTGGGAGTGTGGGTTTGCGTGAAGGTCCCTGCGGCTGTGCTGGGACAGGAGGGCTGGATGCCCTGAGGTCCATCCCTGTCCCATCCGTCACCACCACTCTCGTCTCCGAGCGTTGCCCTGGTGTTTCGATCCAGAAATAGCCGTGATCGTTGCTCTCCATTTTCCTCCCAAGCCGGAGGAGGAAAGAGCTCCCTTAGCTTCCAGGCAGCCCTGCTTTTCATTTGCACCAACCTTCATCTGGGTGCAAAAGGAGGCAGAGGCAAAAAAAGGGGCATCAAGTCCCTTTTGCAGGACCCAGACAGCGTAGAAGGGCTCAGAGCACCCGTGAGTTCAGGGGGACGTGCAGCTGGCAGGGAGATGCCAAGGGGCAGTGACATTTTTGATTTGGCAGCCAAAATTAAGAGGGAGGGAGAAAACAAATACCTGGAGTTTGGGAAGAGCAAGAACATTTATTTCACCCCAGCCAAAGCATTTTGTGCCGGTCATGTGGGCTGTCAAAAAGCAGAGTGAGAAATGTCCCTTTCGCTTTCAATGCATGGAAGAAAAATCTGTTATTATTTTAAAAAACCAAAGGCACTCGGGTATTCCATTTCAACAATTGCAATATTTTTTTTTTGTCTTTTCCCTGTTTTCTGCAGAAGCTGTTTGATGTGACTCAGGCTGTCAAACGGTCGGAGCTGCCACAGGAGCACCCCTCACTGCGTGGGGGTTAGAGGCTGGGGGGGGGGATCCGGCTGTGTGGGTGCAGGGGACCAGTGGTCTGAGTAAACCACCGATGCCCCGCAGCAACCGGTGCCTGAGACAGGGACACGCGCCTGGATCCGCCATGAATCTCATGAACAACCCAAAATCCCAAATAAATCTAGAGAATCCTGCTTGGACAGGGTATCTCAATTGGAAATCCTGCTCCTTCTCCCAAAATCTGGGTGGGTGGTGGCTGTGCTCCACTCGTCCCATGCCTGGGATCGGCTGCTGGAACGCTCCTGTCCCCAACCCTTCTGCAGGAGACTTCCACACAGCAAAGTCCCCACGAGGGATGCTGTAATTTGGGGTTCCCTGGATCGCTAATGCTAATATTCTTTTTCCTTTTGGCTAGTGAATCCAGGTGCAGGTAATTATTTTAATCTGCATTACTGGGTGGGAATGCAGCTTCTTCTGGATCTGCAAATTTAAAACACTAAAAAAAGAAAAAAGAAAAAAAAAAAAAAGAAGAAAACCCTCCTCTCCGTAAGAGTCTTGCTGCCTTTGATCTTTTGTGTGCGGCCTCTTATCGGGACGAGAGTAGGTTTACACGCTGGAAGACAGGGGAATAATACTCCACGGAGATAAGCTGCAGCCCCGGCTCTCCTTTGTGTGGTAAATTTGATAGTACTGGGAAAAATGTTTACTGGGAGACTTTGGGAGAGAATTAGTCCCCAGCACAGCTGAGAAAAATAATTGCTTTGCATGATAATTAAAGGATGGTGGGGCTTGGTGTCAGCCCCAGGATGGGGTGGGAGGAAAGCGTTGGTTTGCTGGGAAGCCCCTTGGCTGTGCTGGGGACGTGGCAAAGCCCCCTGATGTATGGCCCAAGGTATCAGATACGAAAGCACTGAATTACTTTGGTGGGATGAGTGGGGAAATGGAAACACCGGGGGTTAGATGAACGTCCTTGGGGTGCTTTTGGGGTTTCGGTGTTGTCACTGACTTCAGCTCTTGGGTTGCAGTAGGAGCCAGAGCTGCAGTGGCTCAGGAGCATCATCTGGAGGGGACCAAGGAGACCACGACAGGGAGAAGCCACGCACAAAAAACCTGCTGGATTTCTGCCGTCTCCTCCGAAAGGAGTTTCCCTACTCTTACAGGTGCCAGGAGGAATTTCCCAACGGCTCTTTCAGCATCTCCAGAAGTCCCTCGACTGCTGGGCAAGGACATTGCTCCCTCCTGGGGACACAGAGGCTCAAGCATTGGGGGCCATGTGTCTCCGGGACCAGGGGTCACCCAGGAACAGCCCCCACCACCCGCCGCCACGTAATCAGTTTCCTATTAATCTAGCTTTTTATTGTTATTATTATTGTTATTATTATTAAACATCTCTCTTCTCCCAAATCATCTCAGAGCCGTGGTGAGGTCCCTGGTAATAGCTCCATAAATTTCAGCCATAAAAAGTAATGGAGGGAGACAAATGAGATAATTAGGAATAAATCTTGGCGAGGTCTCTATTCATCAACATCCCCCAGAACTAGCCAATATTCCAAATCATTAGCAAAGCCCGTAATTAACAAAGAGCCAAGGCTTCCAACGTTAATAAAGCTCGCTCAACTCTATATTATCAGGTAGCGGCTGACGAATCAGCCCTGTTAATAGTATGGCCTTTGTTAAGGATCTTCTTTCTTTCTCTCTCTCTTTTTTTAAAGCTAAAAGCCCTGTGTCATTTTTTTTTTTCCTCTTCTGTTAAATTTTAATTAGATTTTGCATGTGCATCTGTAGAGGGGCAAGTGAGGGGACAAAGGGACAGGGTTTTTTCTTTTATACTTGAGGATCTTGGCAAAAGAAGAACCTGATAAATTATTTTTTTCCCCAATCTTACTACTTTTATTCATTACTCCACACCTCCACGCTCTTCTTCAGGAAGGAGAAGTTTTCGAGGCTGGTGCCAACTAACAGCCAACTTTTATTTATTCCTCCCCTTTCTCTAGAGCTTCAGGACTTCTGGAACGTGTCGGCAGGCAGAAGGTGCCAGCTCAGCCCTGCGAACCTTCCAGCCCCGGCCCGCATTCGCCCGAGCTCCTCTTGGCTTGTCTGGGCTAAAAGCAGCAGGGATTCGCCAAGCAGCAGAGCAAGAGCGATGATTGCCTATTTCCCTGCCATGGCTTAGAAATTCTGTGGTTTCTGGGGTTGCTGAAGAGTTTGTTCCTCACCCACCCAGGCAGGGGCGGACACTTTGCCTACATGCCACCAGAAGGTCAGCCACCCACATCCCCCACCCTGTCCCCCAGCAAGGCTGGCACCAGATGTCCAGATAACTTAGAAAAAACCATCTCCAGGCGGGACAGCTACAGAAGAGCCGTGTAGCAGAAGTCATCCCTCTGTAACCCCAGGTGCACACGTGGTTATGTCCCATCAGCACATCCATTGTGGTTTTGTGTGTGTGCAGCAGGGGATATCCCTGAATCTGGTGGGGAAAAGGGGGAGGCTTGGGAGGGAGGAATAACTGTGCTTTAGGCTGGGCTGGCTGCTCTGCGGGCAGGGAAACAGCTGAGCCGCGTTGCCTTTGCCATGGTACCGCTCTCCACAGCATTTAAGAGCAGATGAGGATCCAGGAGCAGGAATTGCTGACCAGGGCTGGCAGCTCCCACCTTGCTTTGAGATGTTCTTGTTGCCCCTGTCGAGCCTTCACCCTCTGACACCCGGTGCCACCGAGCCGGACAAGCACACCACACTGACACGTTTCTGTTTCTTTTCCAGTTTCAGGGGCCGATCCTCCACTCTTGCTAAGCTACTGGGGGGGATGGATCCCAGTCTGCTTCACCCAGCAGCTCCAGGCAGGAGAGAGCAGCAAGTTCTGACCCCAGGGAGCCTACCCTTACCTCCAGCATGGGACCACATCCGCGCTGCCACATCCATGCTGTTACCTCACCAGCCAGGGAGGCTGCAGATGCCCTTTTCCTTCCCGAAGCCTCATCATTAGCAGCTGCTGCAGGGCATCCCTTGGCATTGCAGGCAGGTACTGGTGAAGGCTGTGGGATAGCCCTGAGGGAGGGGAGCACAGAGGCTCAGTGGGGGGCTTCAGCACTTCTGCAGAGCAGCTCTTTGCACCGTGCGGTTGCTTTTATCCATTTTGTGCGGGTTAGCGGTGGCCGTCAGAGGAGGCTGCCTCATGCTGTCTAAATGCCATGCAGGAGGAAAATGGGAAAGCCTGATCTGTATCTTAGCAAAACTGTCTAGATGGGGCAAAAAACAGGACAGCCCCCCTCCCCAGTCTGGCTTCTGTCACCCATACCCAGCTGGAAGGAGACCCCCACGCCCCCAACGAGGCTGAGCCTACACCCAGCCAGCTGCCATGGGCACAGGATACCCTACTCCTAGGAGAAAAAGTGGTGAAACATTACGTGCTGAGAGTTTCCCCCATCTGCACGAGGGGTTTTATGAACTAAGAATTTATCCTGGGGTTTTTTTTGTGCTTTGTGCAACACTATTGTGAAAAGGGCATTTCATTCTGTTTCTGCCATGTGCAGTTTTTATGGTGCTGTATTGAGCAGTCATCAATAACAATCTTTATTGAACATGAAATAGTTCAGACAATAAAAAACCTTTATTGAAAATAACTCCATGTAAACATAAAACCGAGGGGACATAAACCACAACCAGAAACAGCGCAAACTTTATGGGACATTACTGTGCAATGCGTTAGGCTCAGCAGGCGCCAAGCAGAGCGACCCAAAGGGATGGAGGGGCACCAGGCAAGGACAGTCATGGCTTGCACCATGCTCTGCTTCATGCCCAGCAAGTCCCTACCAAGGCCACAGCTACTTCTGTATAGCATCAACCAGGGCTAGAGCAGTTAAGTGTCATTGCCATCTCGAGGACCAAGGTGGCTGTGGGACTCTTAGGGAAGGGTATCAATACTCATCCCAGGAGATCAGTCCAGGCAGGCTTATCGCCGGTAACAGAGGCGTATTGACCCCAGATGTGTCACTGGGGGCCTGAGCCAGGATGCACCCCACCAGGCAGCCTGGGCTGCTGCAAGGCTGCTTGAAACTTTCAGCAGAAAAAATAATCAAGGGGCTATTTAAGCGCTGTGGCCACAAAAGCCTCCATTTACAACCAAGAAATACTGCCTGAGATTGAAACGCTCACCTCTCTCATTTGCTTCCTCTCTCCCACAGGCAACTGTTTGCTCTCAGCGAGGAGGCTGCAGGGACTGCTGTGAGGGGACGAAGGCTGGTCCAGCAGAAGGGATGGGGATGCAGAGAGGGTTCTCCTCCCGGCCCCGGTGCCATCCCTGCACAGCCAGGAGCCTGGGCATTGGGGCATCAGAGCGGTGCTGTGCCAGGCATTGTGCAGGGCTGGGATTTACAGCACATACAGGCTGGAGAGAAAAGGGAGGAGGCTTTTCATCCCTACTCAACACCTGAGCAACGTGAAACAAGCTAACCCTCCTCTCTACCATTAGGTGCTGCACCAACAGGCCAGCCTTGCCATGGTTATAAAGGGGGCTGTAGCATGTGTTGGGCTATCCTTACTGGAGGATTGTAAAATGCTGTGTAAAAACCAGCCCTCTGAAATGCAGCCACCACTACGGGCAGCAGCATGGCCGCTCTGGGACTGCTCAGCCCTGCAGTCCGAGACAAGGGGATGGAGAATGCTGAGCTGGGAGCTTGTGGGGATCTGGTGTGGTCCTTCGCACCAGCCTGGTGAGTGGAGACCCAAATACCTATTGCATTGGAAGCAACCTTGGGACCAAGGTAGCTGGGCAAAACAGCCCATGGGCAGGGCTGTGAGAGGCACCTGGGGACCCCTGGCCTTTCCAGAGGCTACAAATTTTCAGGGAAGAGCAGAGACAATGGACCTCATAGGACCCTGTCTGTCACCAGCACCACCTCCAGAAGGAAGTCTGTTCTGTTTCTAATGCTACAGAGGAGCCCTAGGACTTGGAGAAGGGCAAAACTCAGCTAGGAAGGGAAAGCTGCTCAGTACAAAAAGAAAACATCAGGACTTCAGGGCAGAGAGCTGTAAGCAGAAACAGGAAGATTCAACACCAAAATCACGGAAGCCCACTGCCTCTTCAGCACAGCCCATGCAGCCCCGCACAAGGGGAGGGTGTTCTGGTGCACAGAGGAAAGAAGCTTCTCCATGTTCCCATCACCAGCCCAGGGTTACCCCAACCTCCTTCCCCCTGCTTTTTACCAGGCAAAGAGGAGCACGAGCTTACCTTGGCTGCTCCCTGCAGGGCCTGCCCCACCAACCCCAGCAAAGAGAGCTCTGTCTTGTCGGGAGCCTTTTATACCCCAGCCCCTGTGTGGGTGGTTCCCCAGCACCACCCCTTGCCCGGCGATTTGCTGCTGGGAGGTATCTTCTTCCATCTCGGTCACCTGCTGCTAATACCGAGCAGGTGGCTGGTCCCCAGGCTCCACAGCACAACCCACCTCACGCAGCCCAGAGGACCCCCCGTTTGGTGGGGTGTCAGTGCCGCGGCCGAGACAGAGCAGATCTCCCGTGGGCAGTCGGAGCCGACAGCCCTTTTGCTGCCAGCGCAGCCTCCGACATCTCTCTTAGTCTCTCTTACAATGATTTCTTTTCTGGTTTGGTGCTGTTAGAGTAGAAACAGCTTCAGATCGAGCTGTGTAACATCTTTGCTGAAGCAATGGGTGTCTTTGGACACCATGAAGAGGTGCGGACGCTCAGCACTTCTGCAATAAAAGTGGGGTACTTGAGTCTTGATTTTCCACTCAAGGAACAAACCAGAGGCTCGAGGACCACTGTCTGTCGGGCAACTGGTCCCAGTGCAAGGGTGGCGGGGAGACTGGGATGGCTGGTGATGCCTTCACTAGAGGGCAGCATCATGCCAATAAAATTGCCTTAAATCTCTCCAATTTTTGATCAGCCAGGTGGGAGCATCCAAAGAACTTCACACCTTGGGCAACCCGGCGTCGAAAGGCACCGGCGTGTACGGCACAGGGCTGTGCTCCGGCGGCTGCTGGAAAAGCCGAGCTGCCGAGAGCGGCCGAGCTGGGTGCACTGGGCAGCTTCAGCTCTCAGGCTCGGGAGCGACCCGGGAGAACGTGCCTGGGGCTCGCCCGGCCCAGCTCCTCCGGGCTGCGGGAGGGAGCCGGTTGCCTGCAACATCTGGAAGCCATTTCTGAGCGGCTTCGCTGCCCGGCTGACGTGCGGCGAGGGGAGAGCAGCTCCCCGGCCCAGGAGGGAGGAGGCTGAGCGCAACCAGACAGGCAGCGATAGCCCCTGGGATTCGCTTTACTGCGAGGAGATAAAAGGTGGCTGGAAGGCAGCACACGCGGGGCGTGAGGTTAGCCGAGTAACCGCCAACATGGCTGAGCCTCTGGTCCCGGCCGAGCCAAGGGGCTGCACGCTCAGCACAGGGTATGTTACGAGAGCTGCCTTTGTGCTGCCAAAATCCTGAGCAAAAGAGCCGAGCCAGACACGTTAGATGAGTATCTCCCCTTTGCAGCAGGGATGTCGAAGCAGGCAGAGGCACTGCGGTGCACAGACACCGGCTTTCAAACCCAGAGCCTTAAATAAAAAAATATAATTAAAAAAAAAAAAATCCTTCATTGCCCACTGCCAGGGAACAGGCTCAGGCACTAACGAGCTTGGAAATCAATGGGGCTTGGGTGGAAACAGAGCTTGGACCTGCTGGGAGCCACCAGCATCCCTCCAGCATCAGCAGTGCCAGCGAATAATGAACACCACATGGCAGCGCAGGGGACGGCTCCCGGCTTGCTGAGGGGGCTGCTGGGCCCTGGCAGTCGGCCGGGAGGTTCAGCTTTCCACGGGAAACCCAGCCCCAGCGCAGGGCATCCCAGCGCCGAGGGGAAACCACCCACAGGCAAATGAAACCCAGAGCCCGCTGTCGGGATGAAGCCTGCGACGAGATAATGCAGATAGTACCACTCGGGGCTGGTATAGAAAACTCTATATATGAACAAATTAATGTATAAAACCATGTATTTGTGTGAATGTACGTATGTATATATGTAGATATGTGTGTCTATACATATGCAGGTATCTGTGTCTATATATATGCATATGTATATGTGTATGTGTGTATATATGTGTGTGTGTGTGTGTGTGTGTGTATATATATATATATACATATACAAACAGTCAGCCAGACCATATAGCACCCAGCAGGCTCTGTCTCACACACACACATATACACAGAGGAAATAGGAGTGCTCAGGTCACCTCCACATGCCACCACCGCCTCTGTGCGCGTGGGGGGAGCAGGGTGGGTGCGAGCAGGAGCCCGTCCGAGGCCCAGCGTGTAAATAGGAGTGAATTAAAGCGTGGGAGGTGAGCGTCTGTTTGCCCGGTCACGCACGTGTGCGCGGCTTCTGCCAACTTTCCCTACTTCGCAGGGACAAGTGCTTTGGTCTTAAAAGAAAAATGGTGCCGCTTTTTTCACTCTATAACTCACCGGGGCCGTTCGGCACGTTTCTGCGTAGGGTTAAAAGGTAGGGCTGAATTTTCCTCCCAAAATATTCCTGTTAATGGCTTTCAAATGTTGGCATCCCCGGAGGGTGCCTGCGCGTGTGTGTGTGTGTTGGCTGCCGGCGCTGTCTCACACACAGCAAACTCCCCAGCTCCCAGATATTTAAGCTAACTCCATCTCTTCTCCAGTTTCAGCTGCGTTTTTAAAGAAAACAACTCCCACCGACTGCAGCAGGAAATCACTGTTTGGGTTTATGAGGCACCTCTTCCTGACGAGCCGGGCTTGCTCTGCAAGGCAGGTATCCCTGCGCCGGCGGGGCGGGTCGGGGGCTCGGCATCACACACCGGCTCTCGGCATCGTGCACCAGCCCTCGGCGTCACGCACCAGCCCTCGGTGTCACACACCAGCCCTCCGCGTCACACACCAGCCCTCGGCGTCGCATGTCCAAGAGGGACGAGGTGACACACGTGGAACGGCTGCAGCTTTTGCTAGCAGCAAAAAAGGAGGTGCTCGAGCTGCTGGGGTTTGTGTCAGCTCTGTAGATGAAATAAGGTGTGTGTTAAACTGTTGAAGATGTAAGAAATGTTATTAAAACAAAGTCGCTCAATCTTATGAGTGATGTTTCCTGGTTCAGGGCCCTGCTCTGCATGCACACAGGACCCAGCACCCAGTGCAGGGCTCGTAGGTAGGAGCCCAGCAGATGTAATTAGCCCCGGTAATCGTAATGCATGAGAGCACAGTGCTGCTGGGCCAGGATCTGGCCTTCCCATGCCCCAGCCCAGGCATGCCCGAGCCCGGGGCTGCTCTGCCTTCCCCGGGCGGCCGCACCACACATGGAGCCCACAGCAACCCCTCTGAAGCTGTTGTTTCTCCCTCTTATTTTCCTGACCTCTCCAGCGATGGAAAAGTCACCTGCTCCCCACACAACCCAACCGACCCGCTCCTTCCAGCCCCGAACTCCGGCACTGCCCGGGAGGCAGAGCTCCCTTTGGCTGGAGCCTGCGGTGGTGCTGAGCTCCAGGAAAGGGAAAACACCCACCGGGATGAGACAGGGTCCGTCTGTCTGTCGGGCTGTCCTACAGCTGGGCTTCAACCTCATTTCTCTGCCTTTGGGCAGGAGGCTGAAGCAGCTGCATTAAATGGAAAAGTGGTCGCTGGATGTACGTGCCTGTGAGTATAGACACGTGTTTCTGAAACCCAGAGCCCCTGGGTCCAGCTGTGCTGTGCATCCTGGCTTTGTCCTCTGGTGTGTCCCTCGGGGTCTCGGTGTTTCTCTGGGGGCAAAGCCCTCGCCTGCCCTCTTTGCCCAGGTCTCTGGCAGTGCATGGCAGTGAGGGGCTCACCAGGCTGCTCGGCTTCGCCCCACTCCTCCCCAGGCACCCAGGAGAGGGTTAACAGGAACATTTCTGCATTTTCCCTCTCCAACTTGGTAGCAAGGCAGAACGTGGGGATACATGGTCTCTGCTTGGGTCCCAGCCTCCAAGCCTGGCTGGAGGAGCCAGTGCTTTCAGGCAGATTGCCGTTTGGCAGCAAAACCCTCCGGCATTTGCCAATTCTGCATTACTTCAGCTATTGCCGAGCTCAGACAGCTTCTGCAACCCCCCCCTTCCCTCGAGACACGATAACTTTCTGTGTAATCTCCGCTGGCGACAGCAGCATGGAGCCGTCCCACCCTGCTCTCCCCGACCCGGCTCCTGCCAAGCTCCCGCTGCACAGAGCGAAGGGGCCGGGGTGCCAGGCTGGCAGCACCCCCTCGCCGGGACG
>Ga0065711_1006928_pt1 | contig 16738 bp, 3 predicted proteins | sample Hoacrofraction12_FD_59098 | JGI IMG/M metagenome (GOLD analysis project Ga0065711, IMG submission 59098) | Hoatzin crop microbial communities from Cojedes, Venezuela - Epithelial fraction 12 v2 (version 2) | ecosystem: Host-associated > Birds > Digestive system > Esophagus > Crop | place... | reverse complement strand
GGCCGGCGCCGCGCTGAGGAGCGGCGGGAGCGCGCTTGGGCTCGTCTTCTCTCGGCTCCGGCAGCCGCCCCCGGGCGGGGAGCGGGGGTTGGGGCCACTACCCTGCCGCAGCCCGGCCTCGCCGCCGGCTGTGTGCAGCGTGAGGCGAGCGCTCTGCTGCTTCTCCCCGTGTGTCCCCCGCAGTGACGCATGCGAGTGGGGGAGGCCCTCGGTCCCCCGTGGAAATACCCGGCTCTCGGTTCCTGGGGGAAAACCGTGGCCGCGCTGCCCGGGGGTCGAGTGAGGGGAGCTGCGAGGGCTCAGCTCGCTGCCCCGAGCCCTCCGGGGACACTCGGCTGCCTCCGCAAGGTCACGGTTCAGCGCGTTTGAGTTGGGCCCTGGTTTGGGTTTTACGGCTATGTCCGACTCTGGGAAAGGTTTTTCAGCTGTTCGACTTATGGTAATGCTGCTGTTACTGAAAAGTGGGGGGAGAAGGAACGTTTTAGTTGTCTTGTTGTCTAAAAATCATGACTGTTTTGCCACAGATGGCAGAAGCGCACAGGAATTGTCGCCTCTGGCAGGTGCTCTATTGGCTGCTTTGTGATTTTAAATGACATTTAAGATACAGAACTTTGAAAACTAAAGAAGCGATTAGTAACTTTTGATTCATGTTTTAACAGATGGCTGGGTTAAATCTGATCAAAGTTATTTTGAGCAGATAAGGATTTTGATGAAAAAGAGTGAAGAAAAATCAATGCGTGCAAAATAGCCAACTAGATTGAAAGAGTAATTAACTTATTGATTAAAACTTTAGTGGTAGATAGTGAACACCCCTCTGTATCCTCTGTTGGCCCTGTAAAAGAACAGAATTGGAGTACCACTCGTGATTTGTTTTCAGGCAGAGTTAAAAATCTGTGCAGCTCTTCTGTGGTGTTCTCTATGAGGTAGACTTCAAACTACGTTTTCTTCTCTGAATAACAGTGCATTTGAATAATGTCTCTTAGTGGATTAATGCTACCTGTTAATATTTTCTCCTTTCCTTTTTTACGTTAATTAGTTTTTCTGCTTACTTCAGTCTCCTCCTCCTGTTTTTGGCAAGTAATTAATTTCTACAGATCAACCATGTGCTGAGGAAATGTCAAAAAAAGTCATCTAGAAACACAGACAATGGAAAAACATTGAGCTTTAATTTAAACTATTTTTTTTAGGGTTTGGGCTTAAGAATTGCTTTGGATAGAAATGTTCCCTTTTTCCTTATGACCTTGAAATATCTTTATTTAATGTGATTTTTTTTTTTTTCCTATATGCTTTTGTCAGTAAGAGCAAATAAAGCAGTTTTACTTTAGGCTTTGTTCAACAAAGGAAATAGGGAGGGTAACACTTTAAATGAAGACGTTTGCTAGAAAAATGTGAATGTGCTTATGGGGGAAGCAGAATTGCTCCTGTCTTTCCCTGATCTTATCACGCAGCTTCCTAGAGGTATGGGTCACTCTGTGCTGTGTCACCTTGATGAGTGACCTTCACTGTCTTGCTTTTACGTGTAGTGGGTAAGCATTGTGTTGCTTTGCTTGTACTGTTCAAAACGCTGACATTGTTTTGAAAATACCTTAAAAATGGTTTAAAAGTTGTAACATCAGTTACTTTCTTTTGTTGAAGCTTCCTTGTTACAGCTATAGAAGCTGTTGAGGTCTGTGTAAGACTATCAGTTTATAATTTGACTTCAGAGAGGATACGGTCAGTAGTGCTTTGGTTTATGTGTGCCTCGGTTACTCACATAAGCACCACAGCTTCACCCCTATGAATATTAACGCACTTTACTCCATTATTTTGTCTTGAAGGCTGGTGGAGTTGCTGGTGTCTGTGTTGACTTGATCCTTTTTCCCCTGGATACTGTAAAAACAAGACTGCAGAGTCCTCAAGGATTTAGGAAGGCTGGTGGTTTTCGTGGCATCTATGCTGGTGTTCCTTCAACTGCTATAGGATCCTTTCCGAATGGTAAAGTTTCTCTGGATTATGCTTTGTCTCTTTAAAGTGGGAACTTATGTAGTATAGGACACATGTCTGTGGCTTCCTCTCCTAGAGATGACTGGTTTGGATTCTGGGAGTCCCTGTCCAGCTGTGAAGAGCAGTTTCTAGAATTGTAGAGTATTGAACAAACTCTTCAAGCAAGCCTGGAATGAAGGCTGCTGTATGTTTAGTCTGAAAAGCAACCCTTACTCATTGGAGTTTCTGGATATGTCTTATAAACCTGCCCTTACTTATGGGGGCACCCTAGAGCATCTCCAGGTGCTGCAGAGGGCTTGAGTCTTGCTTGCCTCTGACACTTTTTTCATGACCCACTCTTTCACGGCATTGGAAATGAATCAAAACTCAAAGTGCTCGAGCACTGGAGGTCTTGGAGCTAATTGCCCTGGGGATGCTATGCCCATCTCTTTCTCCCTGAAAACAACTACAATACTTTAAAATGAGAAGACATCAGGAATACTTTTGAAACTGAAACTTTAAAAAAGTAAATGCTTGTAGTCCCTGCAGACAAAAGGCATCTAAAATTCCTAATGCCTTTGTCCATTTTGTCTTTGTAGGGAGGGATAAAAAAGTAGCAAGCTATGCTGTAAGCAGTAGATGTTAGGAGAATTTTGCTGACAAATCCACTGACACCTTCAGATGTTTGATGTCCTTCATAAGATGATATAAAAAAATTCCATTCTTTATCTTGTCCGCTCTGTTATCTCCTTTTGAGGTGATAAGAATCTTTTGATTAGCAGAAGGCAATTCACATAGCCCTTCTTTACAATTAAAATCTGTTCCCCCGTAAGACATGTCAGTTTTTTCAGGATTCACATCTTCAAAATCTGAGCTGTGGTTTTATCTTTCCAACGTATGACTAAGAACTGAAATTATCTTTAGGAGGAGTAACCCTTAAGGTGCGAGTGCCTTTGTAGTTGACTTGCAGTGAATAAACACAGCTCATGTTGCTGTGCTCAATTTAGTTTTGTATGTTTCTTGTTCCCTGGACAGGACTTTTAAGAGTCCTTCAGAAGCTTGGAAGAAATTTTTTTTATATGGAGCTAAAGTGCAAAATATTAAACTGACGATAGCTAGGAAGAAGTTATTAATAACTGTTACTGGAACAATTTTGCACATTATGAGTAGCAGACTTGCATCAAGTACCTTGATGATTTTGGGGTTGTGCTTTTTTACTTTTCAATTGATGAACTGATTTGGTTGTGCATTCCCCTCCCTCCCCTCAAAAAAGACCATCCATCCAATTCAGCCAGACAACCTCCTCTCTACCCTTCGTATCTGTGAATATGGAAGATACCATTTTTTCAAAACCTATTGGACATTCATGACTAATTAACACATCTTGCCTTATCTCAATACTAAATATGGCCTTGATTCCAGATGCCTTTGATATTAATGAGAGGTTTGCCAGTGATAGCCAGGAGCATGGACTTCTGAAGTAATGATGCCACAGGCTGCATTGATATTGTTGTACTGTTTTGAGGCAAAAATACCCTGTTTTCAACTACAGTTGTAGAATAGTAGGTGACAAAATCCACCTTTAAATGTTTTTGTGCTAGTTCTGTGATGGAGGAACACTTAAATGACTGCATGTATTCTTGAATTTCAGCTGCTGCATTTTTTATCACCTATGAGAATGTGAAATCTGTGCTGCACCATGGCTCTACATCTTATTTGACTCCAGCAACACACATGGTCGCTGCCTCCCTTGGGGAAGTGGTAAGAAAGAAGTGTGTGTCTGTGGGAGGAGAGGAAACCATTCAGTTAGGAAAACACAGGTTTAGTGTCATATCTTATCTTTTTTGAGTGTTGAGCATCTTTGTACTTGTGACAGGTCTTACAAAAATATTACTTATTTTTTAATAAAGTGTTGGCACTCATAAATAAGTATTGTATCAAAGTGAATAAATGAGTTAGTAACAATTATTAATAGGCCTGTTGGCTGATCTTGTGAAGTCAGTAGCTAGTGGAAGTGTGGATTGTTCCAAAACCTGAATACACCTTCACATTGCAGTGGTTGTGCAGCAGTGTTAATGTTCAAGAAAGGCTTTTACAGCCTTTCAGCTTTGTGTGAGATACTCATGGAAAGGATTTTTATTTTAGAAATAGCTGTAAGACAGTGATGTTATATGTAAAGTAGGTAGGTGCCATCATCTGAAACCCATACATCTTGATGAATAAGAACCAGTATTAACTAATAATTATTTCCCTCTCCTTCCCTCCATGCATTGACATTCAGCCAATACCATTTACCAAAATACTTTATTTATAAACAGACCCTCCTAGTGGAGGCACACAGTGATGTGACAGGACAGGGAAACTGGTGGCTGTGTAATGTCACTTACCAAACAATGCGTAACGCTTTCCTGATGAAGCCTGTCTCAGTGGGAAGTGTCATGGGTAACCTAATAAAGCTTTTTCCCTTGGGATGGACATCTGTATGTTTTAGTGACAGCTTTTCACAGGGTCTCTCTGATAGCTGTAGGCTGTAGCCTTTAGATGAGTGTATTGGTCAGGTTATTGCAGGATAAATAAATATGTGAATAATGGAAATAATTTCTATATACAAGCTTTTTGAAAACTGTTTCGTCCAGGTTTTGGAAATAATGCTGTGTTTCTTATCTATTAAATCTATTACTTTGTTTATAGCGGCTTCTGGAGCTGCAAGTAATGGCTTGTTTTGCCTAGGTTCATACAATGCTCAGAGTAATTGGGACTAAATTCTGTTGAACACTTTAGAGGATCATTAAGGAAGGTCACAAGAGAAGCCTCTCTCATTTTGATGCTTAGGTTGCCCTTGCCTTGTTAACAGCATGGACTTTGCAAAAATTAATTGTGTGTGTCTGTGTGGTTTTTTTTGTTTGCTTTATATTGCAAGTTACAAATGAAATGGCATTAACTTACACCTTATTGGAAAGTCACGAGGACAAGAGGTATTTATGTTGTTACTTAAATTCAGTATCTAGGCTGTTTCCCAGCTTATATTGACCACTCCTTAGAAATCTTGGGGTTTTTTTTCAGAGAAGGAAAAGTGTGCAGTACTAAGGAAATCCCAAGGCTGTATTTGAAAGTGACCTTATATTCCAGTTTAAGATCATAAAATTAATTTCATGGCTGAGATGCGATGCCAGCATGACTGGACAACCTGTAGATCCACAGAGTTGAAAGTTTGGCTCTGGGAAGAGCTAGTACGTGACACCCCGTAACAGGAACTTCCTGTGCAAATGGTCTGTAGCGGGCGTTGAAGAGAACGCTTCTCGGTGTCATCGGATGATGACCATTGTTGTCCGATCCAAACACAAACTTCTCTGTAGATAAATACTGAAGACGCTTTATCCTAGAAGCTTGAATGTTGTTTTTAAAAACTCTTTCTGATGTTATTTGCAAACAAAAAGAGCAAGGTTGCTTTGGGTTAGCTGAATCAAATATATTCCAGGTTCAGCAAAATCCTTCTTTCCCCAGATACTCCTCTTGTTTTTAACTGCAGAGTTGGCCCAGTGCCTTGGCAATGTTTGGGGCTGGGTGTTGAGCTGCAAACAGTCCATTGCTGTTCCAGCCAGCGCTGTCCACCTCTTTTCTCCTGCTTTTGTCACACTGGGTATTTTCTGGCACGGCAGTGATGAAATGGGGTGCAAGTTGCTGTGTCCCCATAAGTTTGGGAAGTGGGCTGTATGAAACTAGCTTTTCTGGCTCTTTTGGAACTTAAACTTGGCCTGTGATATGGGGCAGAAAAATGTATTGTGTCTGTGGTTCCATATTCTGCTTTTATTATCTGAGTTGTCTCATCTCTTGTGACACTGGCTTCTTTCTCTCCATTACAGGTAGCTGCGTATTTATACTCCCTGCTTACTTGTAGGTTGGTCCCAAGCTACCAGGAGTGCAGAGGCATCTGTGCCATTTTGTCTTAGCACCAGGTGCCTTGCTATGATAGCAGCATAGCCTAGCTACTTCCCACGGGAAGCAGTTCAGCTCTCCTGGCTCTCTGTGGGTTCAGCTTTGATTCCCAGGTAATTTTGATTCTTCTGTGGAAATGGTACTGATAAGATTGAATGGGACTTACCCAGGGAACTTCATTTAAAATACCAAGCACGTGAAGATAGGTGAATGCAGCACCTACTAACCACACTGGTAGTGGTTATAGGCAGGAGTAGATAGAAGATGAGAGATTTAGGGTTGTGTGGGATACCTTTGTGTTGTTGCCTCAGGTGGATTCGTTTGATCTTCATTAGAGCCTGTGCTGTCAGGTTATGACTTCTAACTTAAGGCAAAGCACAGAAATTATTTCTATGGGAATTCTATAGATTGCTAGAAATCAGCAAGAGGTTCTTCACCACTATGGCAATGCATAGCCCCTAAATTCCTTGTTTGCCTGATATCTCCTGGAACAGCAGGTCCAAGAGGTGTGTTAAGCTTGAAGTGCTGTTTCAGAATCAAGCAAAAAGACAGTTGGGCTCATGAAGAGGTGCCAGTGCTCTGTGACAAAATCCGCTGAAAAAGTCTCTTCTTTCACGAGTGGGTTATTTATAGTATACTTCCTCTGTCTGTGAGGATTCTGTGAGAGAACTATAACTGGGTAATTTATTCATCAGCAGGCAAAGAACGGTGGGTTACAGATGACTCCCTGCACGATTACAGAACCTGTTTGCCTGTTTTTTCCAAGGTGGTCTGTAGCCTTATGACCCTTACAACTCGGGCACTTACTGCTTTCATTTTTGACCTGACCAACGGAGATGCAGCATAGTTAAATGTGTTGCTCAGGGCTGTCTAATGTGCTTGGCTCTTGCTACTCTAAGAATAAATACTCAGAGAAATATATAGTGATAGCTGTTGAAGTGGCAATCTGACTTTATGGTGTGGAAACTGCAATGTTGTAACAGCCATTTTTCAGCTAGTAAGATTCTGCTTGTTCCTAGGTTTTCGCCTCTTGGGGTGATGGGAGAACTAAGCTGTAAAATAATTGAGATAGGGATTTAGGGATTTGCTACAATAAACCTGTAGTAAAAATAGCATAAAGCAAAATCTTCTCACATTTGTTTTATATAAAGTCTTAGCCGATCAATAGAAATATATAAACTATTCCAAATTGCATCAGGGTGAGAATTATAATTATAGTTTTATTGATTAGTCATTAAGTTTTAATCAGGGCATAACCACTGGGACTATTATTTTGTCGGTAGGATTTTTAATATGTACTTTTCCTCCTTTGTACACTTTAATAATTACTATGATATAAATTGCTTTTAACTGTGAAATAATAAGACAAAAACTCTGTCATGTTAGGATTCCCAAGGCATCTCTTTGCATTTCCAAACTATCTTTTTACAAAATGGAGAAATTAAGATTTAGAGTAAGAAACTGATGTGGGATTTTTAGGTTTGCTGCTCCTTCACTGCTGATCATAAATGAGTCGGCTGCCTGCTTGTGCATCAATGTAATGCCACTATGTGTCAGGCTTGAAGGTATGTTAATGCTGACTAATCTGTGTTTTGAATGTGGCTGGTAAAAATAATAAAATAGGTAAAGAGGAAAAAAAAAAACCGCAAAGGCTGCATTGAGAGAAGTTAAAATATATGGGAGAAATCAGTCAAATGGGAGCTCTTAGTTTTGTAACAGCCACTTTTCAGTATTGTTTTCAGCCTGTGTAAATTCATGGGAAACACAGTCCCTTGGAGCTGGTTTGGTCCAATTTCCCTGTTCCAAGCTAAGAGGCGCAAAATCAAGCAGTAAAAGGCACTAGCTGTAGCGTGGGGTTTTAGCCTTTTTAGGCAGGAGGAATATAGAAGGCTAATCTCATCTCCCGGAGTGAGATAAAGAAAAGTACATATGAAATCTGACCCTGTTAAACATAATTGTTTTTTTCTATAACTGAATCTTGCTCTACAGGGACTCTGAATATCCCATAATACATGAAAAATTACTTACAAAGACGCAGCCAAAACTCTAGAGGGAGGGTATATGGTATATCATCTCATCTCTTCAAGGAAGAAGGTTGAAGAATACTTGAGTTACCAAGAGGGGAAAACCCTTTTTATACCAGTTGTCTAACTGAAATTTGTAGATAGGAAAGACGTACTGCATCCAGGGCTTTGGAATTTTTCGTCTTGACTCTACATTGCCCTGTGTGTTTAGTCTGCCTGTATCTTTACAGTGAGCCGCCAAATGTGCTTGGAAAACATGATATCATAGGGAGTGGAAAGGAAAACCAGATGTTCTAAAATTTTACTTTTAGTATTCTAAGGCAGTGTAAGTAACTCTGAGAAGGAGCAGTATTTTTAACCTCCTAGTGCCCATTTTAAATAGTAACCAGGTCTGTCTTGTAGATCCAGAGTTAATTGTACAGCTCCACATTGATTTGTACAGAATTTTTTGTCAGTTTAATATGACAGTGTATACTATTAATTACAAGAAACTTTCATAAAGAGAAGTCCCCCTCTGGGCCCCCTCCACTAGCCTCCTGCAAACATGGTTTTATGAGACAAGTTTAACATTGTCCCAGCTTGACCGATGAGATTTCCTTGAAGGGTGCCAAAGTGGTTGGATTCAGCACAGTTAATTTTACGTCCTGCTGGCTTTTCTGTGGAGGTGAGAATAAAGTAGTTTGGATAAAGTTCTAGAGAAGCTAGCTGACAACACCCTTTTCCATCTAATATTTAGATATTGTTATGGTTACGATCTGAGCTTTGCAAGATAGTGAAAGTTTTGGGCTGTTGCTTGTAAATATCAGATTGATTCTTATCTTTCTGACCTTTCCTTTTATTTATTCTATGATTTTTGCTTGGTGATGATGTCTTTTTCTCCCTGCCTTCCCCCCTACTCTGTAGGAAAGCGAGTTACCTTACTTTGAGCTTACTTGTGAGAGAATGTATGGGAAGGACTGAGGATCGGAATGGGAGGTAGATGGCCTGGTTTTTTTGGCAGCTAGTGGTAATGACCGAGCTCTGGAAGTGGATGGTCAGCTGAAGTTATTGAACTGATTTTTGTCCTTGTGTAAGTTTCCAGAGTACTTCAGGATTGCAGTGCCGGGGGTGAGGATGCACTGTGCAGTGTCAACACAAGGTTGCAATGAAGCAGTGTGTCTCCAAAGTATGCTGCAGCACCAGAGAGTAACTTGGATCCTGAAAGCTGCCTAGTGGTATTAGTGACACTGTGCCTGTATTCGTTTGTCCTGTTAAATTTTTAAACTTGATGTAGCCAGGATACTTTAGGTTCCTCATCTGGCTTGTTTTCATTTTGCTGCAGTGTCTCTGCACTGTGGTCCCTTGAGTTGTATAAATGCTGGACAAGATGATGGGTGTAGAAAGATGTTTCTGATCTGGCGGCAAGAATGCTAAAACTCGGGCTATCTGTTAGACTTCAGTGGAGCAGGAAAAGATGGAAACCTCGGCTGTGGTCCGAGACAGCACTGAATAGTTAGGTAGGGACTGCTCCCTTCGAAGGTGATAGGCTTGGCTGTCCTCAGCAAGAAGGATTTTGGCATAGCCTCACACTTAACTTCTTTCCAGAATCTGAGAAAGGTGGGATGTTGAATCGATTTGAATTGAAATGTCCAAAAGTTTGTCACTTCAAGTGGGGAGAGGGGATCATGTGGCTCCACAGGGCAAGGTGAGGACAGGTATTTCAAGGTGAAATTCCAAGCTCATTTGTGTATTCTAATGTGTTGCCACTTAAGATACTTCTGTGATAAGAGCAAAGTGTGTGGTTCATCTGTGATTAGCATCTGACCCTCAGTATTAATAACTTGGGAATTTTTTTTATCTGCTGTTGGGATGTGTCAAATAGGAAAACTTCTTAATGCAGGAATTATCTTTCTGGGGATTTCAGCTAGCTTCCTCTACTAGTCCTAACTTGTTTCTTAGAAGAATCAAGCCCAAATGCAAGCAAGTTTACAGTTCATAAATCACGATTCTGTAGAATGACATTTTGAGTGTTCTTTTAATTCAAATAAAGAAGGCAAGTGCATGTTTTATATTATTTTAGGCTTGGGGGTTTTTTTTGGGGAAAAAAAGGCATTTTAGACATGACAGACAACATCATGTTGTCTACCTTTATCTGTCCTCGAATCAGCCCCTTCTTGCCTCTGCCATGTCATTACCTTTTGAAACAGTTGAATAGTTTCAGTTTAATAGAAGAACATGAATCTCCAGAAGTATATTGGTGTGGATTCCATGAGAGTAACTGGCTAGGTCAGAGAAGAAAGTTGCTATTAATGCCTGTTCTGAGGGAGAGGCAGAAGCATGAGTGAGACAAATCCGCAGACTAATATCATGAAAGTATCTCCAGCAGGATAATTGTTCAGGGTTTCACAACATTGTAAGCCCTAGAAGATCAGCTTGCAGGAGCCCAGTCTAGCAGAGATGACACAGCTGCTCAGATCAGGCATGGAGTTAAGATTTTAGTTATTTGAAACTCCAAAACTTGCATGTTGGAAGATGTGGCTTTTCAGTTCAACAGGCAAGTGGGACACTCTAGGGAGAGTTGCTTCTAAATTGACAATCGTCTGCTGCAACAAAGAAGTGCTTTAGTACTTACTGTGTCTAGACTTTGTGCTTTGAATTTTTGACCATCCATTTTCCAAGAAATGAACTAATAAATAGACAAAACTTTACAAATGAAAATCCGTGTTTTATGCTTTGCGTCACATCTTCTCTCAACCAGTGCAGTATGGGCTGGCAGAGCATAGTATTCAAAGTAGCATCCAAAGTTTGATAGCAGCTTTTCCACAATATTTAAGGGTTTTTTGCTATTTTCGTTCATCAATGCCTGTCATTTTAGGTGTGACTGTCGTTTGTGCTGTGCGTGTCTGGGTACATACAGGCATTGAAAAGGGGAATGTGCAAGATGAGCAATGGTGCGGAGTGCAGCAACATAGGTGGTCTTCTGAATTAGGCATGGTGGATTTTGAAATATTCATAAATGAATCTAGGTGAGGTCAGGTCTGTAACACAGATGCTGCAGGATTTTTGCCAAATCCTTATGCAGAGGCATAGCTGAGCAGGGGTTGGAAGATGGTTGTGAAGGTGAGACTGCTGCCATTAGAGCTAGTGGAGAAGGAGCATATTTAGAATGGATGGAAACTCAAATTAGAGCTGCAGCTGAAAATTGATTGTAAATAAAGATGAATGGAGGCATGAATCCACAAATGCTGCCAACAAATTCATCATACAATTAAAGGCTGAAACAGCAAATTAAGAACTGTCAAACACCTAACCAGCCACCCACACTGATCTTCTCTTGTATGCTAAATGTTAACTGCATGTATAGTCATCTCTTCATCAGCTGCCCTTCCTAGATTGCTTTGTGTTATCTACTTAATTCAGGGTTTAGAGGTCATGTTCCTTTTCAGTAAAGAGTAGAAGCTTGATAGTTGCCATCTCTTTTTTTCTTTCAATCCTAGGGCTGATATTCAGCTGCTTTACAAATATTTGTAGCTCAAAGTGTCTGTAGAGGAAAGCTAATTTGGATTAAAGTGTAAGTGAGAAATAAATTATTTAAAAGTGTCTCCTGATGGATTTCTTGGCTTGCAACGTATTCTGCCAGTCAGCTTTGGAAATGTCTGAGATAGTTTAAGGTAAGGTTCTGTGCAGGGTTTGTCAGGAATAACTATTTCTGAATAGCTCCATATGTGGACAAGTCCATAATTCTTTAAGTGAAAAGGCTGTAGGAAAGAGTAAGGGATCAATTAAAGGAAAATACTGGACAAAATACAATGTAGTTGAAATTTCCGTGTTCTGGGCCAATGTAACCTCAAGAGACTGAGCAAATTGTAAAATACTAGTCATCTTTCAACAGGAGACTTAATGTGTTTTCAGAAAATATTGCCTGTGTTCTCTTGCCTGGAATCTCATTAACATTTGTCCTCTTGTAACACAGCCTGACCCCACTTGGCTCCTTGGAAACAGTTTTATGCTGGATGGGATGCACCATGCTACTTTTGCTGAAAGAACAGTTTGGCTGGTGGATGTGATTAGTTTCTTAAGCCTTTTAAAGTAAGTTTAACAGACTCTCCGTGGTGGAAGAGTTGCTAGGATAGATTGGATCATGCAGACGATTCTGTTAGGTTGGATTAAGGGTCTACTCTTCTTTGGCCTTAAGACTTTCTGTGTTTAAATGTGGTGGTAGTAACTTATGATTCAAGCATCAACCAGGTTAAGGAAGTTGTTTTTTTTTTTTTAAAGCTATTCAGCTGTCTGATTTTTGCCATTCAAGTTCAAACCAATTGCTTGTGACTGTACTGAGGACCTTCAGAATCTGTGGGACAGTTAGTTTGTGCTGGAGTGTAAGAGATGTACATAACAGCAGGCCGCTTTTGGTAAGTTTCAGGTTTAGTTTTAGTTTTATAAAGTAAACAAAACTACATGATTAAACTTTGAAAGACCAATTCAGTTATGTAAAGCGCACAAACTGTCAAGATACCTGTAGTGAGAAGTACTTCTGGAGTGAAAAGGCTCAGCCAAGATGGCCATTGTGTAAGAAGTGGTGCGTGGTGGTGCAGATGATACTCTGGAGCAGGAAGAAGAGAGCTCTGGAAAGCAGTAATAAGGAGCTGACTTAGGTTTGACAATGACAGGATGAAGTAACACTCTGTGAAACAGCTCTGCAGATTCCAGGTGAAGTCATCTAAGGTGGAAACTTGGAGGAAGTTGAAAACATCTCTGCAGAAGCTCCAGTTTTCCAAATGCTCCTGACATTTGGTCCCTGTGAATGGTCTCATCTCTGAAATAGTATGTTTTTAAGCTCTGGGAAGTGCTGAGATCTGAGGGATCTTGCTGAGTGAGATTGCTCTTTGAAGAAATGTTTCCTGCCCGCATACAGGGGAGCTGCAGTTAAATTAATGAAGGCCCTGTTGAGTCATTTAGAGGAATACATGGGACAAAGAGCTTGGCATTGTCTAAACTTTCCCATCCAGAGCCCACTAGTCAAAATTTGTTCTCTCCATGGGGTTTAAATTAGGAGTGGAGTCACCTGTTTGTGATGCCAGCAGCTTTACACAGGACTGAATTTAACTATGCTGGAAGGGCATGTCTGTGCTGTGCATGAGTGTGGGAGGGGAGAACAAGATTAGCATATTCTGAGGTTTTATTTTGAAGATGAACACTTTCTCTCTGAGGCTGGCACTTAAAGCAGAAACTGATAGTGGGAAGTACCTATATTGGGCAGTTTCTGTCATCCCTGGAGATAATTTCCTTATTAAAATAGGTTTTAACGCTTCAATTCTCCATGTCAATTTTGCTTTAGCAGGTAGCACAGCCTGCTGACGAGCACGTGTGGAAGGACTTGTTCACAACTTGAGTTGTGACCCACAGCAAATTACAGACCATAGAAGCTTCTATTTTTGTTCTGTCTTGGTCAAAAGGGCGGCAATTACTTAAATGAAGGTTTATTGGTGTTTGAACTATTATGGGTCTATGATTGCCACAGTCCAGGCTTCTCTGTTCAGAGAAAATACAAAACTAAATGACAAATGCATATTTCATGTTTCTCCGCTTTTCTATTAATTTTTCTGGTGGTGGAGAGGGTGAGGCAGTTAATCTTCCATCTACAGATACAACTTGTGCTCCCCACCTCCCCTGCTATTTAATATTCCCAATCCAAGAGTTGTGAATAGAGTTCAGAAACAGTTATTTGGAGCATGAAATACTTTGCTATTGCATCAAAAAAGTTCATTTTTTCTTGTCTGTTGGAGAGGGGAATCCCAGTGAGATCTGAAGAAGCAAACATAAACTTACAGAGTTTGGAGAGGCACGGAAGGCTGCAGTGCGCAATTCAAGGTTTGTTGAGAGCCTCTGACTTGAACCAAGAGGGAAATTTCCCCTTCTTTTTCAGGATCCAAAGAAATCAGTGCAATTTATGATCTCTTTAATTTAGACTCGCCTATTATTTTAATCATTCAGTTATCTGAGGAATGGAAAAGGACATTTTTCATGTTTCAGGTGAAAAATAGTGACTTTCTACTTAGAAGGGATGTTTACTTCTGACATAGGAATTGAGATGCTTAGATTATGTTGTATTTATTAACCTATTTTGGGAAGCAGCATTTTTTATATTAAAAAAAACCACCAGCACAAAAAAACCCCCAAATCAAACCTGAGCTGTAAGGTATCTTTTGTCTGCAGGTGTACAGCCAGGGCTAGCACAGAGCACTTAAAAAAAACCCCAAACCACCAACCAAACAATAGACACCTCAAAACACCAAAAACGTCTTTATAGCTTTTTCTCTTTGAACGGGGTTTTAGAGTTGCTCTGTTTTTCTTGTTCTTTCTACATTATGTTGGAGCAGGCAACCCTACTGACCTTGAAGAATGTGGTGAGAGATCAGGATTTTGTTACTAGATTGACTGCGGCTGAAACGTATGTCCTTTGAGAAGTCATAGCCTCTTTGTTGTCATTTTTGTGCAGCAGCTTTTTCTCCTGAATGGCTTAGTGATTATCTTGCACAGGTATTGTGAGGTTTAGTTTAAAGTCTCTGCTCTCTGGATACAAAGTTGTGGTGTCATAATTTAGATTCTTATTTGATTAAGAATAAACTTATGCAAATTACACTTAAGAGTAACTCTCCCCAGGTAGGTTCCTGTAGTTCTGTGTAAAGTATTAAATTATGTTTATATGGTGAACCTCAATTAAAGCTTCCCAGCCTTACTCAGACACAGTCATTAAAACTAACCTCCTGCTTGGGAAATTTAAAATACTTTAGAAAGTGTTCTAAAGGGTTTAAAGCTGCCACACAGAAAACTTTCTGGAGTTTACTGCATGTTTCTGTACCCAATTTTCAAAGTAGGCTTAGCTATGCAAGCCAGCCATTTGCTCAGTCACTGAGTACACGTTCCTAAATCACCAGCCACTAATGTACTCCAGAACAGTTCTCTGTCCTCAGACTACTCTTCTGCCTTGTAGCAGAATGGCTGGCTAATTACTAAGTGGAAAAAAATTGGTCTTGATCCTCACCCAAGCCCAGGTTAGTGCAGAGAATAGATCCGTTTGCTAGCCAGAAGCACATCAGGTGTCAGCATCTTCACAGAATGGGCTCTTAGTCTTTGCCATTCAATAGTCTGTCTTAAGAGCATGGATAATACCTGTCTCTTATTAAAGACAAGAAGTATTCAGACCATATGGTTGTGGGAGCTTTTAAGAGTGTGAGTCAGATCATCAGCTGTGCAGGGTGCATGCCAGGCTGCGTAAGGAAATGCCTTCTCAAGCTGCTCTCCTTAGAGGTACAAAGCTGCTAATAGTGTTGTACCAGCTGTGTCCCCAGTTCTGAGAAAAACTTGCCATGCATCAACCCAATTTAAATATCCAGCATAAGCCCTTAATAGCAACTGTAACTGCTCTGTCTGCTTTCAAGTGTTTCTGCATATGTCTTGTGCACCGATCATGCCTGCAAGGTTAGTGGTCAAACTGTTGTTTAGGTGCCTCAAAACAAATGCCTGTTGTCTTTGATTCTCTGCTGAATCCTACAAAACCAGTCATGTATAAAATGGTTAGCCTGGAGCACAAAGGGTGGAAGCAAAAGCCTGTTAATCTAAATGGGATATGCTAATATTTGGATGATAATATAGCTCTGAAGACCAAGAGGAGCTGTGCTCTTTTCTAAAGGTGTTGTCATTGTCTTAGGTTTGGCTTTGCGTAAAGAACAGAGTGTATTGGATAGAGGAGCAGGGACCTGCTAGTGAACTAGAAGTGGTGTCATGGTGGTTTGCAGATAAGTGCTTACTGCAGAATTTGCAGTGGCAGTGCAATGGGTTTTTTCTAGTCCAACCGGCTACTTCAGATTCTTTGTCACGTTAACCACAAAATCATTAAAAAGAAATAAATCTCCTTTTGGTTGGGAGTTTTCTTGAGCCATTTTCATAGTAGGCTGTGTTTGCTGCTGGTTTCCCTGGTTGAGCAGTGAGCTCAAGTGTATATCTTGCGGCTTTTGCACTTCCCTGGNTATTGAATCATGAAGGCCTGGATAACTAGCTTGCACNGAACCCCTTTGTAAGCAGGGCTATNNCNTCTTCATTCTTTTTTTTAATCAAGTGTCTTGTGTCATTGTCTAGAGAAAAATGCTTGGTAGCCTTGTGCTGATGAATTAGATGAGTGCTGCCTAATTCTGAACAGCTGCTCCAGCTTTAAGTAGACTTGGCCCCGAAGCAAAAGTTTGTGCTTTAAGATAAGGTGTTTCCAGTAAGCTCAGGTGAGCCCATGCAAAGGCTTTGTGCAGGTTCCTAGTGCTATTTGCAGCAGATGTTGTTTTCTGTTAGCTACAGCCACCTACGAACAGGTTTCAGACACACTGAAAAATCTGTTTAAGTTGGTATCTATCAAGAGGCTTTGTATTGACTTGAAGGCACTTTGGAGAGTTTAATTGCACTGGTCGTTTTTTGTGATCAGTCGAGAGACATGGGTCAGAGCAACCAGGAAAGCCTGGTTCAACATGAATCCGACCAGGAGATGGCAGCGTTGATGCACGCAAATACTACCCAAAAATTAGAACACTTTTCCTTGAACTGACAGAGGAAAAAAACCCCTTCGTTTGATGGGAAGATATACCGTCTTAGCAATACATAGATAAATGTTAACAAGAAAGTCTTATTTTTAGCTTTTGTCCATAACTGGCAAATGCAAGTCAGTAAATTAAAAATGCACTTAGGTTTGCATCTAAATGCTGGAGTCACCCTTTGACCTGGTAATGATTTAAGACAAGGATTTTGAAATTCAGTACTCTCTTGTTCAGAAGTGGTTATAGTATTAAAAG
>Ga0065711_1006653_pt1 | contig 16738 bp, 8 predicted proteins | sample Hoacrofraction12_FD_59098 | JGI IMG/M metagenome (GOLD analysis project Ga0065711, IMG submission 59098) | Hoatzin crop microbial communities from Cojedes, Venezuela - Epithelial fraction 12 v2 (version 2) | ecosystem: Host-associated > Birds > Digestive system > Esophagus > Crop | place... | reverse complement strand
GAGAAGAGAAGAGAAGAGAAGAGAAGAGAAGAGAAGAGAAGAGAAGAGAAGAGAAGAGAAGAGAAGAGAAGAGAAGAGAAGAGAAGAGAAGAGAAGAGGAGATGCAGCTTTATGAAGTCTTCTTTCCTTAAAAAAATTCTTCCATAACTCTTTCATAACTCTACCCAAAATATTTAAATCCTGAAGCAAATACTGTTATTGAGGTACAGGTTTCCTACCAGTACTAACATTCCTGGTCCTAAGATCCCTAACAAAGTTCTTAGTATCCGGCCATCACAACCACTGTTTTTTCCACTAAGGTCAGTTTGCAAGCCAGGACAGCTTTACTGGTTGGAAGCTGTTGAATAACAACTTGAGATTATTATTAGATTGAACACTTCTGATCATGTTTACCCTTGCATAATGAGCTGTTATCTATCAATCATTTCCTGTCCCTGACAAAGAGGGGGATGGATGACCAGAATTGGAAATCCCTGCATCCATATCCCTCCTACCATTAGCACAGCTTGTGAAATCAAGTTTTAAAGTTCTTTCTAACAGCAGTGAAGGGGAGAAAGGGCAGTGTTAATCCTTCTTTCTCTCTCTGATAGGAGAGCTGAGTATTGGCAATACTGCAAACCCAGATACATTTACAAAATTATTTATTTCTATTATTTAAGTAACTCAGAATTATAAAGTATGCCTGAGTTCTGCAGATATACATAAAAATATTGCCAGAGGCAGGAATCACTTCTGCAGTATCACTGTATCACTGCTTCACTGCTTCACCACACATAAACCTTATTTCCAATTAGTTTGAGCTCCCTGAGAATCAATCAGAGACTGTATAAACATTCTGAACACATACTGTGCATGCCACTTCAAATTTACCACTAACATTTTACTATATTTCTATCAATTATTCCCAGGAAATAGAAAATATTGCACCAAAGTAATGGTTTAACAGTGTTTCTTTTTTTTAATCCAACCGTCAAATATTTAAAAAAGCACACACATAAATCTACAGATAAACTATTTACTGTATTTTCTACTTTGTATCTGACAAATTACAGCACAAAAGATGTAATATTAGCAATCTGATCATTAAGGAAGAAGAAAAAATTAAGACTTTGTTGTTGTATTCATGAGCAATGACATGCAAATGACATTCTTCAAGCCTCATTCACACAGATTGAAGTGGCAGGCCAAAAGCTTACTAAGCTTAACCAAATGCTTTCATTCCCGAAAATACCACAGGCAACACTGGCTCCCCTAGCAGGACTAAAGGTTTCTTTCCATGTAACCGGTAAATCCAGGTTGGGTCTTTTCCACATAATCCTTAGAACTACATCTATACTTTAAATTTTCCCTCAGAAAGATTGCCTGAGAGAAAATTCAAAGTGGCAGAATCAGACTCCTAAGGTTTACTGTCTGCTCTCTAATGGTAGAGAACACCACCTGTCATTTCCTAGGCAGCTAGGATACCTTATAAGCTCTTAAATCGCATCTCAGTAGATATTCATATGTATTATTTTCTCAGTCAAAATTCGTCTGTTTGTATCATTCTAATTAAAACTGGATCCTCAAACCCTGATTAACCTGGAGCATGCTAGGTATCTCGCTCAAAAAGCAAGAAGAGTGGAATATCATGTAAACAAATAATATATAGTTAGATGCAAAACAACAACAAAAAAATTCAGACCATTGTAGAAAGACATCTCAGGCTGCTACAGAACTATGATACAAATAAAGATGTTTTAAGTATTAAATGACTTTTTCTTATCCTTTTGGCTGGACGAGAGGAAACTGAAGGAGTTATTTACTTTAGGTTTGTTTTGTGTTAAAGCTATAAGATATACTCATTATGTATAGGGTATATCCCTGAGATCTTTCTCTTTCCTCAGAACCAATGGAGCTGGCTTTTACATTCCAGACTGAATAAATATCTCCACCTCCAAGGATATTTCCATAAATTAAGTAACAGTAAACATTTCATATGACAGCTGACAGAAAGAACAATAGATATCCTTGTAAAGTTATGGACAGGAATATGAATGGAAATTCTGCTGAAACTACTCTGGGATGCCACCTCCAAGGAAATTTCATGTTTTCTTTTCCGTATTTTAATCACTGGGAAAATGATGTTGGAGAATAATTATCTGTGTGATACAATGATGCTGGCTCTAGATATAGGAATAGTTCAAACCTTAAAAAGGATTTTTAATCCATTCTACTGACTTTTAAAAGTATAATTTTAGAAATGTCAGGAATCATCTTATTATTCTGCTTCTTTATTTCGTTTACATTTATCATATCTCACCCTACTTTTGTGTGATTTTTAATTGCTTTTCTTTCTTCTATTCCTAAATAAAATCTGCTAAAGAAGTGCCATTCTAACTCCACAGTTCGATTAAGTGTGCAGAAAGAGATGAATTTCACACAGTGTCAGGATTTGGCAATATTTTGACTCAGCTTTTAGCTGCAGAAGGATAAAATACCCTGGAGAATGCAGTGGTGAAGAGTTGACAATAACATTCTGTTCAGTCTTCATCAGAAAATACCATGCATCCAGTTGTGGGGTACCCTTCCATGCAAACCACTGGAAGCAGAACCTGTGGTTAGCCTTCGCAACAGCAATTACTCAGCATCCTCAGGGATTGTTGAGGTGGGCTTTTTTCCTGTTCTGTTTTTCCCCCCTCCATATACAGTTTCTAGAGGCACAAAATCAAGGTATTTAACTCATTTGAGTCTAACAAGGGTCTCCTACAAGAAGCTCTAGACAGCTGTCTTGATAGTGTAGAGGATATATAAGCCTTTATTCAGCAGTTTCTATCTCTTTCACTAACTGTGTAGGAAACCCAATGACTTAATATAGTGTATTTGCATTGATGCTTATGGAACCTCAATACTTAGGTACTGTTTTTCCTAAGTTAGGTGGTTTGAAACTTGTCTTCAATGTTCAAAAACGAAAAAGAAGACAAAAAAATTTAAAATGCATTTGAAGCCTGATGGGATGACTTTCCCTGCCAATGCCTTAAGATTTTTACTCATTAGATACAACACTTTCTCAAGAGAAAGTGTAAAAAATAGCATAAAAATACATTCAATACATAAAAACGCATTCAATTGAAATAGTATTACAATACAAAATGATTTGTTTAGCTTAAAAGTTTGCTTCAAGTCAGATGTTTTTAGTTTCAAACCATTGCTTTTTTCAGTTGTGCACTTTATACAAACAAAACAAAACCAACCTGAAAAACAGTAACTTCGGTGTCTTGTGAATGAGGTCTTCCCTTAAAAATAGACAATCACAGTGAATTCTTGCTTTTTCAGCAGAAGAATTAAAGGAGAAAAATGCAAAACAGAATTGCAATTTGTTGAGACTCTGAAGTATAAAGGCACCTGAATTTTTTCTACATTGCTTATTTTTAATTTTAGGCTAAGGTAGACTCACTCTGAAAAATAAAAAAAAGAACACACGGGGTTCTCTTTTGCTTTTTAAATACATGCAGTCTAAAACAAAAACCAAAAAGCAAACAATAACAACCAAAAAAGACTTTAAGAGGAAAAACACTAATTTTCAAAAACACTTCAAAAAGTGTGTTTCAGTTATGTTAGACCAGCTACTCTGCTGTTTTCTGATGAACTCTTCAACAAGTAGTTTCCCATATATTTATGTCAGTAGAATTATGTATTTTCAAAGCTGAATTTCATATAAGCAGAAAAAATATAGTAAAATAATAATAATGAAAACAAAAGTAAAAACCGTGAGAAGCTGTCTATATATGTCATACTGAACCTGATTGTTTATTCAATGTAAATCACAAATCGTTTATTTAATTTAGAAAGTGTGACTGCAGGTTACAGAGGCATGAATGAAATGTAGTGTATTTAATAAGGAATTCAATTTATTTGCCTTCTACTACAAGGCTACTTCTGCTGTCAAGACTGATCATTTCATACAGTCATTAAAAGAATAATTCAGCTACAGTACAGTACAAATTTTTTGTATTGTGAACAGCATGTAGTTAATTTTTTCGTAAAAGAAGGCAATGCACAATATGTGTGGTTACCCTTAAAACAGGAATGCTGCTGAGAAGAACTGTTGCAGTTTTGTTCCAGTAACAAGCATAGCAAACACAGCAATGACTATCACTTTGTCTCTTGTAGCTCAAGTTGCCTCATCATCAAGGTGATGCTTCCTTTAATCTTGCTGGCGACTTGATTTTTTAATTGCTTTGGTATGTAACGGTCAGGTTTGTGGGAGTTGCACAGCAACGCGATTTCAGTTAAATTACTGTACATCATACGTTTCTGAAATGTACAGACAGCTGTATTATTAAATCATACTTTAAGACATTTCATTACAAAGAACATAAAGTTTCCGTAGTGTATATTGCAATTCTCAGCAGAAAATCAGATCAAAGTGTCACATCATCAGAAAATGCTGTACTAAATAATTGTTTATAGGAAGCCTTTTAACTCTATCTCTGCAACAAGAAAACATACAAGGCTGAAGGGCTGTAGAGACATATTGCAGACTAAGTTCAGACAATTTATTTGCTGCAATCCTGCATTCCTGTAATGTTCCTCTATGCGCCCTTTAGAGTAAAGTGGAAATCCAAACAGGAAAGTTACTTGTTTTGTGATAAATGAATGTGTCTGAAAGCATGAGACAGTGAGAACAGCAAAAATAAGTGATCCAGGCTTGTTGAGCACATGAAAGAAAATGGGAGATAATTTCTTTATAATGCCAACTTAGTCAAAACTTCAGTCCCGACAGCCACTGATGCCAATGGTCAAAATGAAGATATCATGCTGTTGTTCATGCTTGGAATAAGTTATATGAAGAAAGAAGACATGGTCCTATTCATAATGTAGCTTTAGGTTTAGCAAAATTTAAATAAAAATGTAGTATCCATTACTCTATATCTGATCCACTAGCGCTCCTGAATATCTCTTTGTACTGTAATGTTGCTAATCTCTACTATCATAAAGGTCTTCCTGCTCCTTCATGTTAGCTTTGCTGAAGAGTCAGATTTAATAAAAGTAGGTTAGCAGAAGCAGTAGGCATTATTATTGCAGTGGAGGATCTTGTAAAGCGCCATGGGAAGTCTGAACTGCCTTATTCTCTTTATTTTTTAGGTTTTATATTATTTAATCTTTTGATCGTTTTGTTTCTACAGATATTTTTATATATAAGTAATTGTTTACTTTTGGATATAGGAATCACACAATGAATGCATATCCACTTGTCAATAACTGATATTCAATTACTCTTCAAATGAAAGTATTATTTCACATTTGTTCTCCCTCTTTGTGTCAAAAATACTGATAGGTAGACAGTGGCCTTACCTCTGTGCTTTGATGACCAGCACTACCTGAGAAAATAGGGAAACACCGTGGAGCAGATAGGTGACAAGAGACTGAGCACTCGAAGTAGCTTAAATTTCACCATGTTGTGTTGAAATATCAATGTGACAGTGATGTCCATAATGACAGATTGCAACTTGTGACACAGAACATGTCACAGACCCTTGCTCTGTGACCAACCTTTACAAATTTTTTTATTGAAACATACCCAAATGAACGTCAATATGATTATGATAGGTGGTGTTGTATGCAGAAGGTTCTTTATGTTAGCAAATTGGATGCCTCCTGAAACTTTTGAGTTGAGAAATTTGTCTTTCTTAAAGAACAGAAATAATTGTCATCCTTGCTGCTTGCAGCCTTGAACGACAGAAAGATTCAATGATAAGACTACTTGAATTGGTAACGAACAAACATGAAATGAGTCAAACAAGAAGAGAATCTCCTCAAAACTGCAATACAATTGATGGGACATATATAAAGAGACACTGCAAGGCTTTGGGGGGAATTTCTAAATCCGAAGTGCGTGGATAGCAGTGAACCATCAGACAGACCAGACATGAAAATGCATGTAGCAGAAGTAGCCAATATTCTTTCTGCAAGACACCAGTGCCAGCCTAGTCTCCTGTGTACAGTGGCATCCTAGAGGAGAACTGACATACATTAGTGAAATCAGGTTATTCTGTAAATATGGACCAATCAATCATGGCTTCCAAAGTTCTGCAAAAGGGTGAGGATCAGTGCCAGTAACTTTCTGAAACATTTGATGCCTAACACACTGGATAGAATTCATCATATTTCCAGAATAAACTTGTTTTAAGGTAGTAATAATCTGTGAACTCCTAGGCTGATATTATTTTTAGATATTAGAGAAATTTGCCAACTGGGAATCACTAAATTTACAGACACACCTGAAATCAGACCTGATTTTCAAATGGAGCTTTCAGACTATGCTGGAGATGTTAGGGAAACTATCTGCCTATAGTTTATTTTATAGAAAACATGCACAATAAATTAGCTGACAACAGTACTACTTACTTCTTTGGTCAAGGGAAGATGCAGGAAGATGAACATGGGGAAAGCTGGGAATCATAGACTGGACTGGGTTTGAAGGGACCTTAAAGATCATGCAGTTCCAACACACCCTGCTATGGGCAGGGACACCTTCCACTAGACCAAGTAGCTCCGAGCTCTCTCCAACCTGGCCTTGAACACTTCCAGGGAGGGGGCATCCACAGCTGCTCTTGGCAATCTGTTCCAGTGCCTCACCACCCTCACAGTAAAAAATTTCTTTGTTATGCCTAATTAAAGTCTACCCTCTTTCAGTTTAAAGCCATTACCCCTCGTTCTGTCACTACTTGTCCTTATAAAAAGTCCTTCTCTAGCGTTCTCATAGGCCCCCTTCAGGTATTGGAAGGCTGCTATATGGTCTCCCCAGAGCCTTCTCTTCTCCAGGCTGAACAGCCCCAACACTCTCAGCTGTTCCTCAATAGGAGAGGTGTTCCAGCTCTCAGACCATCTTTGTGGCCTCCTCTAGACCTGCTCCATCAGGTCCATGTCTTTTCTGTGCTGAGGGCTCCAGAGCAGGACACAGGACTCCAGGTGGGGTCTCACCACAGCAGCGCAGAGGGACAGAATCACCTCCCTCAACCTGCTGGCCACACTTCTTTTGATGCAGCCCAGGATACAGTTGGCCTTCTGGGCTGAAAGCACACGTTGCCAGGTCACTTTGAGCTTCTGGTCAACCAGCAGCCCCAAGTCCCTCTCCTCAGGGCTGCTCTTGATCTTTTCTCTGCCAAGCCTATAGTTGTGCTTGGGATTGCCCTGACACACATGCAGGACCTTGGCCTTGTTGAACTTTATGAGGTTTGCACAGGTCCACCTCTCAAGCCTGTCAGGGTCCCTCTGGATGGCTTCCCTTTCCTCCATCAAGTCAATCACACCACACAGTTTGGTGTCATCAGCAAACTTGCTGAGGGTGCAATCAATCCCATTGCCCATGTCACCAACAAAGGTGTTAAACAGCTCTAGTCCCAGTACCAACCCCTGAGGAATGCCACTTATCACTGGTCTCCACTTGGACATCAAGCCTTTGACCATAACTCTTTGTGTGTGAACATCCAGCCACTTCATTGTTCACTGAGTGGTCAGCCCACCAGATCCATGTCTCTCCAATTTAGAGACAAGGATATCGTGTGGGACAGTGTCAAATGCTTTGCACAAGTCTGGGTAGATGACATTAGTTGTTCTAACCTTGTCCACCAACACTGTAACACCTTCAGAAAAGGCCACCAAATCTGTCAGGCATGATTTACTCTTAGTGAAGCCATGTTGGCTGTCACCCATCACCTCCTTCTTTTCCATGTGCCTTAGTATACTTTCCAGGAGGATCTGCTCCGTGATCTTGCTGGGCACAGAGGTGAGACTGGCTGGCCTGTAGTTCCCTGGGTCTTATTTTTTTCCTTTTTTTTTTAAATGGACATTGTATTTCCCATTTTCCAATCACTGGGAACTTAACCAGGCTGCAACAACATCTCAAATATGATAGATAGTGGCTTAGCAACTTCATCTGCCAGTTCCCTCAGTAACTGCAGAGGTACCTCATCAGGTCCCATGGACTTGTTCCCCTTCAGGTTCCTCAGACGGTCTCAAATGTGGTCTTCCCCTACAGGGGGTGGTTCTTCATTCTCCCAATCCAGTCCCTGCCTTTGCTGTTTGCAACCTGACAGTGTGGCTGGAGCACTTGCCAGTGAAAACTGAGGCAAAAAAGCCACTGAGTACCTCATCCTTCTCTATATCACAGGTAACCAGTTTTCCTGTTTCCTCCAGAGAGGGCCCACATTTTCCCTAGTCTTCCTTTTATCACTGACATACTTACGGAAGCTTTTCTTGTTGCCTTTGATGTCCCTGGCCAGATTTAATTCTATCAGGGTTTTAGCTTTACTAACCTCAGCCCTGGCTGCTCTGACTATTTCTCTGTATTCCTGGCAGGTTACCTGTCCTTCCTTCCACCTTCAATAGGCTTCCTTTTAGTGTTTGAGTTTGTCCAGGAAAAGATGTATAAAGTCATTTCTTTGGTGTTTGGCTGGGATAGGATCTCATTTCCTTTTGATGTGGTGTACAGGACATTGTCAACCCTTGTAAGGACTGATTCATGAAACCACATATAGATAAGACGGGAGCATATGGAATATGCATTTCAGTACTAACAGAGACAGAATATGGTAGATAGAAGCTTATCTGACTGGATGAAAATGGTTTGTCTCAGGATGCCTCTGTGTGTGTCCAGGCAAGTTTCCCAGGAATTCTAATGTATTTGTGTATATGCATACATACATTATCTGAATAAATTATTCATGTTCAAATTATTTTTAGTTATTTTAAAAAATAACGAAAATCATGCACTGAAGGAACATAGCTGTCCCAGAAATGCTCAAAGTTCAAGTGATGTGCATAATAAACAATCATCTGACAACATACTGTTGTGCAGAACATCAGGACTTAAATTTCTTGTTGAAATAATTCACTGAACTACCTCTGTGAAGTACTCCTGTGGCAGTTTGCCATTCTTAAATTAATGGATTGCGTACATGAAGACAGAAAACACTGATTTGTCTGTTGAAAAACGTATTGATTTAAATGCTTTCCTGTACTTGCTCTTTGGGAATAATGTAGTGTCAATTTAGTGGTCTATATAAACTGTTTCATCTGTTATTGAAATTCAATGACATATTTCTGGAGAGGCCTTTACTTCCATTGTAATTAGGCCAGCAGGAGTAACAGCTTCAACAGCTTTATTAAACTAAGAGACATCTACGATTCTATGATTCTATGATCATAGTCTTAGTAAGAATAGTGCATCATAACCTATATAAATTAAAATTAATCTAACTGGAGTGGAGAGAAAAGTATGGAAGGCTTAAATATCAGGGGGAAAAAGGGAAGGAATACTTGTAGTATTTGTTGTCTGCTTCTTCATCTTCGCATGCTTTTCCTTTCTCAGGTCTATGTCTCTGCTTGGTACACTACCAAGTGAAAGTGGAATGAGTGTGCTCATTCTTACACCTGGCCAGAGCTGAGTCCACAGGACAATACTGAAGTTGTCTGGAGCAGTGCATTTGGGGACTGCACCTGAACTTGCACCTAAAAGAAGATCAGGTCCTGTTCAGGTGATTCCACAAGTGTCTTCATCAACATTGTGAAAAATAAGCACAGTAAGAGTTTACTTGGGTCATCTTTCTCCGGCATGTCCTTGTGTGCTTCTCCTACCAACCATGCTCAGCTTGTTACAGTGACTGTGACTGGAAATTGGCTTCTCTTTGCTGCAGTATTCTCAGCAGGTTGTCCCACTTTCAGCATTCACAGATTCAGAGTAAGAGATGAGGGATAGATCATCTGGACTTTCCTCTCATAATCTTAACGTGTTTTGTCCCTAAACATCCATCCAAAAAAGGGAGTGATCTCTCTTCTGCCAAGGTGAATTAGCAATGGCTGCTCACTCTTTCAATAAGTCAAGAGTTAAAGCACCAGATCAGCCTTTGAAATTCTTGTCTACACTTTAACTTGTCACTGACACATATGAATATATATATATATATAAAAATTTTGGAAAAATGCCTGCATGACAATGCAAGGTACTACCGTCACTGAGATAGTCCTACTATATGTTGCTTAGTGTGACACTTTTTTTAATCATAGGATTTTTGGTTTTCCTTATTTTTCCCTTGGCTTCGAAGCCATATTTACAAGAATTGATGAGGAATAATCGCTGAGCATTATCACATTATTCCTACGAATTTCGTATAGTAAATCACCACTAATCAAACCCAAAGAAGGCAAAATCCTTCTTTGCTTTGCTCCTCACTGACTATTTCTTTACATGAAACATGTAACAAAGGTGTTGTGCAACAGACTCTGTGCATGAGAACATCCAGGATTTTTCTGCTGAAGAGATGCCCCAAGGCTACTACTGTACCATCCTGGTCATGGGCTCAGGCTCTACAGCTCTCATCTGGACCACTCGCATGGTAAATCAGCTTTCGACACCTATCAGCCTGCCTGACCTTCTGTGAGACAATTCCTAGGCAGTCTTTGAGATTCGTCTCAATTCATGGGCTCATCCCAACAGGCAGACTAAGTGTGGTTGTCCTGTTTTAGAAGCTAAATGGCAGGCAATGTCACTTGGCCTCAGTGACAGAAACTCTTTGGCAAAGACCCCTCCTAGGCTACACAATGAAGAAGGGACAGGCTGACATGGTTGCCTGCAGGATCACTGTAGTTTCAGGTATTTTAAAAATAGTCAGCCTGAGATGGCACAAAAGCAGCAATCTCATCTCTTTTTTCCTTTATGTAAAATTCTTGTTCTACAAGAGAGAGTTGTACAAAAGCGAGGCACTCAAACCATTGGCACATTTCACTTCATGCTCCTTGTGAAAAAAGCATAGCACTAAACCAGAGAATTTCCTCTTATAAAAAATCTCCTTGTCTTAGCTGTGCTTCTGGGACTGTAATCTGATCAAAATCAAGCTGCAGTAGTGACTTTGACTGTGTGATGAAATTATGCTTCTTTTCAGTATTTATCAAATTGAGCCCACGTTTTTATGATCATGCTCCTCTAAAGGTCTTGGATAAACTGACTGCAGTTCAGGGCAGGAGTGTTGCTGCATGAACTTTACAGCAGTCTGAAAAGCAAATGAAAGGCACAAACAAGAAGAAACAGAACAGCGCAAAAGTCGAGTAGGATAAAAACCACTTCAGGGAAACTCAGTCTGTAGGAGAGGACTACAAACTGGGCAGTTCAAGAGACAGTAAAAATCGAGCAGAGGTCCAGCACTGGCCTTTGGCTGGCTTTTGTTCTGCTTTTAGAGATGGATAGACAATGTTTAAATATAGACAGCTAATGTAAGCTTAGATACAGGCACAGGCACATGTCTAATTGTCCATGTAGATATCCTGTGACAATTTAGACATAGTTACCTATATTTTATAAGCAAACATTGCTTTGATGATGGGACTCACTTTACATGCATTGCTACTAACCAATACTTAGCTTGAATTTGAGAAATTACTTTACAAAAAAGTAGCAGATTTCTGAAATGAGCATGTTGCTTACAAATTCGCAAAATCTTTAGCAGTGCATTATGGAATGGAAATTAAGGTTGTACTTAGTCGGAAAAAATAATTTGTATTTAAAATGTCTAGAAGGGAAGAATCCTTTTGTTATTCTTATTCGACGTAAAAAAAAGAGTATCATTTTGACATATTTATGAGCTTTTTCCAGTATATTATGCATTCTGGCAAAACACAAATTAGTAGATACCAAGACAGTGAACAAATCTGTTGAAAAAAGTGTATATTCTGTTGAAAAATTTTAATGCTTTGAAAGCCATGTTCCTTGAGAGAGAGAGAGAGAGAGAGAGAGAGAGAGAGATAATCCTAATTTTATCATCTCTGGATGAATAATTGCAGAATAGATTTATCTGGAAAATTAATCTACCTTCCAAAAAAGTGATTCTATAAGCCATATAAGGCAAATTAATTGATGACTGTTGAGAAAATGCTAACATTTTATAAACTTTTAAGAAAAAATTTTGCCCTTTTGCGAAAATTGAATGTGTGGCCAATGGAAACTGCATGTTAATATAGAAAATGCCAAGTTTTTTGTTTTATTTTCCTTATGTAAGTGCTGTGGTGGAAGTATAAAACATTAAAGTATTTATTTTCAACATTTTTTGTGTTTCATAAGTCTATCTCAAAATGATGTGACATTTTGAAATTTGGTTATTTTGATAGACAAAACATCAAAGCTGTGTTTCATTCTGTATTTATATGAGATGTTTACATTATATTCTCAGGTTTAATTTTTAGCTAGTAGCAAATATATGCAGTATCTATTTAAGTTTCTATAGGTTTTTTTTTCATTTTTTTTGTTTCAAAACCCATGTAATTAATACTTATGGCTTCTCATGCCTAAATATAACCCTAAGAATGTGCATCTTCCATCTGCTAAATAGTTCATTTCATTGAGTGGATATTGTCACATTTTCAAACATTTTTTAAATAAATAATTCTTCATGTAAATTAATTCTCTGATACTAAGGAACTCTGACGTTTTCTTTCTTTCTTGGGTCATGTTTTCGTATGTCCTTCTACAGCAACTTGAGTTGCAGATTCATCACATTTTTTTCTCTCTCAAAAGAAACTAGAACTCAGTGAGAGGATTCCTGCTTTGTGAGGGGTGTGCTGTTCCTCTCTACATTCTTCTTTCATAAATGATGCAGAACTGTCATCTCATCCTATTTTATGCACCGTTTTTTTCTCTTCCTATATTCCTAATCAAATTATGAAAGAAATAGCTCTATCTGGTTTCTCAACAGTGGCTGTAACACATCGGAGGAATTGATACATTTCTGAATGATGCTTCTCTTTGCTGTACATCACACATAGAAAACATGCATTTTTTTTCTTGGGTACCTTTCTAATTTGCTATGTACATTATGTTTAAGTGAAAAGCATAGATGCAACACAATAAAAATAAACACTAACAAATGGAAAAGAAACGAATGTTAAGATTTTTCCTACATTACTGGACACAGTCACAGAACAAGTGTTGTTTTACCACAGTCACTTTTATCAAACTACATAAGCCCTTCTTTTGCCATTCATATGTGCTTTGCAAAAAGAGTGTTTGATGATAGCATGTGAAATATTTTATTATATTGGGAATGTTCTTATTGACATCCACTATGGGGACTTCTCTTTATAAACTGGTATTTATTTATAGCTGGTTTCTGCATACGCAGTTTTCCATATGCGTTCTTCAAAATAAAAATAAGAGTAAAAAATCACTGCAAGCAACAGAATCGAAGAGAATCACTAAGTAGACGTTAATTTCTTACTTCTTTCGGCCTTTTGAGGAATAGAAACAATACCATCTGGACAAATCAACCAATCCCAGTTTATAAAAGAATAAAATGTTATATCAGAAAGATAAAACCTCTCTACTCCATAGTGTACTTGTCCTGGACTTGAAGATGGGGTTTTCTTCTGTGTTATAGTAATTGTTGCAGATGTTAGTCAGGGATATTAGCTACATCTTGCTTTTTCCCCCTTCCACTACTCCACACTCCTCACATGTTCAGGTCTTGCATAACCAAACATAAAAAGACACAAGTAGACCACAGGTTTATAAAGACAAAGCATTAAAAAAAAATAATGGAATAGTTTTGAAGACTTTATTTATTTTGAATTCTCAAGGAATTTAATGTATGAAAAAATGCAAGAACTCCTACAAAATTACCTTGCATAAAAGCTTTGTCCAGCTGATCAAGTAGCTATAATAGAAATTGCATCTATGTGGCATTCTGTATTGGGTTTGGGTGGCAAAGGGAGGGGGCAAGGCATAGCAGGGGGGCTACAAAGATGGCTTCTCTGAGAAGCGGCTTAGAAGCCCCCCTTAAGTCTGATAGAGCCAATGCCAGCCGGCTCCAAGATGGACCCGCCGCTGGTGAAGTCTGAGCTGACCAGAGATGCTGACAGCATCTCTGTGATATCAAATTGAAGAAGTGGAAAATGACAGCAGCCAGAGGAGAGGAGTGAGAATGTGTGAAACAGCCCTGCAGACACCAAAGTCAGTGAAGAAGGATGGGGAAGAGGTGCTCCAGGTGCTGGAGCAGAGATTCCTCCACAGCCTGTGGTGAAGACCATGGTGAGGCAGGCTGTGCCCATGCAGCCCATGGAGGTTAACAGTAAAAAGCAGATACTCACCTGCATGGTGAGGTTCTGGAGGACAATGCTGGAGCAGGTGGATGGCCAAGGGAGGCTGTGACCATATGGAGACTCTGCGCTGGAGCAGGCTTTTGGCAGGACCTGTGGCCCTGTGAAGACAGGAGCCCATGCTCCTCTCTGGAGCAGGTTTGCTGGCAGGACTTGTGACCCCACAGGGGACCCATGCTGAAGCAGTTCATTCCTGAAGGACTGCAACCTGTAGAAAGGACACATAAAAAGGGCCCATACTGGAACAGTCACGAAGAACTGCAGCCCATGGGAAGGACTCACACTGGAGAACTTTGTGGACTGTCTCCCATGGGAGGGACCCCAGGTTGGCACAGGGGAATAATGTAAGGAGGAAGAAGTNGCAGATGCAGTACGTGATGAATGGATCACAACACCGATTCCTCATTCCCCACACCCCTGTGCCGTTCAGGGGGAGGAGGCAGAGAAATCGGGAGTGAAGTTAAACCTGGGAAGAAGGGANGGGTGGGGTGAAAGATTTGGATTTATTTCTCATTACTGTACGCTGATANGATTGGTAATAAATTAAATTAATTTCCCCTGAGCTGAGTCTGTTTTGCCTTTGACAGTAATTGATGAGTTATCTCTCCCTGTCCTTATCTCGACCCAGAAGCCTTTTGTTATATTTTCTCTCTCCTGTCCAGCTTAGGAGAGGAGTAATAGCTCAGCTTTTGTGGGAACCTGGCATCCAGCCAGGATCAACCCACCACACATGCATGCATGTGTGATACNATTCTTTAATATTAAGTTAAAAGCATATATTTTAAAAATATTCATTACGTTGGTTCAACTTGTCACATACTGGGAATGAAAGTGTGGTGCTATAATATTTCCTTGACAACACGAGGGTTATTCAAGTGAAGAAAATGAAGTCTGATTACATGCCATGTATTTTATTTGTGAAAAACTATGCTAATATCATTAAAATGATGTTGTTAGAAGGATTATCTTTTATTCAACGAAGAATGATGGATAGTTTCCCCTAAGTAACAGAATGGATGGAAGACCTTTTTCTAATGTGTATGAAGTCCACTGGACAAATATAGTTGTAACAGCCCCTGAAAGTATTTAACTTCAGGTACGCCTGATTCTTTAAAACTTTAAATCTCTTGTACCAAAGATTTTCAAAAAGGAAAGCACAGTATAACTGGGTTCATAGTGCTGCAAGTTGCTGAAATTGGATTTCCTTAATCAGTATTATATAGACATTTCTACTGATTTGCAAATATTTTTATTTTATTGTCTGTTTAGTGTAGATATTTACAACTTCAGTTATCCTTTTGGCTTTAAGCCTATTCTGGTTTGGGTGCAGCCGGCAACAAAAGCGACACGCGGCCGCCCCTCCCCCCGCCGGGGTGCGGAAGAGAACGGAAAGAAACAGGCAGAAAACTGGTGGGTCGGGATAAGGGCAGTTTAATAGAACAGCAAACAAAGGGAACAGGAACAACAATGATACAGAAAAGGGGAATACACAAAACAAACCCGCAGAACAAAACCGCTCTCTCGGACCGAACCGCCGCTGTGCCCTCCCGAGCCGCAAGTGAGTTCCCGCCGCCCCTCCGCCCCCCACTGGAACCCAGCATGACGGCACATGGTATGGAATACCCTGCTCTGTTTGGCCAGGTTGGGGTTGGGTCAGCCCACCCGGCTGTGCCCCTTCCTGGACTCTGGTGAAAATTAACCCTGTCCGGGCCAAACCCAGGACAAAGCCAAACAATAAGAACTTTTAATCATTTTCCTCTTTATTGTTTTGATTTTATCAATTTGATTTACAAGAACTCCAAAAGTACTTGAAACTACTTTAGGTATATGAAGACCTTTTAATATGTCTTTGCTTACAGAACAAAAACTCAGAGCAGAATTACCTAGCAAATATGCAATCATACCATTTAGGGATAGATAACTGTCTCAGATACGTGAAAAGCATTCAGGTGGATTGATTTTAATAAAGAAATTTTCTCTAAGAAATCTTTTCTCTTATCTGATGACTTTTTCTCCAAGAGATTTTGACCTGTGATTTATATCCTCATATAGTTGCGAAACAATACTATAGAAGTGTTTATGAAAAGTAAGTAGTACTTTGAAACTGCAAACATAAACATGCCTAGATGTTCCAAATGAAAGAGACATATAACAACTATGATCATGCAAAGCATCATATACATGTCTAGATTAAAAATATATAAAGGAATGACAAGGAGATTTCTAAACATAATTCACTTTGTGCCGGCTTCCCTATATTACTAAAGCATGATGGTGTTCAGAAATTATTAAGAAAAGCTCAGGGATGGAGGAAAAACTGGCATCACAGAATCTGAGCACTCTTGGTACTTTCAGAATAGATTACTACATTGTGAGGACAAAAATTGATTGCTATTTATTTTGGATACACGGGGTAATGTTTTCTCTTTTGTGTTTGTATCATTCCAAACACCGGATGTTTTTGATTGCAGTGTAAATGCAGATAATGACGCTGACAATAAATATTTCCAGTGTTTCTGTTCTCATACCATTACCTACAGAAATGTTTTTCCAAGTCTGTTTTTTGTGTTGAAATACAGAATAAACATTCATAAACTATTCCCCCCCCCCCCCC
>Ga0065711_1040710_pt1 | contig 16740 bp, 15 predicted proteins | sample Hoacrofraction12_FD_59098 | JGI IMG/M metagenome (GOLD analysis project Ga0065711, IMG submission 59098) | Hoatzin crop microbial communities from Cojedes, Venezuela - Epithelial fraction 12 v2 (version 2) | ecosystem: Host-associated > Birds > Digestive system > Esophagus > Crop | place... | reverse complement strand
TGTGCAGCCTGCTGTAGGTGACCCTGCTTCGGCAGGGGGGTTGGACCAGATGACCCACAGAGGTCCCTTCCAACCCCTGCCATTCTGTGACTGAGCAATGCTGTCGTGATTCTTGCGGACAGTAGTGAGTCCCATAGTTCATACCCATAACCTGTTCCTACAGCTGTGCAGATGGAGCACATCCTGCTCAAGGGGTACTTTGCAATACCTTTATGGAGGGAGCATGTATGTCAACTACTTTGAGTGAAAAATGACAACGTCTTTAGAGACTCAGAGGATGAACTTCAACTCGTTTCTTTCTCTGGCAACAAAGCTGCTTCAAATTTTTTTAGATAGGCAAAAAAAAATCATCGAAACTTTGAACAGGCAGTGTGTAGGAGACGTTATGCTTTTGTTCGTATTAGTGCTGCTCCATCCATATTGTTCTTTATAACAGAGGCACAAAGGATGTGTGCTTTTCTGAAAACCAAACTAAGTTTTCTTTTTTTTCAGTGTGGGTAAGGCAGAAGGATCACTTTCCAGGTGTAAATGTGACAGTTCTGTGATGATGCCAGACCATGGCTAGGGCGTCACACTGTTTTCTGGCCTATGGGTTCGGAAGAGAGACTATCACTTTCAAACTTTTCTGTCAAAAAAACCCACAGATCCAACCAAATGCAAACCCTTCAGCACTGTTTGGTAGGGAAAGACTTGTTAACTTGTTGATCTTTCTCAGCTACTATCCTATCTTTCCTCCCATCCATCTGAAGGAGGCTTGGGCTGGAGGGGGCTTCTCCCTGCGGCAGATTTGCCATGCCGATAGGCTATGTATGAAAGAAGGTGGAGCAGGGACCTGTGGAGCAGGTTTGGAAACTGCTGTGGCAGCGGCCTTCCTGAGGCGCTTTGAAGGCTTGGCCATCTGCCTGGAGGCATAACTCTGGGCATAACCCCACCTGTTCATTAAGAAAGCCCTGCCTGTGAGTGGAAGTTGATTCAGCCAACGACCACACTGGTGCGGATCAAAGGTCTATCTCATCCAGTATCCTGTGTCCTGCAGTGGCCAGTGAGAGATGCTTAGAGAAAGTGCAAGAAAGCAGCGAACTGCAGTATGAGCACCCATCCAGCTTCTGTCGATGAGTGGTTTAGGGGCTTCCTGAGCCAGAAGTGTTTGATGGGCATCATATCATCCCTTTTTATGCTTCAGGCCTCCACAACTTCCTGTGGCAATGAGTTCCACAACTGCACCGTGAATTGAGTGGAAAAGTGTTTCCTTCTGCTTGTTGTGAACCTGTTCCTTGAGAAGGTGGCATGAATACAGCACGCAGTTGTGCCCTCCCCACCACCTCCACAACATTGGGATTGACAGTGCAGACGCCCCTCTCTCTGTAAGTCTTGGGGTTCAGAGTCCCAGTCTCCTCCGTCTCCGCTTGCAGAGATGCTGTTCCACGTCTCCAGCTGTTTTTCCTGTGTGAGCCCTGTGCCCTTCCAAATTATTCTCTGCCACTTCTGAGTCAGGATGTGTGGGCACTCCACATGGACCAGCACTGTTCTCCATTCAGATCCTTTCTTAACAGTCCCTGGTGGGCTGGTTACTTTTTGGCCCCTGATGGCTCCAGGACTTATGAGGAAACAGAGCCAGTAGTTTCATGCCTTGGCTCTGCACGTGCCTGGTTCTTGTCAGAGTGAGGGTGCAAAACTGTCTGAATCTCACTGCTCTGCGTGCCGGGGTCCCTGGAGAAGCGCTCTCTACCTGTGGCTGTCTGCAAGGAGCAGCACTGGGAAGCCGATACAGTCTTTTGAGAAAGTGGCATGTCCACAGCCCCGCGCTCTCCAAGGTGAGCCCAAAATGGCCATCTTCATGCTGTACCACCATCAGTCATGGCTTGCTGCTGGAGAAGCAAAATGGAGAAGGGAGAGGAGAGGAAAGAAGGGTTGGGTGGCTGGCAGCCGTTGTCCTGTGCCCAGCCCTGGGCAGAGATGTGGATGCTTAAGCCAGGAGGAGAGCAGCCTGGGCAGCTTCTCCATGCCATTTTCCAGCAAAGCATGGCAGCTGCTGTTTGTCACTGGGCTGCCCGTTATTAAAAGCTTGTCCACATCTAAGAACTGCTGCAGACAGCTCGTTGTTTTAGGAGCAGAGGAAATACCCTGGCAGGGTTTTGCTAGGTCCTGGTACCTGCCAGTGCTGGAAAAAGCAGCAACATCAACAACTCCATTCAAAAATGGCTGAAAATTACATTTTTGTATATATAGGAGCAGTAGTTTCATATAAAGTTGTAAGTCTTCCATCGTTTTAAAATAGTATATGATAGCTGTTGGGGAGAGGGGTGCTGTCCCTCCTTTTTTACCCTTGTGAGATGCAGTCCCAGGACCTGAACTCTCTATGGATTAGCAATTCAGGGACAGTTTGTATCTGTTTCTCCTTTTGCCACATGGTTTATTTTTATTTATTCTTCCCTCTTCGGTGGTCCCTTCACTGATGTGTGTCTACATGACTGGGCTACACTCCAAAATCCTCCATGCGTTACTTACAAGGAGGTGTAAAGGGGCGTGAGAAAGGGCCACTCAGTGCTGACACCCCGAGTCAGCCTGCGCAGGAGATGTGCAAGCCAGCCCTTGCTCTGGCCAAGGTGACATCCCTGCCCTGGCCTGCCTTCCGCGGGGTGAAACTCTGCCGGGCAGGGCACCGAAGGTTCAACTGCTGCAGCGTTTTCTGATCTCCACTTCCCAAAAGCAAATGGAAATGGTGAGAGCAGCAGCTTCTCAACAGGAGGCAAAATACGGCGTTGCTGGAGCTGAACGTTTGGGCAAGTTAAAATGGGAGTGTGGATCAGCAGACTCTCCTCTCTATTTCTCTCCCCCCTCCCTTTTCTTTTTTTCAAATAAAACAACAGCCCAAAAATAAAAAAAAAAATAAAAAAAATGGTAGCGAAGAGCTCTGCTCTCTCGCTACACCCTTGAGCGTGCGCTGAGAGGGTGCTGCCTTGGCTTACTGGACCCCGGTGGGCTGCTGGGGGGTGTGCCTGGATGCAGACCTCAGCCTGGCGAGGGTCCCCGGCACAGTGGCAAGGGGACAACCCTCGCGCACAGCCCTGGGGCACCGTGACGGCTTGGCTGGGAGGTGCTCTGACGGCCCGCTGACATCGCTTTCAGTACAGATAAACCCGCGGGGTTATCTCAAGTGCAGCAATATCCTCTAAAAAAGCGAGGAGGAGAACCTACTTTGCACTGTGTCACCATGGATAAAAACCTGTTAATGAGCAGCAGCGGAGGGAGCGGACACCCAGCACCTTCTACGGGCATCGTGCAGCAGCAGCCTGGCTGCGTGGGACCCGCAGCGAAATGCAGCGGAGGGACTACATGGCCAACATTTTCCAGCCTGGGTGTTTAAATTTTGCTCTATATTTAGTGCCCTAAATGAGTGCTTTGATTTGCAGTGTTTCCAAGCACCTGCTGCTTCCATTGACTCTGGTGGTCTATATGGGTCCCAGCAGTCCTCAGGGTTAAGCTGCTCTATCTACATGCCTAAATTTGGGTACTCGGGTTGGGAGCTGCGGGTGCTTGGGTTTGTGTTTCTCCTGCTGCGGGGTATGGTGCTGAACTGGGGTTTGTGAGCAAAGTGTTTTCAAAACAAGGACGGCTTTGATTTGCCAGTTTCTGGTTCAGCTCATCTGAGCAATTAATCATTTATTGGAGCAGAGAGTGATGAAAACTTCTGGAAACAAAAACTGCATTAAGGCAGACTACTCTTTCCTAGCAGCAGATGCCTGATGCACCCAGAGCTCGGCTGCCGCGGTCCATCTCTCTTGCAACGGGAGTGTTTTCCACAGCCTGTTCTCTGCAGACCCGGTGGAAACGCCGAGCTGTAACGCTGAACGCAACCATCCCGCTGTCAAACCCTCCAGCTGGCTGCGACAGCTCAGCGGGGCACTGCTGCCAGCCGAGCCGGCACTTGCCTTTTAAGGAGCCCTGGTCTGGAACTGGGCATAAACACTTCTCCATTTTATGCTTCTTTCCAGGTCAGGTAATTTATGTATCTAGGTAAGCACTGGCAATTGTGTCCGTGTTTCTGTCCCTTTGTAATATCCTGTTGTTTCTTTACCAGAGAAAAATACCAGCAGACATTCAAGGTTACTTCCTTGGCATGCTCTGCGTGTTTTCAGCCTGATTGTATCTGCACTGCTTAGACGTTTCCTGACATGCTGTACCTCCCCTGCTCTTGCATCACGGGCCGAGCGTTAACTTCGCATGCTTTGCTGCAGCAGACCTTGCTCTCCTGACCACGGCCCCGAGTATCTTTCAGAGAATCACAGAATGGTAGGGCTTGGAGGGGACCTCTGTGGGTCATCTAGTCCAAGATGGCCTCATCTAGAGACTTTCTCCCAGCCACATTCCCTCCCTGCTGCTAATTCCACTTTCCCAGGCTGCTCCTCAGGTATTTCTGTACGGTGGTCAATAGATGCTGGATGTTGAGGCAAGTCTTTACCCAGAGCAGGAGGTGAAGAGTGAAGGTGGCAAGGGTCAGATGCCCACAGAAACACGTGCGCTGGAAAGGGCGCTCAGCTCTCTTACTTCAGGACAAATGATATCTCTCAAAGGTGGTTTTAAAAAGCGACTCTCGTCGAGGGCTGACTGCTCCAAGGCTGTTCCAGACATGGCTCTGGTTCTCTTCAGCACCTTGTCGAGATGGAGCAGCCCCGGGATCCTCACGTGTGCCTGGTTCGCTGACCAGACGCTGCTCCCTTTGCTCATCCAGACCCTGAGAAGTGCGAGCCCATGTTTCCTGTTTCTCATTGCTCCAGGATGCTTCTGCCTTGAAATTCATTAGGGAGCTTAGAGCCCGTACCCGTTTCCACTCCCAGCCCTGGGCTTCGGCTGCGTGGTCCAGCCCTCAGCACGAAGCCCGTGTTGCGCGTGATGCTGCAGATGAAAGAGAGCTGTTGTTTGTTTACAAGCTTTCCTCAATTAGAACTCATTTGCTGCTCACACACTATATTTAAAAGCTCATGTTTAAATCAGTGCTGGTGATTTAGGAGTGCCTGTTTTGTTTTCTTTCCCAGGTACATACAAAAATTCCTCCACCTGTTAAAAATCTGTTGCTAGTATTTGCTGTCAGGTTGCTTTTTCTTTTCCTTTTTTTTTTTTTTTTTTCTGCCAGGATAGCCAGAGGCCTGCAAGTGTTTATTTAACTGTAGTTTTATTTCTCATAAATTTCCCTGTCTGCAAATCCGTTTGAGATCAGGCAGGAAAAAGCTTTAGGATCAAGCTGGATTTGATCAAATTGGTCAGAAAGTTTCAGTCTAGGCATTTTGGCAGCCCGGGATCCCTCCAGAGCCGCTCTCTGGGTGAGGCTTTCCGACTCATGGCCCCAGGCATATGGAGGGGAGAAGCTTGTGTCGTCAGCTAAGTGGGAAAAAATCTGGTAGAATTTTTTTTGTTGTTTCTCAAGGTGATTGCTTTTACAACTTTCCTGTCATTTTCTTTCTATTCTGTTTATTCTTCGTTATGCCTTTTTGCTCATTCAGTACAAACTTATCACCTGATGTCCATGCATACATTTTTCAGAAAATCAGATCAATCAGATCAGATTTACTGATGGAAGGAGAACTTTCGCCTTTCAAGGAAAGTTTTGTATAGCCCTTACTAGAAAAACTGTCCTCTGTTTGTGTGCACTTGTTTCACTTCACCTTTCCATGAACGAAACTTGTGAGAGCTTCTTAGCTGATTTCCAAAGTAAACTTCGGAAATTCGGGGTAAGCCCAGGATGAGAAGACAAACTTCCTTGCTGTACAGGTGAACTGATCCAGCAGGCTTCCAGGGAAGGGGAGCAAACCCAAGGTTTGACACCTCTGGCTTTGGGTTTCAACAGCCATTTCTCCCAACTAAACCTGTCCTGCCACAGTCGTATTTGTAGAATTTTCCATTTAAATATTTTTCGGTCCAACTACTGAATTTGTGTTACAGTGAATGTTTGCAGAGACCAAGACAGGTTTTCTAGGGGGCTGTGAACTGGGATGCTGAGAGAAGTGTTCCCACATAGGTGTCTGATTGGGACACGGCATTTCTTTCTCCCATGCCCCTGGACCTTCCCTGTATTTCATGCTTTAGGCAAGGGCCAAGTGCTAACCCCTGCTTCCCACTTCCACACCCTGGAGGTCAGCAGAATTGTTCTAGATTTTCTGCAATGTGCACTAAAATTTTTTTTGTTCCTTTCATAATTTTTAGAACAACTTGAATGACTTCAGGGATGCAGTCAGGAAACACAATCTTCAGTAAGATAGAAACAAGAAAGGCGAGTCCTTCTTGTATCTTCCATGCTATTTCCATCTCCAGTGTATTTCCTCTCTCAAATTGCTTCTCTCCAGAGTCACACTCTGCCAGAGATAACTAGGTGGCGGTGAGTGAAGAAAGGAACGGTATTGTCTACAGCTTTGAACCATGAATAGCTCTTGGAAAAACAGCAGCAGAGAGAGATACAAGTTCACGTTGATAAAGTGGGTTGCCAAGTGACAGAAGACTTGATCCTGTTTCACTGAAGTTGGTGGTGAACTCCCACGGACGTCACTTTTATTGCTGCTCCCTGCCCATCCTGGGTACCGTCCACCACCAGCCTGGGCAGATCGTGGCTGTGAGGATTTCTGTGGGGATGGGGCTGGCTTTGCTGGTTGAGCATCCTTCTGCTGCAGCTGCTGGGGTCAGGTTATCATGTGCCCATGAGAAACAAGGTGGGTTGGCCGAGGTACAGCACCGTGGCAATGCTGTGCAGTGTCCTTTGTCTTGGTGTTGCTGAAGGAGCAAGTCCACATGCATACACATACATACATCTTATTTATATACATCAGGGTTTCATTAGCCACCAATCTGTGAGCAAAAGCCCCAGCAGACTGTGTCTGCTGCCATTGACCGGTCCCCATTGATGAAGACTGAGACTCTCAGGTGTCTGTTGGTATCACAACTCATCTTCAGTTCTGGCTCCATCAGCAAAAGCCACCCCTGACCGTGTTGGTCCAAGCCCTGTTACGCCCCTGGGATGGCACAACGGGCCGATCCCATGCAAAGGGCTCAGCTCCCCGGCCCTCCACCAGACCTGCTGCTGTGCCTTCACCAGGTGGTGGAAGGGGACGAAGGGATTCGAGGCTCTTTCACTATCTGCCCACCTCCCTACTACCCTTTTCTGCCTGCTCGGCGCACATGACATGAAACTTGGGGCAGCCCTGCAGCGTGGTCCCTGACTGCTGTCACTGAGACCATTCGTCAAAGCCCTGTGTAATGTCAGCCGACAAAGGGAAACCGTTTTATTTCGGTGCCTCCGAGGGGGCCAGATGAATAGCTGAACTGTGGCAGCCTAATGGATTTTGGAGGGGGGGAAGCGGGACGGGACACGGCAACAATTTGCTGGGAGGCGTGTGGGGAAATGTTGTTGCAGCGATGAGGAGAGGGAGATGGAGTAACAATGGCTCCGGTTTACATTGTGCTGCGCCGGCGCTGTGATCTGCTGCCAAGATCAACCCGGGAGAGAGGAACTTGAAAATAACACGAATAGTGTGGCAAGAGAGATACCCTACAGCATATCCTGCTCCCTCGACTTTGCCTTTGAGTCAGGAGTGAAATATTGGAGCTATTGTGGTGAAGTGAGACTTAAAAATAGAAGGAAAAATCGATGCTTTTTTTTTTTCCTCCAAGGGGACATTAATTGTTTCTAAGTTGTGCTACTTCTAGTCCGAGTCAAGAAGGAAAACACTTCAAGGCATTGAAAGGGCTAGAAAACGTGTCACTCATCAGCTGCGGTCTGAGGGCTGCCCCTTATCGCCATTGCCATAGCGATGCTGCTGCTCTGGTTACTCTCCCTGATGGGTTTCACGCTGCTCCCCACTTTACACTCCATGCTCAAGATCCTTTCATAGGAGGCCTGGTTAATACTACAATTCTTACAAAAAAAGCTAGTGCCCAAGCTCCACTCTGGGCTTGGGGTAGCGCTTCTGGTTACCCGTGTGCGTGCCCTGCAGGGAAGGGAGGGCTGGCGCCGGGGGGGTCTGCACAGGAGGTGACGCTGGCTTCCAGGCGAAAGCGGGAAATTGTCCTCTGTCTTGCGAGAGCAACACCCTGGAACCAAACTGGGTTTTGGGATTTACAAAGCTTATATTTCTTGCAGTGTTTTAACCCATTTGGTGTTTTTGTTATTGCGGGGATCGGTGGGCTAGGGCTAGTGTGGTTGTCTGGTCAAGCTTAGGGATTTCTGGGTGTTCAGAGAATTACATTTACACAAATGTGGGATGAAGCAGACCATCATCAGATCTGGTCATAGTAATGCAGATGCTGTTTATCTGACATCTTCAGAAACAGCATGCGCCTCTGTGTTAAGCTCCTGTCCAGGCACGGCAGGACACTGCCGATGTTGGGTCTCTTAGAGGTGCCTTTCTGGGTGCACAAAACCTTCTCTCTCTACCTCAGAGCTTCCCTGGGAGCAGGGAGGCCAGTCTGGGATGCCAGAACCACCACCACGACCCCAGGACAGCGGTGGATGGCTTCCAGCCACCCTCCCAGAGAGTGGCCCCCCATCTCAGACCTGCTGCCACCCTTCGATGAGTGACTGGTGCCCCGTGGGGACAGGGCTACTCCCCTACAAGGCGAATGCTGCACTGGTCTTTATAAATATAGAACACAACATTTATGTCTGAGTTTACCAAATTCAGCCCTTTCCCACCGGTAGACTGTGAGAACCAGCAGGGTCATAGCTTTTATGGCCAGAAGGGATTGCTAAATCTGGATTTACCCAGGTCACTGAGCTCAATCGCTCAAGCTCAGTAGCTTGTTTCATCAAAGCCTACATTGCTCTGAAGACACTGGGAGATGTGTCTTTCTCTTTGTCCCAATAACTGGTCACCATCGTTGTTCAGTCATCTTCTTTCCTTCTGGTTCAAATATGCTTGTCCTTAACCCTCAAACTACCTATGCCTTTGGTAATGTTAAAGGTCCCAGAAGCACTGAATATTTTCACCCCCTTCAAAGCATGTATATCAGGCTGTCCCTCAGTCCTCTTTTCTAAAATTAAGGAAACACTCAGCTTCTTAAGAGAATGCCTCTAGTGTGCCCTTCTCCTCTGTCCTCGTATTGCTGCTGCACCTCTTACATCCCTGGTGTGTATGTCCAACATCCCTGGCATTCAGCATTGGAAACCTGCTCTCCCACAAACAATATCAAAAACTGAGAGTGTTTCACTTTTCCTTAATCTCTGGAAAGGGCCTGTGACCAAACCAGGTGCTTTGGGATGAGTGTAACTGAAGACCTTGCTTTGGTTGAGATCCTCCTGGTAGCAGGTCCTGGGAAAGCTCCTCCATGCGAGATGGCCATCACTGAACAAGGAGCTGATGGTTTCTGCGGGAGGGTGGGGAACACGGCTGCACCTGGCCCAAGTGCATGGCTCCCCTAGAAGGTCAGAGGAGCATCCATGCAACGGCTCATTTCTGAAGCAGATTGAGTCAGCAGAAGGAAGTGAATAAAGAACAAACAACAGATTTTAAAAGACGGAAAACCAGCCATTTATCAATGTGAAGCCTGACAAAATACCCAAGTGCTGTTCAGAGATGATACGACTTGATAAAGGTGATGAAAGCCCAGCACAGGGGCAGAGAAACAACTCAGGGCTTGGTACTGCACTGGACATGGGGGTTGGCATCCTGGACGAGATTCCTGACCTGCCGGGACAGGTCTGATGCTGCTGCTGTGGGAAGAAATCAGCAGTGTTTTGAGTCCATCATGTGCTCAAGGAGGGGTATTGACTCCAACACTGAAAGAGGAGTAGGCTGAAGCCAGTAGCATAGGGGCTTTTCAAATTCCCTTACAAAGGAAAAGGAGAAAACACACCAACAGCACCCAAACATTGGGAGAAAAAAGAGTCGCCATCTAAAATCTGAGCTATTCATGCCAGGTTATGGCAATGCTTTTAGGCCCTAAAGCTCTGAAGGAAAGTTGGGGTGAGGAAGTTCGGGATGTAGGACCTTGACTGCCAGAGCTGCTGGCTGGAGAAAGAGGTTTCCTCTCCGCAATGTGTTTTTTAGCTCAGCACCCAAAGGAATCCTCCCACGCACCCTTCCCTCTGCGCTCAGCCTGTGGTGTGCAGACAGGATGGCCATCTTCCTTCTTCCTCCCACCCCAAGACAAAGCCCAAGTGCTGTGCTCATCTCACTGTGCCTTTGGCTTTGCCCTGAGTGGAGAAGAGCCAGGAGAACCTGTGGCTTGCACCAAGCACAGGGAGAGAAACCCACTTGCTCCCTGGCCAGCTAGTGCCTGGCCTGCTACCCATTAGGACAGAAAAATTAGAGGTCAAAGGGCTCCTGGGACCTCAGTCTGGTTTTGGCAACACATGGACTCACCTCCAGCTTTGGAGGTAAAAAAACTGTCAAAGAGCGCATTGGATCTATACTGTGGGCCACAGCTCTGGAATTGTCCTTCTGTCCACAGGAATCACTTTCCAGCTGCAGCTCCTTCCCCAAGCTGGATTTAGTTCACCACAGAACAGAAACCTACCCTAGAGCCTGCATACCCTGTTCAGACTCACTTGATATTAGCCTGTTGGGCTTTGCTCGCTTCATGGAACAGTGACCTGTCAATGTCCCAGAGCAATGCCGTGCTAAGATCCTGAAGGAATGACATGCTAGTGTCTTGGAGCAATGACATCCTAAAGTCCTGGAGCTAGCTGTAACCAAATCCTCACTTGAGCCATGGTAATACTTATTTTACCAGAGAACCATCAAACTCATGGCTTGCCAGTTTTGGCACAGCGTGACTTCACATAAACATGTAGGACTGCCTGAGAAACTAAGCTCATTGCATTATTGTTATTATTTTATTCTTTCTCTCTTTTTATTCTTTCACATGGACCCCAAGCAGCTCAGTTCAACCCCCATTTCTATCCCCCAGGCAAAATTATTAATCCCCACTGAATTTCCTTCCTGCTGCAAAAAGTCCTCTCTCAATGAAGATCCTTTGTGGAGTTTTATTTGGTCATCAGGGTTCAGAAACATATGCCACAGCCTGCATTTCCCATCGGAATGCACCTGAAATTCTGACAAAGAGCAAAAAAAACCCCAACAAAACTCCCCACCCACAACCCGCCAAGAAAAATATAAGCCCGTAGTCATTAATTCCAAGGAATTCACAGGGACGTCACTCACATTCACCAAACAAATTCCTTGCTGGGAATTATTAGCGTGGTTGGAAGTAAGTGGTTTCTTGCCCCCTGTGCAGTGTTGTGTCTCAGATGACAATTTAAGAATCATTTGCCCACAGCTGGCTCACTCCAGAGATGGGCAATTTACCATCTCATCCACTGACCCCCACAATATTGTCACTAGAAGGGGTCATAGCGTGGGGTCTGTTTGGCTATCAAATAATTTCTCCCAAGTCTTCATGCAGGATTACTCACAGCTTTCTACCACCCTGCTGTAAATCATTCAGTCTTCAGAAGATGGAACATTTAATATTTGCTTCTTTTGATCTGGACAAGAGACCAAGCAACCTTCTACTGCAAAGCTAATTGAATGCCACCGAGCAGCCCATAGCTTACAAACATGAGAAACCTGTCTTCCTGATGACTAATAAATAACAGAAAAAACCCGTGTCGGGCAGAGGAGTGCAGTGATTCAGCAAACGCTCTAGCAATGGCCTAGATGGGTTGAATTAGCTCTTGTGTCAGAGGTGATGTGTGCGGTCATCTCACAAACCAAGTTCACGGCAGCAGCTTCTGCACACCTCTGAGTCAGCTACATTTTTGAAACCTCGAGATGCCAAATTTCCCAGGTGACCTCAAGGTGGTTTCCCAAATAGGGAGTCAAGTTCGGAGTGTTTGCACATCTGCAATGGGACTGGGACATCATCCAGCTGTGAATCTCCTATCGAGTAAACCAGCCAAAGGCCTCTTTGTCAAGGGTCTCACCCGAGAGGGAGAATGTCATAGGAGAGGATAACATGCAAAAAACCTACTGCATGAGGCCAGTTTTTAGTGCAGCTTCTTTTTTCTTCCCTTCCCCTACATATCCAGAAGCTGAATTACTTGATGGAGAGTCAACGAGACCTTCTGAGAGCACCTGCTTGGTTTCTGCCCATACACAGAGACGCTCCCAGGCTTGCTCCTTAGGTCTGGGCTCATGTTTGGGTCTGGAGCCAGGCATGGGGAGGGATGCCGAGCCTGTCTTTGACCGCAGAGCATGCCCAGCAGCCCAGCTCAGTGCTGGTGGTGTGGGACCAGCCCCTGGCATGGGCCGTGGCCGTGCAGCACCGTTTCCCACAAACGTTGTGGTGCGCAGGCACCATGTCCGCAGAAGCACTCCAGTTTTGATGGTGCAGGTGAGAGAACCTGTTTGGCGAGCGCTCCACAGGCCAGGAATTTGGGTCCCCTCTAATCTGATCTCCAGTGCGTGCCTGCACTGGTCCTGCAGCTGTTATCCCCTCTGCAGAGAGTCTCCTTCCTTGCAATTCCGTCCCCATGCCAGGTGGTCTGCAGCAGGGCTTCCCGATGCCCCTTTGACATCTCTGGGAGTGGAGTCACGCCGAGAGCGGCTGAAGTAAAGCACCTCTGAATATTCTGCTTTTCAGCATTTTTTTCTCCCCATTGCAGTGTGTCATGAAGCTGGATATCCCCTGGGGTCCATCTCCAGCCAGCTTCTGGTTCCATTTCCACCTGCACCTCCCCAGGGACAGCAGCCAGGCTGACTGACCAAAGGCCATCGAGAAGCAGGGTTAATACAGTCACAGATCTGTAGCGCAGCCCTCCTGAGCCAGAGGCCAGGCTACAAAGAGAGCTGGGCATTATTTGGACCGAAGTTGGAAACGGTCCCTGCTGTGCTGCCTGCAGCCCTCCCCTCGCCAGGGGATGCCCAAAGGGTCACGACACCCCGCTGCCTTTCACGCTCCTCACAGAGGTTCCCCAAGAAATTTTCTCTGCAATCATTTTGATGCCAAGGCAAGTGGATATCGATATATTTGCACCAGAGGCGAGATCCCCTGTGCTCTGTGTTTGGATGCCTGCGGCTTTTTGATTTAAGAACGTCCACGTCTGGAAGTGGTTGATGGGGTTTTTTTTCCTCCCCGCAGCCCGTAAGCGGCTCTCTGCCAGCTCTGCAGCTCCTCGCCCCTCCGCCTGGCAGCGGCACCGGCGATGACACATCTCACAGGTCTGCGGGGGAAATGAGTAAAGCTACCAGGGACAAGAATTTCCTTTGGGGGGGGGGAGGAATTTATGTGGTTTTGAAACTTATCTGAGTTTGAAATATTGATTCCAAACAAAATGTAATAAAAAAAAGTGTTTGAAATCTCCTTCTAGAGGTACAAATGGGACTTCAGATGTCAGCAGGACATTCTCCATCAATACAATCAATGTTCCTCATTCCAGGCTCAGTCTTTTCTGAACTGCACTGTTGTTTGTAATAGAATATGCATTAAAAATTAAAGAAAAGTTGTTTCAAAAAAAAAAGAAAAAGAAAAAGGAAAAAGGAAAGAGTCTCCTGGAAAAGGCCAAGAGAATATCTTGACCTTGGCAGGAAAGTGCCAGTGTAACTTCTTGGAAAATCACTTTTGGTTCAAAGCTCTGTGTTTCCACAGAAAGTTTCATTTTTTTAAGAAATGGCACTTTCTTTTCCTTTCCTTTGCTTTTTCTTTTTCTGTCTCCTGACAGAAGAGGACTCAGCCTGAATATTTGCAGGCAGCTGTCTAAATAAGCTATGTCAAAAATGTCTTCTTGTGACACTGAAGAATGAGCAAAAGTATTTTTCGTCACTGAAGTGGACGTACTTAATATCGCAGTTTCCCTCTACACTTTTCCCAGCGTATTTCCCAAAGCTGCTGGGCAGCGCCGATCTCTGCTGAGATTTTTAACCCGGGGGTTTTGCTCCCGGTCTTGGGCCCATCTGAACCTCCTGCTGCCGTTTCGCCCCATCCCCTCTCCTCTGACCTAGCGTGAGCCGATTGCTTCTTCACTCTTTTTTGGCAGCCTGAGAACCTCTTCAGGGATCACAGCCATTTGTTTGCAAAGTGTGTATCGGTGCCCTCAGGCAAATTTTAAGTCCCTACATCCTCTCTTAGATGCCTCAGTGGCGCGTTGAATCTGGTTCACCAGTCTCTTACGAAGCAGACCCTCCATAAAGAGCCAGGGGATGGGCACATCCCTTTCTTTCCACTGCAGTTTGCGCTTCGGGATGAATAGGAGCATCCTGGCTTGCAGCTGATTTTTTTTCTAACACTTGGAGACATCTGCCTGGGGAAGCAGCCACCTCCCCAGGATCTGCAAACGTTTGTGCATCAGGCTTAAGTAAATGGAGGGCAATTTTCCAGAAAAGTTGTTGGGCATCTGTGTGACAGCTAGAAATTGCAGGGAGGCCCTGATGGAGCAGGGAGAGAGGCTGCATCCCGTAAATGGCCCTTCCCAGAGGAGGAGGAAGAGGGGGAGGGTGGCGAGGAAGGTGGGTGGGGGGAAGCCAGTGCAACCACAGAGCCCTTTCTCCTTTTGCAGAGAGGAAAGGTAAACGCCGTTCTCAGACGAAGCTGCGAGCGTGGGGAAACCCTGCATTCGCTTCCAAAGATGTGGCAGAGCCGGTGGCTGAGCGACCCAAGTACCGCAATTCTCTCCCCGTCCCTGCGCAGTTTGTGCCTTGCTCATCACGTCCCCGCGTGGCTCAGCCGTGATTGCAGGGCTCTGCGGTGGCTTTCCCTGCCTACGCGACTTGCGCTCGCGCACGATGCGACAAAAGAACCTTGTAAAAGCGGGAGCGAGAACGGCGTTTGGCCCTCCGACCCCTGACCCTCCAACAATTCAGTTAATGATTGTGGTGATCAGATATACTGGCTCAGCAGTGCATCCATCACCGGGCTGACAGGGATTCAATCCTATAAGGGGAGGGAATGTGCAAACACATTCAGTCCTGGCCCAGCCAGCCCCTGGTGTGCCTCCCCCCCTAAATCCAAGAACAAACAGAGAGTTTCCACTGGGGGAAGATCTGCTGTGATTTATTGTAAAATAATACACAAGCAGGGCCTGTGGATGCTGGCAGTGCCTCACATGCAGAACAAACCCAGGAGATGCTGCTTAGCTGCTAATGCTCCTTGCAGCACGCTGGGAGAAAAGCAAACAAGCAATGGTGCTTTTCTTTCCACAACTGTCTTTGCCCATTCCTCTGCAATATTTCAGTTGTGCTGGGTTCAATCCTGCAGCACAAAACTGAAATCAGAAGCTTTCTTTGCTGAACCTAAGGCTCACACCTTGCATCGGTACTGTCTCAATGTCCCAGCTCTGCGCTAAAGCCTTTTGTCCCACTTGTTTTCAGCCCCTGCCCAGGACACCGTGACCCCCACACCCCATCCTGCCAAGTTCCTCCACCTCTTTTGGTAGATGATTCTGCAAGAAATCACGGAAGTCTTCACATGATGGAAAAGCTCCGTTCGTTCTTGGATTTGGGGGGGTCAGTAAAGCTGCTGTCAGCCACAGCAGCGCCAAGGGCAGCAAAGGAAGAAAAAGAGAACTGGTGCTGTGACAGCAACAGCCCAGGGTCAATTTACCCACACTTGGACCCAACGCAAATTTCCCAAGGCTTGCGACCGCTGACTTGCCCATGTCTTTTTGGATATCACAGTATTTTCCTGGTGAGCAAGGTCTGAGACAAAACGCTGAAATAAGGGTATTAAGCTCACCAGCTTTTTTCAGCAGGCTTGGAAAACTCTGGAGACGCTTTCTCTGAACAAGCAGTGCAGAAACGAGCCTGAACCCGGAGTCTCTAAGCACCAGTCCCTCCTTCTGCTCAAATGCTGTCAGAAATCCCCACTCCTCTTTCGTTTTCTTGCCTCAACATGTCACACATGCGTGCGGTGTGTGGCAGGGAGGCACAGGGCATCTCTCAGGGTGTGAATTTTCACCCTCCCATCTCCTCTGTATGGAAGAAACCTCTCCAGAGGAGAGGTCCAGAGGAACCACTGTCAAACCCCCAGCGTCCAGGAGCACCAGGCGATGGCCGGCTGCAGAGCAGGGCGTGCTTTTACCAGCTCAGTGTGCATCTGTTTTGCATAGCAATTATTTCAAATAAGAGCAGGATTAACTGGATGCTCCCGGTTGCTGCTGCCTGAAACAGGCCACCCTCCATGCGACGGGCTGCAGGGCAGAACAGACCTGGCGTTTGCCTTTGCTCCCAAATAGAAACGGGGCAGGCAGCACCAGCCGGGCTTTGGAGGGGTGGCAAACACCATGTTAAAGTTTATATCTTGTTTTGGACCCCTCAAGCTGCCCAGAACTTTGGCTTAACCTTCTCAAAGCTCACTCATAAGCAGACAACATGAGCACGGGAAAGCTGTCTGTAGCAGGGATAAGGCTCACCAGTTCAAGTTCCAGTTCTGGGCTCCCCAGTTCAAGAAAGATGAGGAGTTACTGGAGAGAGTCCAGCAGAGGGCTACGAGGATGGTGAGGGGACTGGAGCATCTCCCCTACGAGGAAAGGCTGAGGGAGCTGGGCTTGTTCAGCCTGAAGAAAAGAAGGCTGAGAGGGGACCTTATAAATGCCTACAAATATCTGAAGGGTGGGTGTCAGGAGGATGGGGCCAAGCTCTTTTCAGTAGTGCCCAAGGGGGCAATGGGCACAAAGTGAAGCATAGGAAGTTCCAGCTGAACATGAGGAAGAACTTCTTCCCTCTGAGGGTTATGGAGTCCTGGCCCAGGCTGCCCAGGGAGGCTGTGGAGTCTCCTTCTCCGGAGATATTCAAGACCTGCCTGGACAAGGTCCTGTGC
>Ga0065711_1040709_pt1 | contig 16742 bp, 7 predicted proteins | sample Hoacrofraction12_FD_59098 | JGI IMG/M metagenome (GOLD analysis project Ga0065711, IMG submission 59098) | Hoatzin crop microbial communities from Cojedes, Venezuela - Epithelial fraction 12 v2 (version 2) | ecosystem: Host-associated > Birds > Digestive system > Esophagus > Crop | place... | reverse complement strand
AAAAAAAAAAAAAAAAAAAAAAAAAAAAAAAAAAAAAAAAAAGAGAAGAAAAGCAAAGGAAAAAAAGAAAACAAAAACAAGAAAAAAGCTATTTTCATTCCCGGTCTGAGAGACATACCGCAAGATCTTATGAATTTCTGGTATTTTGTTGATTTTAACATGCTTTGCATAGCTTCTTTGCAATTCATTCTTAAAGCAGCATTCTAAAAAAATTTGTATATCTAATCAACAGAATTATCCTATGAAAGTAATAGGAGTCCTGAAACTTGGGGAGGGCAAACTTTGATGCTTTCATTGATTTTAAGATGAATCATTTTTCCTCTTATTCCAATAACATCTATATAGTTTTCAAAGCAAGTAATGGTGGAACAAATCTTTTTCGTCATGTTTCCCCTACTGCAAAATGTTTCTAGGGACACAAATGCCATAATTTTATCTATGGCATAAAGGAATGCATCTATTTAGATATCCCCTAAGGGGAACAAACAACCAACCAGACAACTGAAAAACCCCACCAAGACCAAAAATTTGTTTAGCATGCTACGTAAAGTGCTAGGCACTCACACACATGCAGTTTATTTTTATTGATCTTTTATGAGACAGTTGAGTATAAACTTTTGCTTTGAAATTTGTTTTCAACTTCTAACATAAAATTAAGAAGTTTTGTTAGGTAATGGTCTCATTCAAGTGGAACTGGTAGTTTTGATCTTTTCCCCTCCCACACTGACTTTAGGTCGTTGACAACTTTAATTGGCTTATAGTAAAAAATTATGTTGATAAACAAAAACGTAAGATTAAATTGTGCAATAAAGAGTAGAAATACTTAACAGTACCTAAATCCAATCTATTCAAAATATTCTGGCAATAATTATGACAATATGAAAACAGAAGCACTTTTCTTTTACAACAACTCTCTGTACAAGGAGCCAAAATATATATAGCTACAGATAATATGGAGTTGGCACAGAAGTATCAAGAGGCCATGAAATACACTTTTGCATGTTCAGTGTACATTATCAAACTTGACTGTTTTCCTCCAACAAAGCTGTCAATACTGCAAACGCTTTTTAACATGAGTGAAGGCTGTATTGTGAAGACAATTTTAGCTGGCCTATTTAAGAGGCCTAGTTTAAGAAGAGAAAAATTCAGCTTTGGAAATGTATTCTTCCTCTTCCTGTCAAGGGAATTTAATTAACCATCCAAACTCCAGACATCTGTATGTAGAAAAGCCTCTATTTGCTCAGATAAAACTCACGCTATTCTTAAAGATCATTGGTTCAGGAGAACATGTTCCACATAAGAATAAGTGGAAAATTGTATCAAACTTTTTTTTTTGTTTTAAAATCAAAATTCTTTTTTTTTTTTAATATACGTAACACAATTTCTGATATTTGTTTTAAAGTGATTAATACAAAATCTGACCATTAAATTTGAAGGGAGAAGACTTAAATATGTTTTATGTCAATGAAGATAAAACCCACTGTTTTGTGGCAATGTTACTTCTTCATAAATTGAGTAATTCATGGCATTAAGCAGATAAATATCTGAAGTTAACCAAGCCAATTAATGTGCATTGATCTTTGTTATGAACTAAATTTAATGCATGTCTTTCATTAAAGGTTTTCATGCTGCTATCTCATAAATCAAATAACTATGTTTAAGAAACTGGGAATTAGTTTAAAAAAGGTGTAGAATAGTAGCTAAAGAATAATTAAAAGGAGGAAAATTACAGGTTTAGATGAGAGCTGTTATTTTGTTTTTCAAGCGTGAGTTTTGTAGAGCACATTATTTAATATTTTCAGTGATGAACAGAAAGAGTCAAAGGGAAAATTTTAAGGAAATGCGTTGATTATGTGAGACTAGAAGTCATCAACGTGAAGGAGGAGCAGCATACTCTCAGAGGAGCAACTGGATGACCTTAAGGTATGAAGCATCACAAATGCGAAGACAAAATAAGGACCAACCTGTCAGAGATTTATCTATAAAATATGAGGCCCATACTGTGGGATGATGAAAAAGAAGAGAACTAGGCAATTATGACAGAGAGTGAGGAAAGAACTGGATACCTGTCAGTGTATTGCTGCCATGAAGTGGCAAATTTAGTCCTAGGGTGAATGTACTATAACGTATAGAGACAGACTGTGGCAATATTAATTACATATACAAGACAGTGGTGAAACTGCGTCTGTAAACCTATGGCTATTTTTATTCTCCTGTACTCAAAGAAGTCTGAAACTGCTGCAGAGAAATCCAAAGTAGTCAGCAAAGAAAGAGAAAAAGAAATCTGAAAAAACTTCTATTTTCACACCTTAGACAAATGGTAGTGAAGAAGTGATATGATAACTTTATTTGAAATACCATGAATGAGTAAAAATAAATTAAGTGAAATTAAAATTTGAATATGTGTGGAAGATTCATTCAGGATTCAGGAACGAATGGAAAAAGATTTAACAGGTGACAAATTTAACTTTAAAATTACATTTCTAATCTTTAGATCAGTGAGTTTCTTTAACAATGCTCCATAGAGGTAAAGTGAAGCCAAAAAAGCTAGATTTTAAAATAAGTTTATGACAAAAGTGGCATCAAACAAGTTCTCTGCAGTAAAAGAACCGATGACATAACGGGTCCCTTCCAATCCCATGTTCCACATTCGGTTACAACTATTTTGCCTTATCTGTGTGGGTTTGTTGGTTTTATTTAGGGGTTTTATGTTTTCTTTTTAGTGTAAGATAGTGATGAATCAAAAATGATGATATCATGATGGAAACGTGTATCAGTGTCCTGAGTTACTGTCCTTCCTCTCAGGTCTCAGGTCTCAGGGCAATCAAAAATAAAAGTTTTTGTGAAGAGAGAGATCTTCTTTTAATTCCTTTTGAAAAACTGGAATGAGACTGTATGCAAACTAGGGAAGACAGGAGCTTCCGGATAGCATATGATAAATAGAAGCATCAAGCATTTAAAGACAAATGTATTTGAAAAATAATTGCATATAGTTTAAAAAATCATCAGTAAAACTCAAAATTGCCTAAGCCTCGCATTTTTGTTAATTTATAAGATATATTTTTCCCTTAGAAAAAGGCATTGTTCCTTAGCATTTCTAGATATAGTTAGGCGGATAAGGTTTTTTTATCAGAAGTTTTTAGGGGATTTTTTTTCTCTGTTACAAAACAGAATACTGTTCATAGAATGATTTATTGATTAGGTAAAAAATGAAAGCTCAATAAGGTGTCTAGGATTCCCTTATGAAAAGTCAGGTTTTTTTTCTTTTGGCTTGCACTGGCAGTTGCACCATACTTTTTCTTTCAAATAGCTCTAAGGATAAAAATTGTGGTTACTCACTAGGGCAGCAGAAGTGATGCAGAGGGTGTTACTACATATATACTTACCTGGTTATAAAATAAAAATGAGCAGTAAGGCAATGCTTTGAATGGATGGAGAATACTTACACAAAACTAATTTGAAAATGTATACTTATACAGTATTTCTGAGGCTCCAAGCAGCTCCTATACAGGCAGAGCACAATTATTGTTAACCTTAATATGGGTTCCATTAACTTTATTTCATATAATTTTGGTTTATTAGGTTTTCCAGTCTTTCAGTTATCTAGTTAATTTTACGTCTGCTTTCATCTAACAGTAGCTCAGCTTTCAAAGTCTAAAACTTGTCTAATTGCATTCATATATACACAAGTTCACATTCACCATTATTCCATTAAAAATTCACTCACATTGTATAAACCTAAAAGCTTTTTCAGAATTTTCTAGCAGCTGCGAGCTAAGAGTGTAAGCAGGTAATATTTTTTCCACTTAGTGTCATAAAAAATAGGCAACACGCTAGAGGTATTAGGTTCCTCAGTTTCCCTTTATACTCCATGTAAGAATTTTGCAGTCATTGATTTTAATATTTTCGACAGAATACTTGATTATTTTGAGTCATTCCACAGAGATCGTGAGAATAAGTTACAAAACAAAAACTAGTCAGTGTACCTAATGGTGGTAAAATCCTGAAGCCTATGGGGACTGATTTTATAAAATAAATGACTTATCACTGGGTTTTTATTTGTTGGGAAGTATTTTGGGGTGCAGCAGGAGAAATATGTAAAGGCCTTTCTTCAGTTATCATTGTCATTTCAAATGAACTGCTATAAAGAATTGAACTAAAATATAGAAAGAATGAAGCGGCACATTATTAGTAATATATACAATGTTTTTATGACTGGTGAATTTGCATTTCAGTTAATAAAAGAGAAGTTAGCAGTAGCCCATAAATGAAAAGTGCTTATTGTCTTAATCATGCCCACATTGCTCAGTGCAGCTCTGGGGAGAGCTGTGTCACTTGAAAGGGAAGAGTGGTGGGTATGTAGACAGTTTACATGCAAAGTGAGTAGCTAAAGGTAAGCCAGACAGCTAATCAAACATCTTTAAAGCCTGCATTTTGTCTGATTGAGTTAGCATTCATAGAAAAGAGTTTGACAGGTGAAAATTAGGGGGAATAGGTAGCTGTCAAAAAAAGAATTGCTTTTTCAGTTCTCTGTAAATTGTTGTGCTTTAGAACAGTATTAGAAGCAGACATTCAAGCTGAATATAAAAGAGGTTTGAGTCTTCAAAAAAGGGCAAGAAAGTGAGTAGAAAAAGAAGAGTCTTCATACACTATTATTGTATTCTACTGAATCTTAGACATCTCATTAAAAACACTACAGAAATAAGATACAAAATATACACTGAAGATATCAACTGTGCAAGTGTAAGTAGAGTAATATGTATGTCTTTTCTTTAAAATCAGTATCTTCTTGTTGCATACTACTATATACCTACTTGTACCCTTATTTACACAATCCAGGTAGTTAAGTAGTCACTGACAAACTTAACTGCACAAAGGCATTTCTATAAAGTCTGTAAGATAATATGTAGTTGTCAACATTATTATACTTTGTATTCAGCTGCATAAATCAGCAAAGATTCAGGAAGTAAATGAAGCTGTAAGACTTTTTAACAACTGATGGTCTAACTTTGTCACATACCCAGACTGAGAATACTCTCATGGCAAGGGCTTGAGACATTTTTTGTTTTCTTAATTCCAGAATATCAGGTAAATATCAAAGATGAAATAAGAAATTGAGCTAACACAGAAACTGCTATACCATAACAGTAATCAGTCAGCAGTTCAGAAATCAGTGATGTAGCTAACTGTGTAGTTGGCAGCCTTTTTGAATCTTTAGCTGGAATAACCATGTACCTATTTACAGATTGGTAGTTCTGGGGAGGATTTCCAGCAGAAAAGATAGCTGTTCCAATTACCCTTTCATCCATCAGGATAATCATACCTTTAGAAACATACATATGGCTTCATCAGAGTTGAAATGACAGACAAGTAAGACAAGAAAATTTGAAGTGGTTGTCTGCCATTGTTTGGGTTTAATAAACACCTGGATAAATGTCAGGTGCCCAACAAAATGGCTCTGTCACTCCTCCTCCTCATCTGGACAGGGGAGAGGAAATAAGAAGAAAGGCTCGAGGATCAAGACAAGGACAGGGAGAGATCACTCACCAATTACCATCATGGACAAATCAGACTGAACTTGGGGACAAAAGTGAGTTTAATTTATCACCAATCAAATCAGAGTAGGGCAGTGAGAAATAAACCCAGATCTTAAAACACCTTCCCCCCACCCCTCCCTTCTTCCTGGGCTCAACTTCACTCCGATTTCTCTCCTTCCTCCCCTTGAGCGGCACAGGTGGATGGGGAAGGGGGGTTACGGTCAGTTCATCACATGCTGTCTCTGCCACTCCTTCCTCCTCAATGGGAGGACTCCTCACACTCTGCCCCTGCTCCAGTATGAAGGTTCCTCTCACACGAGACAGTTCTCCACAAACTGCTCCAAAGTGAGTCCTTCCCACGGGCTGCAGCTCTTCACAGACTGGACCAGCATGGGTCCGTCCCTTACACAGGGTGCAGTTCTGAAGGAACAGGCTGCTCCAGCATGGGTCCCCCACAGGGTCACAGGCCCTGCCAGCAAATCTGCTCCAGTGTGGGCTCCTCTCTCCACGGGTCTGCAGCTCCTGGCTGGAGCCTGCTCCAATGCAGGCTCTCCACGGGGTCACAGCCTTCTTCAGGAACCCACCTGCTCCGGCATGGAGTCCCTTCCACGGGCTACAGGTGGATATCTGCTCCACCGTAGACCTCCATGGACTGCAGGGGGACAATCTGCCTCACCATGGTCTTCATCACGAGTTGCAAGGGAAGGCTCTCTGCTCTGACATTTTGGGCACCTCCTCCTCCCCGCTCCTTCTTCAGTGACCTCAGTGTCTGCAGAGTTGTTTCTTTCACATAGTCTCGCTCCTCTCTCCAACTGCTGTCTCACCCAGAGCTTTTTTTCTTCCCTTTCTTAAATATGTTACCACAGAGGTGCTACCACCGTCGCTGATTGGCTTGACCTTGGACAGCGGCAGATCCATCTTAGAGCCAGCTGGCATTGGCTCTATCAGACATGGGGGAAGCTTCTTGCACCTTCTCACAGAATCCACCCCCCTGCTACCAAAACCTTGCCACTCAAACCCATAGCACCCATCTATAAAACACTCATCAAGTCCCCACACTAACATAAACAGATTTGGACCGATACTTGTTGAAAATGGTCACCTGACTAATAGGGATGAAGAAAAAGCAGAGGCATTCGATGCCTTTTTTTTGTCTCAGTCTTTATCATTACTGGTAGACCTTGGGCTGCCCGGTCCCCTGAGTTGGAGGACCACAAGGATGGGAACAATTGCTTTACTTTTGTGGACTCTGAAACTATAAGGCATCAGCTGTATCATCTGAATATTCACAAGTCCATGGGGCCTGATGGGGTTCATCCCAGAGTACTGAAGGAACTAATGGATGTTATGGCAGGACCCATCTCAACAATTTACCAAAGGTTTGGGGAGGCTGGGGAGGTCCTTGCTGTCTGGAAGCTAGCCAGTGTTATTTCAGTTTACAAGAAGAGTGTGAGGGAAGACCCAGGGAACTACAGACCTATTAGTCTAAACTTATTTCCTGTAAAATTATGGAGAAGATCATACTGGGTACTACTGAAAGGCATTTGAAGAATAATGCAGTCATCAGGTACAATCAACGTGGATTCACAAAGTGAAAGTCCTGTTTAATTTGATATCTTTCTGTGATGAAGTGACCTGCCAAGTGTATGAAGGGAATGCGGTGGGTGTAGTTTTTCTGGATTTTAGTAAGGCTTTTAATACAGTCCCTCACAACATCCTTCTGGACAAGCTGTCCAAGTTTGGGATGAGCAGGTTCATGGTGTACTGGATGAAGAATCGGTGGAAGGGCAGGTCTCCAGCTGTTGTGAATGGGGCTACATCTGGCTGGCAACCAGTCACCAGCGGTGTTCCTCAGGGTTCAGTTCTGTGGGCCAGTTCTATTCAATACATTTATCAATGATCTGGACATAGGAGTTGAATGCACCATTAGCAAGTTTGCTGATTATACCAAACAGGGAGGTGCTGTTGACTGTCTTGGAGGGACAAGATGCCTTGCAGATGGATCCAGATAGATTGGAGCACTGGGCAATCATGAGTAGCATGAAATTTACCAATTTGAAATGCTGGATTCTGCACTTAGGATGGAGTAATTTTGGGCACATGTATAAACTGGGAGAGGAGTAGCTGGAAAGCAGCCCTGAAGAAAGGGATCTGGGGGTGCTGGTTGACAGCAGGCTCAACAGGAGTCAACAGTGTGCCTTGGCAGCTAAGAAGGCAAACGGCACCCTGGGGTGTATCAAATGCAGCATAACCAGCTAGCCAAAAGACATGATTATCCTGCTGTATCCAGTGTTGGTGTGGCCTCACCTCGAGTACTGTGTGCAGGTCTGGGCCCCACAATTTAAGAAGCATGGGAAATTTACTCAAATATGTCCAGAGGAGGGCAACAAAGCTGGTGAAAGGGCTGGAAGACATATCTTGTGAGGAGTGGCTAATGACTTTGGGCTTGTCTAGTTTGGACAAAAGGAGGCTGAGGAGTGATCTCATTGCTCGCTACAGCTTCCAGTGGAGAGGGAGGTGCTGAATCTCTTCTGCCTGGTACCTAGTGATAGGACACGTGGGAACAGTTCAAAGTTGCACCAGAGGATGTTTAGACAGGGCATTAGGAAGCATTTCTTTACCAAAAGGCTAGTCAAAGACTGGACTGGGTTTACTAGAGAGGTGTTCTATGCCTCAAGCCTGTCAGTGTTTAAGAGGCATTTAAACAATGCCCTCAATAACATGCTTTAACTTTTGGTCAGCCCCGAAGTTGTCAGGCACTTGGACTAGATGGTCATTGTAGCTCCCTTCCAACTGAAATATTCTATTCTATTCTAAATAAATAGATAGATAGATAAATATATAAAATTGCAATTAGTCATGCAATTAGTACAGAAATAGTGATTATATGGATTGTAATAGATATAGCTGTTAGCATACAAACTTTCCCAGATGTAAACTGCTTTGAATTACCTGAAGAAAATTTCTGCAACTACAGATCAGAAGGAAATGGGATGAGAAGGTGTTTATTGGAGGTTTTCCTCAGTAAAGAACCAAATAAGTTTGGATTTCACAACAAATTGGTTATTGTTCAAATTTAATATACTGATGGCTACTTCAATTTTCATATGTTGCAAATAAAATTTTCCCCCTCATCCCTGCCACTTATAACAAGGCACACTTTCCTGGAGAAATATTTTCAACTATTCAGATTTTCTTTGATTTTTACATAAGTATTTCTTTTCTGTTTCTGTTTTTTATTTTGGTTTGTTTTTGTTTTGGTTTGGTTTTTTGTTTGTTGGTTTTTTTTTTTCCCCAGATCCTAAACATCAATGGCTTCTTACTTCATTTACTCCTTCTCCATTATTAATTATTTGCTAATTTTTCCTGGGTTTTTCTCTGTTTCTTTGATGATGTCATTAAAATCCCTTTGGATTTGAGTTCTATTTGGATAAAAGGTACATCAAAAAGGCTTCTCTGGCATGGAGGCAGCTAGAGAAGATGCCATTGGTTCTCACCTGTCTTTTGTCTTATTGAGGAGGATCACTGATGATCTTCTATATTTTTTTCCTTTTTAAAGGACTTTGCCTCTTTCCACTGTCTGAAAATAGAAGGTCATTAGTTACACTCTTGTTGCTAAAGTAGTTACAACAGGCAAATTCCCCCTGAAGAAAATTTCCTTCCAGAGGAAATGGAAGCCAAGAGGGATGATTTACACCCTCAATATAAGCACACACATGCAAAATCAACTAGCAAAATGCCTTATTGCTGTCTAATTCTAGACCCTAGAAAGGCACAGTACATTACAGATAATTGAAGCTCACCTAACTCAAATGGCAAAGATATAGTGGAGCTAAAAGTTTCAATATTTAAGTCAATATACATAAAAATGTTAATATGATGTTCAAATTGTTAATTTTACAGTAGTTTTTAAGTAGTGTATATGGAAGTTCAATACCTTTACTATATTTATTGTATTGTAATTATTCAAATGTTACAAAATGTCATGATTTGTCCATTCAATGCAAGCTTCATTTTGCTTTTGTCTCAGAAAGGCAGCAATAGTGGTTCAATTCACAGTCTTTTTTATCTTTTTTTAAAATTCTTTTTCCTTCACACTTTGTTGTGGTTTAGCCCCAGCTGGCAAGAAAGAACAAAGTGATCGCTCTCTAACTCCTCCCCTTCCCCTAGTAAGATGAGGAGAAGAATCAGAAGAAAAAGGCAGAACTCGTGGGCTGGGATAAAAAAAAATAAACAGAACTGCATAGGGAGAAGAAAACAACAATAATAATAAAAAGTATGTAGAGAGTGCTATTTTCTCACTGCCAGATGCTCAGCTTGCTCCTGAGTAGCAAATCACCCTGCTCCAAACAGCTCCCCCTCTTAAATACCTAGCATGACATCTTATGATATCGAATATCCCATTCAATTGGCCAGTTTGGATCAGCCCAACTGGCTTCTTGTAAAAATTAACCCTATGCCAGACGAACCCTGGACAGTTACTAATACTTTCTAGAGTTCCTTACCAGTATATCTGGGAGGGGATCAAGAGAATGCTGTCTGTAGGGAAACACCATGTGTAGCAGCAGTTACTGTGTCCTGACAAGGCAAGTGAATCTCTAAAAGCGATTTCTGTTGCTAAGGCAGCTGACTTACGGCCTGAAAATCTGATTAATGTGTATGTTTATGCAGGTATGTGTGTGTATTTGTGCATGTATATGTATGTGTCTTTGTCTTTGGATGATGATTCTACAACTCTTAAATGATGCCAAGTATGTCCCTTGCACAGAATTTATCACACACTTGAGAACTATGTGCCTTATATTCTTACTCAAAATCTGAGGTCTGGTTTTCAGACGTTTGAACAGTGCAAAACACAGGTGAAGTTAAAGAAAGCAGTATTTTGAGAACAGTGTTATTTAATACCAAACACATTTAAAAGTGAACCTCCAAAAAACAGTCAACAGCCTCAGTCTTCATCTTTCTGAGCTGCAGGTGTCTACATAAAATTGGACTAACACCTCTTTTAAAGTAATTAGAGTAAAAGATTTTTTAAAAATATTTGTTAAGTATTTAAGTACAGTGGATGAAGAATACCATAACAAAATGAAAAATGATTAATTTTGTTTCCAGAGCATAGAACAAAGACTTACCCATAAAATGAATAATGAAAAAAATAACACAACATCAAACAGCCCATCATGGCACGAACATTGCTTATGTTGTGCCCTGGTAAGGCAAGCATACTGGAAGTAAAAACTGTATGAGATCTACTATAATTAAAGACTGTTCCATAATTCAAACCTGAAAATCTTACCTTTTTGAGTAGCTAAAGTTAGTCTAGACATAATTTCACACTAGCTGGTCATTCAGTCCAATTTTCATCTAAGTACAAAAACATTAAACACATGAAAATAACAAACCTTTAAAACCAGAATGAATACCATACAAGAAAGGCCAACTGTCCCTGTTGCCTACTTGGAAAAGCAAGGATTCCTTACCTTCTTTTTAGTGTGGGCATCATCAGGGTGGACTGTGGGATACCTGAGTTGGGGAAATTCATAAAATTTGGGAAGGTTTTGTTAGTCTTGTCTGTTTGCTGTTCCAGATGAAAAGGCATCAGTGTGAAGAGCACTGATGACGGTACGTCACAATAACCACGCAGTCAAGCCTTGCTGGTTAGTGTAGCTTGTTATCCATGCAAAGTAACTACTGAGAAGGGCAAGAAAGAAGTGGAAAACTCAAAAATTTTTTTGTTAAGGTTTATAACTCTAGCCACCTACTACACAGTTTTCATTCTGCTGATGTGACTCTGGACGCCACCACAGTCAATGAAGCTGTGCTCAGAGACCCTACACTGAAACACAAATGAAGGTGAAACTAGGGTGAAATCTCAGGAAAGAAACAAAAGTGAGTAAGAATAAATGTATTGAAGAAACAACTATTTTAAATATGAAACATGACCACATGAATGATTTTTTATTGAAATACAATCATACAGAATCCAGTGGCAATAGGAGATATCGTTCAAGTACACAGCTTGGACTATTCTTCTTTGTACTCCCTCAGCTAATACTTCTTTAGATTCTAGTATGATTAAGATTATTCTGCTTTCACAATGTTCTGCTAAATAAAGTGGTGTGTGAGAGATACCTACCCCAAAACATTATTTTTGCTGCCTTCTTCTCATTTAGCTGTTACTTTTTATCTTCATCTGGGTACCTTTCTGCCCTTTTACCAGAATTAAAGGGACAAACTTGCCAAAGTTTTTCACAGTCCCCTAAAGAGTCAGCTACTCAGTAAACAGAGTGACTTCAGCCTCCCTTGAGAAATTCCATAACTTCATCTAAAGCTACAGGTACCATGTATTTCAATATAGTATGCAAGAGATAAAAAGCTGAAGAACCAGCATTTTGATGATTCCAGCTTAGTCTGTTGTATTAGTATGGAGAATTATTTCAAAAGAAAAGACTGTCATGCTTGCACAGGGAACTTTAGTGGTAAATAAATTAGAAAAATAGAAATCAGGTGAACAAAGTACTAGGATTGTTGCCATATCATGCAGGTTTCTTGCTGTATCCTGCAAGATCTGAAGGGCCTGGACAAGAATAATTTGTTGACGGGGCTGATGTTGTTGTCTTGTAAAGGATAGATGTTACCTGTGTTTCAGAGTTATGTTATGTTCAAAATATGGGTATGTGTGGTAAGGATAGAAGGAGTTTAGCATTCAAGTGTCCTTGTGAATCTTGTAAGAGTCATACAATGAAGATGATGACTAATGCTGAAAAATATCAAATATTTTTATTGTTTAAGAGAGTATAATTGGAAGGAATGTGCTACTCAACCTAAATTTAGATTTAGGATTGGGAAGAGAAGATCTAGATAACTAGTAGATCCTAAGTATACAACAGTTTAAATGAGCTTTCTTCAGTAATGAGCTTTCTCCAGTAACATAATACCTTAGGGTAAATCAAAAAATGGTGGGCTCTTGCTTGGCTAGGTTTATTGTTGGGGATATAGTACCAGAAATAATGGGTTAAGTAGCTAAGTTCATTCATAGATCATATGAAGTGCTAGAGAAAGAAAATTAATTCTGATGACACAAAAGTAAAATGATATAGATATTCTTAAAACAGGGTTAGCATTATGGTTTAGGTTCATGAAAGAAAGATATGAGGCTTTTTTGGACTGCAGCCTGCAAGTTGTAGAGCACTAAAGTAAGAATTGTTATGGACTGGGATGAATGGCTTAGCTTTAGAACTTTCTGGGTTTGCTTGACTGTCCTTAAGAGTAGAGACAATGTTGAAATAGATTTAAGATTTAGGAAAGTAGTGGATGAAAAGTAAGACTTATGGCTGATTCTAGAAGTACTGTAGCCTAAAATGAGGGCATGTATAGCCTCTGACTCATGTCAGCTTGGTGATGAATAAGATTACCAGGAACTATTATATTTTGAAAGATTGTAAGTAGGTTCTTCCTTCTAGTCCATGCAACAATTCTAGCTGTGCGATGCATACTTGCTGAAGAATCAGGCTGGTCTGCTGGTGGCAGTGTGAGAGAAAGAATTTCTTCCTTCAAGTGTCTGAGCTCCTGTCAAGACAGATAAGATTAGTGTTAGAGTAAAGCTGTGCTGGATTTCAGGATAGGATTGTTCTTTGAAACAGTTGTAACTGAGCAGAAAGGTCTGTTCAAAGATCTGGTAAAACCCAGAAGAGCTTGACAAAATCTAAAAAGTATCCTAGAATTGTATGTAATATTAAGACAAAGAGATTCAAGAGCTAGATTTTTTTTTCCCTACAGTGCAAATTCAGCAGGCTAGCATAAGGGTTGCTGCCAGAAAGGATTGCTGGAAGGTTATGAGATATACAGAGACAGGTTTGATTTCCAAGACAAATTTCCAGCTAGTTCTTTTCAAAGGGAGTTTGGAAAAGCAGGAACTGAAAATGAGATGAATGCTGTTTCCTTAAAGATCCACTGTGGATGTTAAGAAAAAGATGTGGATTGTCAGGAATGGTATAATTAAGGGCAATGATTTAAGGCAGAAGTAGGTAGCTCCTTGAATTATGCTAAACACAATTTAGAAGACAGAAAATAGAAAGGCAGAATTAAAAAAAAATATCATGAACTAGATGTGACATGCATTCCTATACTATCCAGTCTTGGACATTCTTGTCAAAGTGGAAGCCATATATTTAGTAAATGTAGTCATGACATTTAAAGTTTTTAGTTAGATAACTGGCATATCAAAATGCTTCTGTTCTATGTATGTAACTGATTCAACTGACTGCTTAGTCCTCTGACTGAATAGTCCTCTGATTCACATTTCAGCTCTCCTACTCTGTATATTACACAGTAAAGTCTCTGTGGATCCCTGTTAAAGGATAATTTCTGGAACACAATGTTCCTTTGCAACTATACCAGAGGATACAGCTCTTAACGAGTGGATTTTCAAGACATTTACCTATCTTGATCTGAATCAAAATTTAAAAATTATTTCATCTTTAGCTATTTTCTCCTATGCTCGTTTTAGGACTTCTCTGAGATTTGGTTTCATTGGTATCGGTTTTTTTATCTGTTTGTCAGTTTGTTTGCTTTTGATAGTTTGCTGCTGACATAGTTTGTTTTCATCTTCTGTATTGACACACATAAGCCTTCTGCAGTCTTTTTTGTCTTCATTGTAATTCCCTCCTTTTGTATTTTTACTCCATGTGTTTTCAACAATAAGGAAATTTAAATGCCATTTTTCCTTGTTTTTCTCTACCTGCCTTTTCCCTATTTCAGTATCTCACAGTTTTTGTCACTATAAAAAAGGCACTTGCGCGTATACACAAAACAGATCAAATCTCTTGCTGCAGCACCTGGATGGATACCAGCTAATTGGAAAAGCTGTTCAGCTGGAGTACAGTGCTAGACAGAAAAATAAATAATAGATATATGCACTTTATTACTTCAGGAAAACTCAGTGCAGCTCAGTACATGTACTAGAGTCCCTGCACTTTTTATACCTCAGAGCCAAAGACTGTCAAAGGGTTTTACTTTGCATTTAATCCCAGAAATATTTAGTGAGTCAGCCTATGAACTCCTTACACTGAAGAGTTTTGAATGAAGTTTGAGATCTTTTCTCAGATATCTCTGTCAAATGATTCACAATTTATCCTCTGTATGCTTACAAAGTAGCATTCTGCTCAACACCAAAGGTATAGAACTGCAATTAACGAGGTGAATGGCATCTTGCACCAGCCATATCGAAGGATGAATTCACCCTTACTGAAAACAACAAAATAGGAAGAAAAAACGGTCATGAACTGCAGTGCTGCAACTATTAAACCTCACAGAGGAGAGGTTTTTTCTCTTATTATGTTGTTAAAACCCTACTGTTATCATGCACCTTGAGAGGAGCAAGGCTGTTAAATCAGCACTTACTACCCACAGTTATATATGGAATTTTAGAATTTTTTATTTTTCTATGATTTTCTAAAAATTCAGGGAATACTTACTCAAATGTAGTAAGGCGTTTAGAAGGTTGGATTATCAAAATAAGCGTGAATTTGATTTCTGAACTCAGGAAAGTTTTTATGTATTATTCTGATACTATGAGGATTCCTAGACCTGAGACAGATGGTGCAGTGTATATATGTAAGCACATGTATAACATATGTTGTGTTCAAACTCCCAGACACTTCCTATCTTGGAAATGACCTAAGGCTATTGTTGGGATTAAAATTAACATTAAGGTTCAGGCATGATACAGAGAGCATTCTTAACTGCTATATCATTTTATGCAGACAATATCAAATAGTTTTATGACAATTTTAAGATCAACTACTGGGATGTCTGTAGGCTAGGATTACTCTTAAAATTATCTGATCATACCTCAGACTAGTTCACTGTCTAACATAAGATTTCTAAGTTTCCATACCCTCCAGAATGACCATCAATAGGCCCAGATATTTTGCATCAGTTAGGACACAGTAGTTGAACCATTTTGTATTAATATTACCTTTGTAATTCCCAGATAAGAGTATACTGATGTACTTAAAGTTCTACAGAGTTTTCTGAGGCTTCCTCAAGCCTCATTATAGCTTGAGGTTTGCCAACACTCACTTGCTACATTGAAAGCATTTTCCTCACCACAGGGCAAGAGTCCTTTTTTTTTTTTTTTGAGTTCAAACTATGTCACAAAATATGTCTTGGGATCCAAGGTGGAGCTCTCAAGGAACACTGGGGTTAGTCCTGAGGTAGTAAGAGCTTAAGCTAAGGCTATGCTTTTTTCTGCCCATGAGAGTTCCCAGATAAATATATGTCTCAGACACATTAAACAATAACCAAGTGGCCTACAGAAGAGCTTCAAGAATGCCAAAATTCATGTGGTTATTTATCAATTTTGAAAAAACTGATTCCAGACTAAGAAAAGTAACTAAATCTGGCTTTAAAACCCATTACTGGGAATTTGTTATACAAAAATACATGTATTTAATGTGCATGGATCATTAGATAGTTTCTACTAATGGAAGCCAGAGTTATTCAAGCATAAGTGCCCTAGTGACAGAGAACACATAAAGAACATTGTGGTTACAGCTGTTTAAGTACTTTGCTATCCTAACTTCCCCAGAAGTATTACATCCTGGTTCTGCTGCCCAGAAAAATGGCAAAGCTGTTCAGGAGAGCACATAGCCAACATGCAGAACACGAACTCATTTGCTACATCTCTGGGGCAGCTTGCATTGGCAAAGCTCCTGCAAAGCCTTGGCAAAGGCTTGCATTTTCCCAAATCTGGATGGGATTCAGGGAAAGTAGAGTACTGGTATTGCTATTTGCTCTTGCCAGCAGATCAGGCATAACTGAAGCTCGGTGTACATACCAGTTAAAGACAGAGTTCTTACATTTTTTTTTCTTTTTTTGTATTGTAAGAAAGTGCATAAACCAAAATGTCTGTGTTGATAAATAGAACTAAAAAATTGCAGACTTTATTTCATATGGATTTCTATTAGCTTTATCTCTGTTCTTCCATGCCGGGCTTTGACCTGGGTGTCCTGGTGGACAACAAGTTGACCATGAGCCAGCAGTGTGCCTTTGTTGCCAAGAAGGCCAATGGGATCCTGGGGTGCATCAAGAAGAGTGTGGCCAGCAGGTCGAGGGAGGTTCTCCTCCCCCTCTACTCTGCCCTGGTGAGGCCTCATCTGGAGTACTGTGTCCAGTTCTGGGCTCCCCAGTTCAAGAAAGATG
>Ga0065711_1040708_pt1 | contig 16742 bp, 14 predicted proteins | sample Hoacrofraction12_FD_59098 | JGI IMG/M metagenome (GOLD analysis project Ga0065711, IMG submission 59098) | Hoatzin crop microbial communities from Cojedes, Venezuela - Epithelial fraction 12 v2 (version 2) | ecosystem: Host-associated > Birds > Digestive system > Esophagus > Crop | place... | reverse complement strand
TGGCACGGCCCGGCACCACGTGGCGCTGGCGGGCCGGCGCGATCCTGGGCAGCGCGCTGCGGGGCCTGCCCGGCGGTGCGGGGCTCTCTCCCTCTCCCCCTCTGCCCCATGGCTCTGGGTGCTGCGAGGCGGGTGGGCAGCTTGGCCTCCCGCAGCTGCTGCGTGGGGGTGGCCGCTGGCCGTTGGCGACGAGTCCAGTCGTAACCAAGAGTTTCTGGGACGTCGGAAGCCCCGATTTGCCTCTTCGTAAACTTGGCCCCTGGACCCTGGGAAGCTCCTTTCTAAACACCTCGCAGGATAAAGCACTGAGAGCCAAGAGAAGAGGTTCTTAGAGTGTCTGGGCGTCATGGGAAACGTCGGCCGTGGAAGCAGCCTCAGAGACAAGTCTCTGAGCCGGTTTGAGGGCTGGCACAGGATAAAGGGTGGAGGAGTTTGTGGGAAAAGACAATGACAATGAGCAACGGACGTGTCTGGCAGTGCTGGGAGAGGGGCAAGGGACACCTTAATTAACCCAGCTCCAGACTTCATTTGGGGCTTGAGGCCCAAAGTGAACCAGGATGAGTACCAGGAACATTAATCACTTCTGAAAATTAATCTTTGCCTCTGTGCTCCCATTTGTAAAATGGCAGCAGAGACAGTGACCTTTGTCAAGGGCTTGGGTGAACAATGAACCGTTGGATCAATATGTATACGAGTGTAACATGTCAATGGCCACACACAGATGCCCTGCTCTCTCCCGGTAGAGAGGAGACGCCGGGGCAGTGTGGCTCTCTGCTGTTGAGGACATCAGCTGCTGCCTCCTGGACGGCTTTACCTGAGGAGGCGTGCCACATCCCTTCCCCCTGCATTGACGGCCCTTTGCCATTTCAGTGCACCAGGCACTGATTTGGACTTGGGTGACTCCAGCCCTATGTGCTGGGACTATGGAGCCAGCAGACAGAGGATCCCATGTTGGCTTCTGGGCTGGGGGGGATCAAGCGGGGCTGCTGCAAGACCCCATGCCCGCAGGTTTGCAGCACAGTACGCTGCCCATTGCAAACCCCTACTGGCACTGCCCACCACGTGCCGATGTGCCGACAGCCCCGCAGGCTGTGGCGAATGAAGCCGTCGAGGCCGCGGGGTGTGCCCACACCCACTGAGGTGCCTGCCCTGCGATCCCTTCAATCTGGCGCACACCAGACCCCTCTTCTGGCTCGCCCAGCCCCTGGAGCGGTTGGCCAGGTGGGATCACGCCAGGCTGGAAAGGCCTGTCTGCTCCTCCAGGCTGGCAGCGGGTGGGGTGACAACACCCCGCCCAGCAGGATCTGCTCCTGCCCTTCGGCAGCCAAGGGCCAAACCGTCCATGGCAGAATGAGTGCTTGCCCACTGCAAGGGCGTGGGCATAGTGTCAGAGGATGGGGGAGCTGCCCCTTGCTCACGGGATGAACAGCTACAGAAGTGACATACTTTGCTGCTGGGAAGCTCAGTTTTGCACTGTCCTTGCCAAAACTGACAAGTTTGGAATTGAACATGTGCATTATTGGCTGTGGAATGATGTGTGACTGGTTCCTTTCACCAAACCCAATATCTCTTTTTAGGCACACAGCCCTAGAAAGAGGCTGTACTTTGCGGGAGACATGGGTTTCATAGATCATGGAGAATATTTCATTAGGAGAATAATGGTCTATTTTTTTTTCCCTGAGGAATCCTTTGCGAACACTGCATAGGTTTGTAATGAATATAACCCTTTCAGACGATTCAGTGACATGCTGTATAATATCGTACTTGGTTAAGCGTTTTCTGTATATTTTTTTCTGACCTAGACTCATATTCATGTCAACTCGCCATGATGCAGTGCCATAATATTCAAATTTTTGGTGGCCAATTGCTTTTGATATTTGTATCTGTTTTTAAGGGAATCACAATGAATAAATGTGCCCAGCTCTAACTTTATGCAGAGTAAGCTGTGTGTAAATCAGTAAATCATTGATAGAAATGAATCATTTCCAAAGACTGAGGACTGCATTGCATTTCAGACTTTTATCTGTTTATATATTTCAGAAGTCACCAAAACAGAAACATTGCATATGATAACTTAGGTCCCCATCACAGACCGTTTACATAGTAGTATTGGTTTATGCCTGATCAAATGATCTTTTCAAACCAAGGCATTGTGCACAAACGTGCTCTGGGCTTGTTTTGCTTAATAAAAGTTGAATTTAAAGACTGGAAACAGCAAAGAACAGAGGAAGATGAGAAATTCCCATTTAACACCTTCCTCAGCAACTTCAACTCCAGAAGTGAGAGCCAGGTGGCAAAGTATTTCTTCTGTAAAACAACATGAAGGAGGTAAAAGCAAAGGAGAGCGCTGACCGTAAGTAAAGTGGATTGGAAGGGTTAAGAGATGTCCAAATCAGCACTAACTGCAAGAGCTGGACATGCATGTTTGTGTCCCTTTCTCCACCGAGGTGTGCTACTGAGGAGGCGTGCTGTCTGAAAGACCCTGTCAATATTTCAGTATGTTGAAAGTGTCTTTGCTTTTTTTAAAAATTATTTTCAGGTATTAGTATTATTATTTTTACACAGCTTTTCCAGAGCCATATCATCCAGCAATTCCCTGCAGGAGGGCATTGAAGTTTCCCAGCAAAAGCTAGTTCCTTCATACGCCTTACCAGGAATATTGGCATGCGGTCCATTCCCTCTTCAAGGAATAAACAACCCCATGGGCAATGTTCGATATGATTCATTCTCTATGGGACTGTGACAGCATCAAAACCTGCCTAATGCAGCTGGATCTGAAGCTGGTGGGAGGGCTGAAATAACGAGGCAAGCTCGGCATGTAGGAAAGCGGAGCCTGAACTGCTGTGCGCAGCAAGGGGATGCTGGCTGTGCAGCACAAGCTTTTCTCCTCTGACCGGGCCCCAGTAACAGGGATGCTCAAGGCTTGCTGTTGCGGGGGATGACCTGTGACAAGGGGCTGTGATGTGTCAGGACATCATGGCTGGAAGCCTGTCTCAAGGGCGCTGGAGGAATCCTTCCCCGTAAGTTTTCTGCTGGATGTAGAAACTGCCGGTTCCCCCTCCACTCCCCTCCCAGTTTAGGTTCAGCTCCTGTGTGTAATGCCAAAAGGATCTGCAACGCTTGACATTGCTGTGCCATCAGGTGTAGTAGGAGAATCCATGCACTGGAGCAGGATGGGCTCGGAGGAGGGGAATCCTTCCAGCCTCCAGTTTTCTTGGGGTTGAACAGCACCAGCTTTCTCTTCTGCAGTGGTACAGACTGCAAGGCTGTTCTGGAGTTACACTGCAGAAGGATGTATCTACTAACACCCTGTGCAGTGAGCACACGATGTCATGTCCTCACTTACTGGACAAATCCCATCTGACTCAGTGAATTCAAGTGTGTTGCAGGAGCTTTAACCCGGCCTGGGGTTAAGACTGCTTTCTCTTCTAAGGCAAAACCACAATGACATTGCTGCTTCTACCTCCAGGTCAACAAGTCTCCCACACAGAAGACACAAATCAGTTTGAGAAAAGAAGATGAGCTGGATTCTGTGAGCTTTGGGTCCAGGAGATACAGCAAGTGCCAAACAACAGAGTTACGGAAGAGGCTCTCACCCTGCAACTGCATGCTCTGGAAGCCACCCCTTTGGGAAAACATGGTCATGGTCGCCCCGACAATCTTCAACCAAGAAAGTCCTTTTTCATTGCTGTCTCTCTTTGAACAGGATTAGGCTCACTTCTTCAGAAGTCACCCAGTTCCAAGCACGTTGTGGGTATTCTTGGGAAGGGAAGCTGCTATTTTGTCTGCAGCATTTGCACTGTAAGCTACATTAACACTGGGGGGTCACCAGTGCGGGGGAGAGGGTGGGGGGAACAGCCACGGCATGCTGCAGCTCCTCTGGTCATGGTGGAACTGTGCCTTGGATACGGGTCTCCTGTGGCTCAGCACTGAGTGAAGCCAGCTGCTGTTAAGTGTCTGGGCCTCATCTCTGAGATCAGTTTAAACAATTTGATCGAACATTGGATCGGTGGGTTTGCACCATTCCTGCAGCAAGAAAAGATACCAGCATTATCTGTCAGCTGAGAGAGGTCCAAAAGTCAAGTCTTCTCAGAGTAAACTCTGTATGTTAAGTGTGGAACTGCCCTGAGGAGAGGCAGCATTTCCCCAAAATTTTAGCATTTTGTCTAAATGTCCTTCATCTAGGACTAGAGCACAGATAATCATTTTTTTATAACTTTTTTGAAGGCCACATCTTTTGGCAAAATATTCTTTTTGCTTTGCTCATCTAGACTTGCAGAATTCTTAATTTAGTGAGTGATAATTAACAAGTTAGAGGCTGGGACAACAATGGTTTTAACCATAAAACTAGGGACAAAAGGAAATAGCAAATTGTGGAGAACAGTTAATACAGCTGTGTGAGGTATGCTCCCTATGGTTAGCTTTAGTTGTATATGGTCCTGTAATTATTTGAAATTGTCCAGAAATATGTTCTCACAAGGCCAAAATGAATGCAAAAAATGCCATTGTGATCTTTTATTGAATCAACGAAATTTAGATTAGGCAGTCACTAAATTCCTATTTACACAACAGACCTTAATGGCTCCAAAGGAAGCACTCGAATGTATTCGACAAATAATTCCTATTTATGAAAGCCCCATAGTATGCATTTACATAATCCCCACTTTAAAAAGCTATATCAGCTCTAAAATTCTTCAGCTCAGAGATATGCCCCAGGGGATTTAAAGTACCAAACAAAACAAAGGGAAGCAAAATGTACACGTGCACACATCCACAGACCTGCACCACAATCTTTAAGATTAACACACAGAGAAGGAAGTAGGGATGACAAACTAGCTCTCCTCACGCTCCCCCACCACCTCCAACCATGTTTGTGCATGTGCTAGTCATGCACAAACATGAACACAAGCACTGCACAACTCTACAAGTGGCTCAGCATGATTTTGAGCACATGCATGGTGCTGCAGTGTCCCAATGCATCAAGTCCCTCTCAGCTTTCCTAGCCTTTTTTTACAAATGCAGTATTGGTTAATCATGTATGCCTACTACTATAATGAAACAGTCTGTACTAATGTTTTGGGAGGTTTGTAGCAGCTTTAGAAAGCAGCTGTCTTGGCATGAAGTCAGTGGATCACGCATTTAATTCATACTTGAGACGACTGGACACTTGCTAATATTCCCATGTGATGGATGCGGCTTTTTGCTGTCGGAGGTGCTGTCCTTGAGCTAAGAAGTATGACAGGGTATAGATCTGCACCAAGCATGCTAATGTTGCTGAAGGGTTTGAATTAAAAAAGCTGTTCTTTACTGCAGAAAACAAGGTGTCCCTGAAAAGCTGATTCGCCATAAGAAATGCAAATTTTGGATACTGATTTGTTACCTTCTTTAATTTTAGCCTGTTTAGCAACTGTCCATTGTTTAGGAGCAAAATGCCATGGCTCTTGTCTGGTGAAGCCCCAGTCTGGTAGTTCTGATGGCTGGGTAAAGTATATATTGGATTCGGTCACACTAAGAAAGGGGAAATACTGCAGAAATAATTTCCAGCTTCAGAGAAATGCCTTCACTGTCTGTATGTTCTTAACCATGTATGCGCATCTTTAATTTCAAACTCTTTCATTAGCATTTATAATATAAATGAGAACATGGAAGCACAGAAAAGTTGGTATTTATCTTCAGGGAATGCCAGCATTAAAGTGATGTGGAGTTTTGTCTGCAAAAAGCTCATCCTCTCCCGAAGCTCCCGGGTTGTCAGCCAGCTCTGAAGGTCCTGCAGGTACCAAGTGCTGAGCAACAACAGGAGCAATAGCCGGTGTGCAGCTGCACACCCAAGCCATCCTCACACCTGGCCCAGTCCTGCTCCAGAAGCCAAATGGGATTGTTCCGGTTTGCTGGGGCAGGGTCCAGTGTCCCTCCAGCTTCTATTCCAGCAGGGGCTGAGGCAGCCGTCTGCAGTGCTGCCAGGCAGCCCTGCCCACACCTTCCCAAAGAGGTTGGCTCTCCTCCGCCCAAGAACTCTCTCCTGCATAACAACCAGTAAAAATCTTCACCTTAAAGCCAGACTTGTTCCCTGAGTGGTCAGGGGTAACAGAAGGGCTTGTCACTGGACTGCGTCAGGTGCCTGAGGCACTAAGCGTTTCTTCCCAAAATAACACAAAATCTTGTGTGTTCCGAGCTCTGTTCCACCTTAATAATGAAGCTTTTGAGTTAAGGTTTCCATTTAATAAGGCTCTTTGCAGTTTACATAAAACAACCACATGAATAAATACTCAGTTTAGAAAAGATAAGACCTGGGGATGAGTTTGGCAGGGGTTCAGCAAGAAAGATTATGCATACACAGTTGTGCCGTCACTTGATCTTGTCAATCTAATATCAGCTTGAACATGGAGGAGAAGCAGCCGTTATTCTACCAGAGCACAGTGAGTAATGGGATCTCAGGAATCACCACACCTGGAGCTGGTCAAACTCCGGAGCTCTCGTGTACTTGTCCCTCAAAGTCAGCCAGCAGTGATTACAGTCAGCGTAGCAGCCTGCAAAGTCCGATTGCTGCGAAAGGGGAATTGCATGGGCAATGGTTAATTTTTTCATTTTCCAAATAGAGCTGGTGTAGGACATCTGTGTTGCTTTATTCTCCCCATTCCACACTGATGACTAATGATGCACAGTTGCAGACCTGGTCTTTTAATATCAACAGTTCACACTTCCCAGGTCGCTATCCAAAACGGGATAGTTTGAAAAATGTACAGATGTAGAAGAATGGGGAGGCAGAAATTTTCTTTGTGGCAAGGTTGAGGTGCAAGGGTTGGGAGATGAGGGGATGAATCCATGTAATTTTGTTGTTGCTACAAATTGTGCCTTGTTTAAACTCTCCACCTCAAGTTTTGATCTGTCATACTGGTGCTAATCCATATATTTATACCTTGCTAGTCTAGATTCAAAGTGGTGTAATTCAGCTCATCGCCAAGACCAAGACTCCTCCCTATCTGCACTGTCACTGTCATAATTTTTGCACTTTTTTTGACTGATCATTGGCCCTGTTGTGATAACTGAGGCAGAGGACGAGTTCAGAAGGAAGCAAAACATCCATTTTTAATGAAATTCACTTCTCAGCTGATCATGTACTTCTGGAGAAGAGCAATCAGGCACCAGCCTTCAGACTACCCATCTCTCCTTCTCCCTGCCTGTACCTCCGCACAGTGAGCCTCCTGCTCCCTCTGCTCTTCGCACATTGGGAAGAGGGGCCTGGCAGTACAGGCTCGACACTCAGCAGCAGAGAGAGGTGACGCTGCTGGTGGCTCTTTGCTGGTCTCATTCTCTCCAGAGAAGAGAGAAATGGTGAGAAGTTGGGGCAGAGGATCACTCCTGGGACAGTGTGTCACTAAATGTGGCTGTTTTGTAAGGAAGATGCCGCCAACAGATTTCATTTCTCCACTCCTCTTTTTGAGCCAAGCCCAACAATGACAATATCAAACTTGGTCAGTTCCAGGACTCATCTTTGACCAACTCACCACTTGTGTGTTGCTTCCCAGCAGTCTATCTGTTTCTGTCCTCCCTTTGGCCATTTCCTTACTCATTTAAAGTATTCTATTAACCTGTGCTTTCTTCAGTCCTGTAGATAGCCCTTATGAGATTACCGGGGGTCCACACCATAGAAACAACACAATACAGCTAGATGTTTGAGGTCTTATCTGGCAGACAATGATGCCTTGTGCAAACAAATAGCATTGAACTGAGTGGGAGGAGCAGGTGCTGTAAGGGACAAACCTTTCCAGCCACGATGCTGGACCAATTCACACTATTGCTGTTGGGATAGGAGGAGCTGAGGATGAGGAGCCTGCTCCGGTGCTTTGGCAGGATTTTCAATCTGTGAGTCATAGCTCTACTGGAGCCGTACTAGCCCCTTGGCCAGACAAGCTTTGCTTTCATTAACTCTTTCCTGCAGGAGAAGCAGAAGCCAATTAATTACAATGTTTTATTCCATTAAACTCCTTTAAGCGCCGGGGGAAGAGCCTTAAGATTCTACTCTGATCCTGTTGCCACTGACGCCAGTAAAAAGCTCTCCACAGACTTGGATGGGAGGAGGCATTAATTCCACATCTGCTTTCAGCCTGGAGCATGGCCACACTCAGTGCCACTGCCAGGAGGGCTATCCCTCTGAATGCAGCCCCTCTTCCTCGTCAGCGCTGGCCTTAGGGAGCTGCATTGTCTGCAGAGAATGATTTCTGCTGGTCCCAGTGACAACGGAGCGAGCTGCCGTCCTCCCAGTGGCCACGCATTGTAGTTACCATCAAAACCTTGCTCCTGTATCTTATCTTAAACATTCATTCTTCTGCTCCCTATAAAGAAAAACCCTGAGCCTTTCACCTTCCAAGCTGAACAGACTCCAATTAATTGGATTTTCAAAGAGCAACCATCACATCTGAAATGACAGACTTCAGATCACTCCCACCACTTACAGTTTTGCTTCTAGAAGGGAAAGTTTCACTAGCAGGGACTAAGTCACAGATCCATAAGGCTAGTTTTAAGTGGGCAAACCTCAGAAAGGAACTGTTCCTCAGTCTTCTTTTCATAAACTGTGTTTCAGAGTCAAGAGGACTGAATGCAGATTGTCTCTGTCATGCTGGACTGCAGAGTTGCCGAGGCAGGAGTGGATCCTGCTTTGTTACAAGTTAAACGCCCTCACTGGGGCAACACTAAAGACATGTCTTTGCATGGGGTCTGATGCCATAATGCCATGTACTCTACAATGCATGAGCAGCTGTTTTTTTTTATTCACAGGCAGATTGCTTGGGTATTTCGCGTGGAGTAGGTACAAGATGATAAAAGAAGTCTATTCTTTATATGAAAATGCACCCGGTCTTCTGGATACAGAACAGCATAGCTCAAAGTCAAATTTCTTTTTGTTCCTTGTGTGTTGCAAGTAGCTCATTGGCGAGGGCCCAGCACTTCCTCAGACTGGTTACAGGACTGTCTCATCTGAGCTCTGATCTGTATTTTGTTTAGCTGCATTGTGCGCCAACAAACTCCCACTGCAGTCAACAGGCATGCGTGATCCGGTCTTTCTCTCGAGTCATGGTGCAATGATGTGTCACCTCTTCACTCTTAATACTATTCTGAACAATTTTCTTCCCACTTATTTGGGTCAGTATTTCCTAGAACCTCATCAACAAAATTCTTAGCAGCAGCCCAGAAGGCTTGCTTTATTCTTGCTGTAGTCCACAGAGGTGGTAACACTCCAGGGGGCCGCAAAAGTGGTCACGTCATGGAAATGCTCAAATGCAGGTCTGTCTGCTGATGTGCACATCTGTCCTTCCCAGGAAAAGGGCAGTGGACTGGGGAGGGGGAGAGCCTGCAAGCCTTTGGCAGATAGTCATTCAAGGTGGATACAAAAATAGAGAAAAGTTCTCAGTAAGAGGCTGGTTAAAGAAGTCAGAATACGTGGCAAAGTATTGAAGGGAAGAAAAATATGTGAAACAGAAACAGACATCACATTTCATCTGTATTTCTTTTTCTGTCAATCCCTTTTCTATTGTCTAGTAAATTCCCTTTTGGGGCGCTATGGTTTGGCAATTCAGAATTGTTGAAATCCCCTAGATGAACGCTACCTCACAGGAGGGTTGTTTAATATCCAGGGCCAGATTTTCAATGGCTGCAGTGCCTCACCTCAGCTTCAGTTGTTTCTGCACAGCTATAAACTCACAGAAAAAAAAAATTAACATGCATTGTCCCCTGCCCCGATCTGTGCTCAGTTTGTGGTTTTGCCACTTGTAGGTGCTAGAAGAAAAGCAGACCATTTTTGTATGAGTTTTTGCGTGCAGATATCTACATGAACAAAGAGAAACCATACTCTGCAACCATGTCTCTGTGGAGCAGATTCCTAAAGAACAGAATTGATACCTGTGTAAATTCGAGTGGCCTATGCACTTTATTTTCTCCCCTCTCTCACTCTGTCTCACAGCATATCACAACCCATTTGTCTACAACTACATGTCCAGAAATGCAGTATTTCTTCAGTTCAGCTGTTACAAACAGATGCTCTATGCTTCAGAAAGAAGAATGTGCATGAGGGTTGCCTGTTTTTTCTAGATGGGTGTGTCACTTCATACATATACACAGCAAAGGAAACACAAACTTATTTAAACCAGACAAAATATAAGCTTAAGATTCATTGAAACTAATCAAGAAAAACACATGTAAATTTAACTAACTGAAGGAAATCTTCAGCTGAAGGGCATTTTCCCTCTGCCCTCATTTAATCAATGTGATCACAAGCTATTATTTTAAACCCTTAATGCATCAGAAGGGCAGAACTTCTTAGGTGGCAGCAGGACAACTTTTCAGGTTGCAGCATAAAAAAACTCAGCAAGCTGACAAGCTTACAGATGGCCAGTAAACCCAAAGCCTTTTGGATCTTCCCAGACTTCCACTTAACTGAAAGCAAAATATGTGGCTGTGCTGCATGCTGTGTTCCTCTTTTCTCCTTTTCTCTCTGGGAGAGGGCAACATCTGCTGTGAGCCCCCAGCCTGGTGCTGCACGGGCTCCATTGTTTGTGCTCGGGAGGACTCATGCCCACACAACTCGGTGGCAGCGAGGCTGGGCTATGCTGTGGGTGCAAACGTGCATAGGCATTGATGGGCATCTGTGTCACCCTGCAGTCCTACAAAGGCTGAGGGTCTCTGGTTGAGTGCGGTGCCACCGGGACCCCAGCGAGGGAGAGCAGCCGGGCTCTTGCTTGTCAGAAAGGAGCCTGCAAGCACTCACCACTGGGATGTGCAGCAGGAGCCTCCTCACACCTGTCCGTATGTTAGTGGGACCGAGCCTGCTGAAATTGACTGGTAGAAATGAGGGGGAAACAGAGTCCTGGAGACAAAAATGGGGCAGAATCCTAATTTTGGGAGTGCTGCCTACACTCTCTCAGTTACAAACCTTCCAAGGCCATGACTGGGTGGCCACACAGCTGTACAGTTTAACACCTTGCCCGTCAGTGATCACTTGGGAGGGCTCAGCACTATTTGCAATGCACGTGCACACATGTAAGAAGCCAATTGAAGCAGCCAGGGCCAGCATTCCCTCCCGACTTCCCCGATGGGTGCGTGCGGCTCGAACAGCTTAATGAGATGGGACAGCCAGAAATGCATTGCTAGGCAACGTGGCACTGGCCGGTCTGGCCCTGAAACAGAGGGGGCTGGCAAGCCAGCAAGAGGAGCAGAATGCCATGGCCGGCATCAGGAACTGGGCTGCAGCGGTGGAGAAGGAGTTTCAGCTGTGGGTAAAAATCAAGAGAGAAAACCCTCATCTATGGAATGTGCTAAACTGAGAGAGATGGGCAGGAGCCTGGAGTGACCACTGCCGGCGCAGAGACCCCTCTGAGTCTGAGAGGTCCTGCTTGGAGCCTCGTGTTCCTGCTTGGAGACTGCATGGCTTCACCTGGGAGCAGCCACCTCCAAGCACGTGGGAAAGGTCCTTGTGTGCATGTAAGTTACTGACAACTGTTAGGAATACCTGTGTTTCAGTTATAATAAAATTAAAGCTCCTCTGTCTTCTCGGGGCTGGAGCATGCATGTGTCCCATCCTGTGACTGTTCAGTAAGTCCATGCACTGGCTCCTGGTGCTAGTGACACAGCCCTCCCAGTGGGAGTGATTCTCCACTTGCGTTTCAGACACCTGTGTATGACAAGAATCCTAGGTTCAGGGGCTCTGAGAACATCCCTGAGAACACAGCGAGCCCCTTCCTGCAAGCCCCGAGTGTGAGCTCGCCAGTTGTTAACAACTGCACACCCACTGTCAGGTACACGCACACAGAACAATTGGTAGGTTTTAGGCATCTGGTCCGTTTTTACCTATGTGAAGCAAGGCTAACAAAACAGTAACACTTAGAGCGATGGACTGCCTCAGACAAAACACAGCTGTTTGTTCCTATGTCAGCACTGTGGGTGGGTGAAGCACTGACGACATTTAGAGGAGAATTTTCTTTCCATACTAGGCCATGAAACAGACTTTTTCTAGAATGCGTTCTTCTCACAAGTTATTTTTTTTCAAATTCCTCTCCTGAGATCTTATTTGAAGTCATGTATAGAAATAAGGCAGAAGAGCATTAGAAACTGTACTGGTTTAGAAGCTTGTATCCTCCCCCCCTGCTTGCACTGTCTCAGAGCTACAACCTCTCTCCCCCACATTTGGTAGCATTTTCATTAGATACCCGACCTCTGGTTCTGATTAAATAACTTGTATAATTAGATTGAGACATACGCTATCCCTGGGGGAAGAAATCCTTTTCAGCACTGGACTAAGTCTGATTTGGTTAATTACCTTAGCAGTACTCTATTACTACATAGTTTCTGGATGGCAAGAAGCTGTGGTACTAGGTTTATTCCTCCTGGCTTTCACAATACTACAGTAAGACAGTTTAGGGATTAGGAATCGGGCATTGAGCCCAGTGTTTCCCTCCTCTCTTCACTCATCTCAACACTCCCCTCATTTTGCTGATTAAAATATTCCCTGTTTTGCTTGCCTGTTGAATACAGTTTCCAGGTTCTTCGTTTTACATGTAAGGATAGGATAATATATTCCCAGTGACTACTACAAAGCAATGCATTCTGGGATACTTTGGAGTAATTAAAGTTATCAGAGTTCTTTGGAGATGCAAATTTGTATCCACAAACAAATGTATTACTATTGGCACTGCTAGTTTTTCAGTTCATCCTCCAGAAGTAGAGCAGTCCACAGACAGACTGGCAAAGTGGAACGGACACAACAGGAGAGCAACGAGAAGTGCATTCAGGTTTGCACACATTGTCCTTTTCCTCTGGTGCCTGCAGGGTTGAACATCTGCAGGCAACTGGACTTCAAAGTTCCCCTGCAACTGCGACACAGACAGATTCTGTCCTTTGTACAAGCTTGACCAGAAGCGAACAAACTTACATATACTGAAAAAGAAGTGACTGAGATTTGTATCCAGGCTTGGAAAGATACATTCTCAGAAGTGGGTGGCATTAAGCCCAGTGGGCACTGAGCCCTGAGGTAGGTGCTCCAGAGCTGCACCACCAGGCAGCGGGCAGAGCCATAGGCAGAAGCTGTCCTTCAGGCATGCAGCCGGGTGCCTGCTGGCAGGGGCTCACAGGCAGGCAGCTCTGCCAAGGCCCTCTCCGCTGGCCTTCCCTGCTCACCCCGCAGGCTGAGCACCCCAAAGTGCCACTGGCTCCGAGCTGATTATTCAAACAGTCTGGTCTGGGGGCCCAAATGCGCCTCTGGCAATGGTGAGAAGTCAATCAGGAGCAAAAGCAACATTATGCAATAGAGCATTTTTCTATCAACTGATGGAAATACCTAATAAGATGTAAATCACCTGCTTGATAACCAAGCTGTTACAGGACTAGAGATTCAGGCTTCCAAAGGAAAATTCAATTCTCAGAACTGTGTATTTACTATTTATATGACTTGCCAGCCTACCTAAAGGCTTGTCCTTTTCAGAATGCTGTACAGGCAGCCAGAAGGTGCTTTCACAAAGAATTTTTTGGATGCTTCTGAAAGCAAAAATACATTCAGTCCAGGGCTTAATTGTAACACTAAGTCTATGAGTTTTATAATAAGGTGATGAGAGTGGAAATTATGGGGGAGCAGAGGCATAGGAGCATAATATCAAAAGCCTGTAGGAGGTCAGAGCAAAGATACACTCTCCAGCAACAGAGGCACAGGGAAAACTGTCAGAACAGCACAAAGCTTGCAGCAGTGCCTCTCCAGAATACTCTGCCAGAATCTGACAGTTTGTAGAGATTTCCTATGACAGAAGTGAGATTTGTTATTCAATAGCTGTTAGGTTTTGTTTTTTTTTTTCCTTCCATGACTTTGTCCAGTTTAGTTTTTTCAATTTCTTTAAACCTTCAGCATCCACAACATTCTGCACCAAAGATTTCTGTGCTTTAATGACACACAGTGCAAAGAACCATCTTCTTTTGTTTTAAGAAACAGAGCCAGTGAGCAAATCACCTCTGGGTGACTTCTTCATGCTACTCACGATTTCAGAGACTGCTATCATTTTGTCCCGCAGTCACCTCTTCCCAGGCTGAAGAATCACAGTCTATGGAGCTGTGCCTCCTAGGGATGCTATTCTATACCCTTGATCAGCCTTGTTGCACATTTCTGAATATTTTCCAGGTATATAAATGCTTCAACAACTAGCACAAAAAGGGAATTGAATAATTTCACCTGATTTCTGTCAGATGTGGCCTGTGTTCCCAAGAATACTGGGCCACCCAAGGCAAGAGTCGAGAGAGAAGTGCCTCCCAAGAGCCAAGACTCTTGTGAGGCGAATACCTTCAGTTTAGAAAGACTTAAAGGCAGTACAACTTAGGAATGGTTTGGTTTTTGACAACATCTAAAGTAGCCCTTTGCTGGGCAAATAGTGTAAATAAGCTTTCTCACATCTCTTCTGAAAAAAACAGAGGAGCAGGAGGCAACCACTGCAAAGGAGGCAGAAGAAGCAGGAGTTTCTTACAGCACCCCTCAGCACAGAGCTGGCTTTCTGGCAGACCAGTTTCAGTTTCAGCCAAGAAACATTTCCTCTCAACTCTTTTTTTAGGTCAGAAGGTCAGTAAAAGTTGGATTTTGTCCTGGGTACTTTTCTTTCCTTGTAACTTTCACACAGGAGCATGAAATATAACCAGATACATTTCAAGCAAGACAATGGATTACCTTGTACCGACGTGCAGGCCCAAGGTGTCTATTATTTATAGACCTCATCTTCTTGCAGCAAATTTGCATAGATGAACTTCTGGTGGCTGACAGGCCTAAAGCTGTGAGGCTCACAAGTCAGCGCATATACTGGAGAGCGTGATAATTCAACAGCCAGGTATCACTTTGTGTTATGTTTCACCATGACCTCTGTATCGCCGGACCGAATTGCCCTCGCCACAGACTGCGGAAGCGAGTCTGGAAAAAAGAGGCAGAGGAGAATTTTGCCAGAAAGCTGAGACTGCTCAATTCTGGAGGGGATATTTACTTATTCCTCACATGACTTTGGCACTATGACTGCTTAGCAGGCACAGCAGAAACATCTAGATCTGCCCGTGCTGTGCAGCCACAGCATGTTTAGGGGAATTCAGACTCCCGTCAGGGACCTGACAGAGCTCTCGTACACATTGTCACTAGGAGTAACTTTCAGCCTGAAAGAAAGCAAACTGCCTTAGCAAAAGCTACACAAACCTTCCTACACTTTGTTTGAAACCGAGATGCTGCCTGGTGTCAGCTGGGTGGATTGCTCCTGTTGTCATCAAATGAATTAAATTGATCTTCCAGGAGCCAGAGTGTGTGTTTAAGAATGACTCGTCATTTCACTCACTGGTGACCTCTCAAAAGTGGTCCTCTGAGGATGAGGAGAAGGGTGTATGTCCTCCCAGGCTTCAGCTCAGCCCTGAACTCTCACATCCAGGAGCCACCTCTGCAAGAGAAAAGGGAAAGTGCAACATATACCTGTTCCTTGGAAGAGGGCATCACAGGAGCTACATGAAGCTGGTCGCTGGTGAGAAGGGGCCAGCAGCTTACCTTCGAGTGCTTCTGCAAGGCAAAATGCTGAATTAAGAGAAGAGGCCAGTGGGAGGGAAGCTACAGGCTTGCATGAGCAGCGCCACACCACTGTGCCCTGGCATCCCTCCCGAGCAGGCCACCCCTGTGGCGGTGGGACCCCCGTTGGGGGGGCTTCCCTGTTGCCCCCTGCGCTGCCGCCACTCCTCCGCGAGGCTCCGAGGCTGCCAGCAGCACGTGAGCGAGCCCAGCCACAAAGGAGGGCCTAAGCACAGTTAGATCCAATTGCACAAAGCTGGATCATGTGTCATAAAACCAGCTTTGCTTAGTTAATCCTCTGATTGATTTTAAGAACTTTCAGAGACTGAAAGACTATTAAGAGATTTGTGTTGGCAGCGCTTCCCGGCACAGGCACCGTCTCCACAGCCGCTCACCTGACGTTTACCCAGTCATGGCCTGAGCCGCTTCCCAGTGCAGGGCAGCCCTTGAACTCTCCGCTTAGATTTTATCAGCTTTCTCTTTGCTGAAACTCTGTCTGCAGGATTGACACTCGTACACATGTGAAGGCCCGGCAGGGTGCTAACTCCAGCACCAGCTCTCCAGGCCCAGCTGGGGCCAGGCACTCCGCAGGGACACCCCGTCTGGTGCCAGGTGTCCCCCCCTTGGCATGCCCGCTAATGTTGGCTGCGTGCCCTGTGGCCTTCCGAGCTGGCATGCTCCTGTGACACTTAGTACTTGGGTTTGTTTTTTTCTTTCGCGGGCAGGGCAGCATGGCAGTGGGTGTGCTGTGTGGCTGGGCTGGCATCAGCCCCAGGCTGCAGGCAGCTGTGAGCCCACTGAGGATGTGGGGGCCTGTGAGGAGCATTTTTCAGCAGCCACTGACCTGCAGGAGGGGTGGGCACCTCTCCCTACGGCCATCACGGGTCATGCTAAACCCCACTGAAGGAGGCGAGCCAAGGCAGCTCTTGGTATCAGCACGCCCAGCACCGCAGGCCTCCAGCTTCACACTTTGCCCTACGCATTCCTGTAAAGCAGATGAGTTAGAGCAACAACAATCACAAAAGCAACCCTTGTCAGAGACTGTCCCTTTGTGTCCAGTTCTGGGCTCCCCACTTCAAGAAAGATGAGGAACTACTGGAGAGAGTCCAGCGGAGGGCTACGAGGATGGTGAGGGGACTGGAGCATCTCTCCTATGAGGAAAGGCTGAGGGAGCTGGGCTTGTTCA
>Ga0065711_1040707_pt1 | contig 16742 bp, 14 predicted proteins | sample Hoacrofraction12_FD_59098 | JGI IMG/M metagenome (GOLD analysis project Ga0065711, IMG submission 59098) | Hoatzin crop microbial communities from Cojedes, Venezuela - Epithelial fraction 12 v2 (version 2) | ecosystem: Host-associated > Birds > Digestive system > Esophagus > Crop | place... | reverse complement strand
GGAGGAGGAGGAGGAGGAGGGAGGAGGCGGCAGCCAGCCGCCGGCCGCGCCGCCACCGACGCCCCACAAGAGGATGAAGAAGCGGAAGGAGCTGAACGCCCTCATCGGCCTGGCCGCCGACGGCCGCAGGAAGAAGCCCGCCAAGAAGGGCTCGGGCCACCGACTGCTGCGCACCGAGCCGCCCGCCTCCGACTCCGAGTCCAGCTCCGAGGAGGACGAGTTCGCGGCGGCGGGGACGCGGGGCCGCTGCGGGAAGTGAGTCTCAGGGCTGCCGCTCGGCCCCCGGCCCGGCTCGGGACTCTGCTCCGGGTCGGAGCTGGAGGCGGCGGCCTTGCCCTGCGCCGTTCGGCGTCCGGCTGCGGGCGCTGCTGGGTCCCAGGCGGGGCTGGCTGAGCGCGTCTGGCCCGGCGGGTCGCCCGGCCGGCCTGAGCCGTCCTCTGGCTGTTTTCTCCTTGGCTTCTCTGGTTTATGCCGAAGAAGCCCTGGGAGCAGCTCGGGGTCAGCTGCTGGCGGTGCTGAGCACGGTTACCCCCGTGTCGTGAGCTGCCCCGTGTCTGCGAGCTGACCCCGGGCTGGTTTTGCTGTGGACGCAGCGGGCTTCTGCCAGCAGTTAAACTTTTCAGTTAAGGAACAGCGTTATTAATGGGCCTCTAAGAATAACTAAAAGTAGGCATATTGCAGAGAAACTTAGGTGTTTGCAGTTTAGGATAATCAAGGTACTTGTCATAACGTTATGGCGATGCGCTTTCTTGAAGTCTGCTCTCCAAGCTATCGAGCAGATGTGCCTGACATAAGTTTATGTAGGAAGAGCAGGAAATTTTAGTGAAGGAAACCTGTCATCTGCTCTTAAATATGCTAGCAGTGCCTCCTGAGGATAAACTGAACAGAGAGCGATAGCCCTGATCTCACTGTCTAGCCTTGTTTAGTCTTGGAAAAGATCTTGTCAGCCAAAACGTGTCTCCTGTTCCAGTGCTGTCCCTTACTTTGATAGAACAGCATTTAGAATAAAACTTTTATAAGTACTGTTGAATACTTACAAACTGTTGTTTTTGTATTACCCAGGGGCGACTATCTGCGATGCTGCAAATTCTGTTACCCGCTATGTGCGTTTGTCATTCTTGCCGCTTGTGTGGTAGCGTGCGTTGGCTTAGTCTGGATGCAGGTGGCTCTAAAGGAGGATCTGGATGCAATAAAGGAGAAGTTTCGAACTAGTAAGTGTAAATGTAGCTGCACTGTTTCGCATTTGCTTTGGGCAGCGTGAAGAGCTTTAGTTGCCTACCTGCTTATTCAAAGTCTGAAAGTACTGAGTAGACAAACTGCCCTTGAACTGAGGAGTCCTCTGAGCCACAAGCACTCGGAGGCTGGGTGAATCTAAGGCAAATGTTATATAATCTTGCCTGCTCTATATCTGGTGAGGGGCCGGGACACTGGACTGCGTGGGCCTGTAGTTACTTGTACGTACACTTCTAAAATTCCTGACTTTGGTCTTGGGAGTGCTCTCTTCCAAAGGAAGCCCCTGTTTGAAAAGAAGTTGTTCTGATCAGCCCTGTAAAAGCAGTCTAGCGGATTTTGATGCATCCCTTAAAAAAAATAAGTAATGAAAAACAATGTTCCTTTCTTGAGCTCTTTTAAAAACCTCTTAATGCTTGCTGTGGTGTTACTGCAGTTTGAATATTGCTTCACTATTATGTTTTTTCTTCATGTCCTCTGAATGTTTATCTTGCTTGCATTAACCTCCTCTTGTTCCACTTTTATGTCATGTTGCGTACGGTGTGGAGTTAGATCACGTTTAATCCTTTGAAGTATGGCGTTAATGTGAAGTATTTTGCTTATAGGTCTCGGGTTTTCCCTGTCCACGTAAGATTTCAGTATTATAACTTCTGTAGTGCTGAGGTATAACAAATGGCGAGATTTGCATGTAGCGTAGGCACTCTGTTCTCTGTACCTCACCTCTGGACCTGGGATATGTTTTGGTGCCTTATTTTAGTAGTCTTTAAAATGCTATATATTGAAAAAGGCAAGGATAAGCTGAGGAGCTGTGTGAATGGAGTGGAAGAGAGTGAAGCTTAAGCATTCAGGTGGTCTCTAGCTGCTTCAGGAAAGCTAGGTAGTTAGGTTTTGGTTGAGGAGCACCACTGTTGACTGTGTGTTTTGTCCCATAGCTTTGGTCTTTGTTGTAGAATTTTTGTGCCCAGGACATGAAGGTGACCTTAAAAATAAGGCTGGTGAAATCAGTTCAAAAAATAGGAGGCTGCTAGGGCTGGAGGACTTGGTTTGCTTGTGGTAGAAAAGGTTTTGAGGAAATGTGTGTAGAAAGTCTTTGCTGTTGGTATTTAGGGCTTCCTGTTTGGATGTGTAACTTTGCTGTGAGGCGGGGAGGTGTCTGCCAAGGTGGAACCTGCTGGCTGGCTGGGAGTGAGGGAAAGCATTGCTGATAGATGTACTTTTATATTAACTGATACTGAACGCTGAAAGTTAGCAGTAACTGGCGTCCACCAGTTAAGGCAGATTGCTTCAGTTACAGCCGCTGCTTTGTGGCTGTGAGCATACCGAACAGCTCTGCAGCAGCTGTTTGTGTGTTCTGGGTAAGCTGACTGCCTTTCTTCACGGGCTGGTCTGCTCTAAGTATCTACTGGCAGTAAGAAAAGTTTTGCACTATGACAACACTTGTTGGCTTTGGGGTAGTCAAGTTTCAACGTTTCTGTCCTACACAGACCTCTTTGTTAAAGCGGTTGTTTTCCCTGAGCTTACTGTCTGGCCATTACAGATGTGCTTGTTTTCTCCTTAACGGCTCTGACAGAAAAGCCGTGCATTTAAGAGTTGGTCTAGTGATAGTCTCAGATTTCCTTGCCACTGTAACAGCATGCCTAGAAGCTGGACGGGAGTCTCATAATGAGGCACAGCATTAAAAACAATGACAAAACAGGCAGCAAGAATAATCTGGTTCCAAATAGTAGCATTGTGCTTTGGTGAGGCGGGTGGGTGGATGGAGAAACAAAGGCATGGGATCCATCTGTCCTACAGCAGGTTTGGAAAGACAATCTTCCTGCTTTGAATCTTCATTCAATTTTTTTCCCTATAAGACCAGATTGCTGAGGCAGTATTTGTTAATGTTCTGCCCTCCTTTGACCAAACTAAGTACGATATGAGTGCTTTTTAAAAATCCATCATCTGTGCATCTGGTGTGTTTGGGGTAGGGGAAAGTTATTGCAGTGTTTCCCTTCGGTTGTTAGTAATGATGCCAAGAATGCATGTAGTACTTACTTTTCTAGCACTGCAAAGGACTCTTAAGTGGAGTCTCGCTGTGTGCAGTGAGTGTGGTGAAACAGAAGATAATTTGACTACAAGAGCCTGTGAAACATCAGGTTCAGGGTGAACTGCTTGTGTCAAACGCACAATTAGCTCTCCATCTGTTTCTGCTAAAATACCCCTTTGAAGGTCTTACTTAACTGGAAGTGTTGTTTGGATCTTGGGTGATCAATGCAGATTTCTTGAAGCAAGTCCTTAAAGTAATTTCTAGGTACAGAGTAAAGTGCAGTGGGTTTTGGAAGATGCACAGCTTTCCAGCTGGGTGTATTTGGGCATCCACTGCACGGGCATGAAGGAAATCTGTCCTGGGAGCTGACACCAAGTACCATGTAGGTCCTACTGCTCTTGCAGACTGGTCTGAACGATGGTGGTTTGTTGTGGAGCATTCCAGTGCTGCGTTACGGGGTGGAGGTGCAGGTTTCGGAGAACTCTGTCATCTCCATCTCAAAACCTTTGCTTATTTGTTTCCCAGACCTAGGGATTTCGGATTGCCTAATAGCGCTTGAAGCTGAACAGCTTAGTCACTGCAGACCTGGGAGAGCTGCATTTCTGAGGCTCACTTGAATTGGTTTGAGCGGTGTGTTTCGCTCTTCCTATAGTATTAATTGCAGTAATAACTGACTTTATTTCTAAGGACCTTGTTTACTCGTTTGTTTACCAACAGATGGTAGCGTGTAAGCTTACACATTTTTTCAGTTGTCTTTCTGTCACATGGAACAACTGTCGTCATGTTAATCTCCTGGGAATTCACTTCATCATCAGCAGCCCCTTTGCACGCCTGGAAAGGGCACGGAGGTTCATTTCACGCACCTCCTTTGCCCTGGTACTGTTGGCAGTTCTTATTCACGGTCCCATTACTATTTCATGTTCTCCTGTGAAAGTAATGCTAAATATCTGCACTCAATGAAAACCTGCTGAGGCTTGCCAGAATGACAGTACTATTGCAAAGTGTTAAACTTAGTGCGGTCTCTCTGGGTTCTCTCTGCAGACATTAGTACTCTTAAAACAAAAAAGATCTGTCATTCTGCACAAACACTTAATTCTGAACTGGCAATAAACCCATATGTAGAAACTCTTACTGCCGCCTTTCTCTGCTGTAGATGTTGCTGCTTGTAATTTGTTTTTTACCTTTCAGCGTTGTTTACCTGGACTTTTTGGAATTTTTTAAAACAAATTTTAATTATTTTTTCATTTTTTTAGTGGAATCTAATCAAAAGACATCATTCCAAGAAATTCCTAAACTGAATGAAGATTTGGTGCAGAAGCAAAAGCAGCTAGAACAAATAGAGACTGGAGAACTCGGGCTAAATAAAATTTGGTTAAATATCACAGAGATCAATAAACAGGTGAGAAGGATCAGCGCTTGCTTTTGAAAAGTAATAAAATAGCCTATTCAAATTTATTTTTACAGAAATTAATTTGAAGTGCAGTCTAAGGACTTCTGTGATCACATGCTAAACTTTTATCTTTAAAGTTAAAATGGGGTATAAGCCTCATTGTTAAACAAGCAGTAAAAGTTTGAGCATCCAGTTGGACTGGAGACCAATTGCAAAGAGGAGAAATTACACGACTGGTGGAAAGACTTCAGGCAGAACTTGAAAAAAACTGAGAACTGTGCAGTTCTTAATTTTCCTGCTGAATAATTGTTATGCTCATAATGAGAGATTTGATACTTCAGATTTCTGAGAGTGTTTGTAAATGTTTCATGAGCGTGGAAAAAAGTTACCTGAATCAGTGCAAGTTCATGTTGCTACAAATGAAGTACTGGTGTCTCGTGAATCTAAAATCTGCTAATACCCACTCGGAATCTGAGCCAGTGTAAATCTTCGCTCTGTTTACGCAGCTAGAGCTAAGCCACTTAACAGAAAGCTGTTTCCTCAGCTGCTGTATGAACTCATGCTTCAAAGAAAGCGCCCAGCGAGGCTCTTATTGAAATTCTTACCTCGGAGGGTAGAAGTTCAGAGCTGCTCAGTCAGTGGTATTGAGAGGTCTGTGTGTGTGTGGAACCTCCCTGACACTGGTGCTTTGAGTTTGATTTTTAAGAGTAGTGAGGTGCCTGCTCAGATTGGGTTTTCTTCAGTCCCGTGCAGTGGCTACGTGCTTAATGGGGCACAGAAATATGTTTGAAAATTTCACTTGCTTTATTTGGCAGTGTGCATTATCCACAGATATTTCAGTGCTTCATTGGACTTTTAAACCGCTGTCGTCTGTACCTGGGTGTTAAAGATACTTGCATATGGTTCTTGTGAGCCCTCAAGTTACTTCAGGGTCTGGTTACAGTCTGAGTCAGCTATTCTGGGGATCAAAATTTAGTTACTGGTGTGGTTTGTTTTCCGTAAGTTGTTAGGATGCACTGCTAGGAATTATTTCAGCCAATATTCTGTAGAACCTGCAGAAACTCTGCACGCCAGCTGATCACCGTTGGCCTAGTGTAAAATTAGGATCTTGTCCATTTCCTCAGCTTGCAAAACAATTTTTTTTTGACCAGAAAGTGGGTTTTATCCACTCTATTATTGTGTTGTCAAATCTAAGAAGAGCTTATTTTTCTTCGTTTTGACTGCTGATGGCTACCAATTGATCTGAAAGTGATAGTGTTAGAATTAATGACCAGCATGTGGTGGTTTTTAATTTATTTGAGAGCGTCTCAGTTAGAATGAATAAATAATCGTGAAGACCCATTGAATAACTTCCCTTCTAGGTCACACAGTTGACAGAAATCGAGCTAACCCGCTGTACCTAGGTTGTCGCTGCTCCAGTGCTGTAACAGAAGATTTGAGTGATACATGCAACTCCTTTGCCTGCCGCTCAGCTAGGGGAGCTGCATGGCTTCGCTGGGTTTTGCCAGGCAGGTTTGATTGCTAAATGCAGAAGTAGATGACATTTTCCTCCATGTAAAGGCTTCTTGCACAATTTTAAAAATCTCTCTTGGGCAACAGCCTCTCTCTAAGGGGATTCTTGTAAAATGGGCAGAGGGTACGTTATTAAAAAGAAGGGGCTTCTATGGCTTTCATTCGTTTGACGAAAAAAAAAATCTTACTTCTGTTGCAAGAGGCAGAATACTTTTAATGTAGCCTAGGCAGGATTTACAGCGTAGAGGCAGGGGTGTTTTGTGTGTGTATGTATATATTTTTGTATTGCCTTGTGTTTTACTATTACAGATTAAGTCATTAGTACTGGGGAAGGTCAGAATCAGGATTTTGTTCACTAATTGTAAATATTCCTCTTTGTTTTTAGATCTCCCTATTGACCTCAGCAGTAAATCATCTCAAAACCAACATTAAGTCTGCTTCTGATCTGATTTCTCTTCCTCTCACAGTAGAGAAACTGCAGAAGGCAAGTAGTGTACATGTGGCTATTGCTAAACACGTTCTGTGCTGCTAAGCGGCAGCTGGGCTCTTGGGGACAGCAGTGACAACAGGAGTTACCTGAATTGCATGTGAGGAATATTTGCTTCCCTTGTTTTTAAATTGGGCTTTCATATACTTGGTGTTGTATGGTCCTGTGATAACGTATGGCAGATAAAAAGTTTGAAGGCCCTGTTTGTCCCTTTCTGGAGATGCATTTGTTTGTTTTTATGTTGTCACTTCTTTATCTTGGAGCCGATCCTTCTGGTTGCTTTCCTTGAGGTTGCTGATCTTAATGTCGTTGAAGACACTTGCAAGAAGTCTGCCTGCAGTTTTACAACTCTGCTTGCAAATAGGTGGTTTGTTTAGCCTTTTTAATTGGAGAAGAAAATGGACTGCTTTCTGGAAAACTTCCTTATCTTAAGCATGGTTCTACATCTGGCTTTGCATTTAGAGTCTTGAGGCAGGTGGAGGTCTAACTTGGGAGCGGTGGGCGTGGAAGGTTAGTGTGGGAGCTTGGTGTTTGGTACATGCACAGCAAAACATGAATTGTATGGTTTGAATGAAAACATGAATTGGATGGTTTTCTGACCATCCCTTGAAAGATGGGCCCCAGTGGGTGGCACAAGCCTAATTCTAAAGTGAGTTCTGTTAATACAGTGTCTCACCACGTGCCTTAGCTGAGCATTGTTTACCAAAGAACTGTCCCATTTATTTTAGTAAAAAGAATGGCTTGTTGAAGCTTCCCTGGCTCTTCCATGGCACTTGTGTTTATTTAGCAATAAACATTTATATTGCGCTAACACCAAATGTCAGTCCAGTCTTGTGGCTTTTATGGGTTTTCACTTCTGATTTCCTATCCCTAAAACATTAATGTATAATCAACAAGCCAGTCATGCAAAGCAATTAGTGTGGTTTGGCTGATCAGGCTGCTAGGATTTCTTTTTCTGGGAGGAGTACAAAGCTCTAATTTGCTGTTATGAGCATGCTGGATTTTCTTTGTGTCATATCAGAAGTCAGTCTTAAGGCAGTACCTAGAGTCTGGATCCTGCACCTGGCTTATTTACAGAATGTAGAAAAACCTTGGTATCATCTTGCTGCCTTCAGCAGTGTCAGGACAAAGTGTGAGGGCCAGCAGGTTTCAGCTTGAAGCGATCTGTTGAACTGCAAGGCTTTTTCATGTTGAAATAAGTCCATCCTTGGTCACGCTTCATGAAAATTAAAGATCTTGAGAACTTTTGAGTTCTTTCCAGTCTCTGCTGTTGAGTCTAAGTAAGGTGTTAGATGCGGCATCTGTTTCCACTGCTCTCTTCATGCCATCTTGCTTGCATTTATGTTTTGGAAGATTGTTATAATAAAACCAGAGCTGGAGTCCTTCCAGGAGGTATACTACGAGGTGTTGAGTGTGGAAAAACTATCAAGAGGTTTAAATAGTTTCAATGCTTTATAAGTGTCGTGTTAACAAAAAGCAATAGGTTTCAAGACCCAGACTTCTTTTTGATCCCTGTGTGCATGCTGCACTATCTCCTGTCACACAGGAGAGCTTCAGTGGGTGCAGGTGGGTAGCCTGGCTTTTGATAGCCCCGGTGAAAAATCTCCTGCTCAGCTGTCCATTGCATCCTGTTGTCTTTGGAATTACCTTCCTTTCTTGGAAGAAGTCATCTCTCAGCAGTCCTGGCTAACCGGGGAGGTCCCAGTTGGCTGGAGGTTATCTAATGCAGTGCCCATCTACAAGGAGGGCCGGAAGGAGGATCTAGGGAGCTACAGGCTTGTCAGCCTGACCTCGGTGCCAGGTAGGGTTATGGAGCAAGATCATCCTGAGTGCCATCACACAGCACGCACAGGGCAACCGGGTGATCAGGCCCAGCCAGAATGGGTTTATGAAAGGCGGGTCCTGCGTGACCAGCCTGATCTCTTCTATGGCAAGGTGACTCAGTGGATGAGGGAAAGGCTGTGGATGTTGTCTTCCTAGACTTTAGCAGACTGTTTCCCACAGCACTCTCCTGGAGAGACTGGCTGCTTGTGGCTTGGACAGATATATGCTTTGCTGGGTAAAAAGCTGGCTGGATGGCTGGACCCAAAGAGTTGTCATGAATGGAGTTAAATCCAGCTGGCATTCGGTCACGAGTGGTGCTCCCCAGGGCTCAGTACTGGGGCCAGTCTTGTTTAGTATCTTTATCAATGTTCTGGATGAGGGTATTGAGTGCCCCCTCAGTAAGTTTGCAGATTACACCAAATTGGGCGGAAGTGTTCATCTGCTGGAGGGTAAGGAAGGCTCTGCAGAGGGATCTGGACAGGCTGAATTGATGGGCTGAGGCCAGCTGTGTGAGGTTCAGCAAGGCCAAGTGCCGGGTCCTACACTCAGGTCACAACAACCCCATGCAATGCTGCAGGCTTGGGGATGAATGGCTGGAAAGCTGTTGGGTGGAAAAGATCTTGGGGTGTTGGTTGACAGCCAGCTGAACATGAGCCAGCAGTGTGCCCAGGTGGCCAAGAAGGCCAACGGCATCCTGGCTTGTACAAGGAATGGTGTGGCCAGCAGGAGCAGGGAGGTGATCGTGCCCCTGTATTCGGCACTGGTGAGGCTGCACCTCAAGTGCTGTGTGTTCAGTTTTGGGCTGCTCACTACCAGAAGGACATTAAGGTGCTGGAGTGTGTCCAGAGAAGGGCAACAAGGCTGGTGAAGGGTCTGGAGAACAAGTCTTACGAGGAGCTGCTGAGGGAATGGAGGCTATTTAGTCTGGAGGAGGCTGAGGGGAGACCTTATTACTCCCAACAACTACCTGAAAGGAGGTTGTAGTGATGTGGGTGTTGATCTCTTCTCCCAATTAACTAGCAATAGGACAAGGAGAAATGGCTCAAGTTGCGTCAGGGGAGGAGGTTTAGATTGGATATTGGGAAAAATTTCTATACTGAAAGAGTGGTAAGGCATTGGAACAGGCTGCCCAGGAAGGTGGTGGAGTCCCCATCCCTAGAAGTATTTAGAAGATGTTTAGATACGGTGTTTAGGGACCTGTTTTAGTGGTGGACTTGGCAGTGTTAGGTTGATGGTTGGACTCGATGATCTTAAAGGTCCTTTCCAACCTAAAGGATTCTATGAAAAGGCTGTTCTTCTTAGAATAGGATTTTGGTTTTCTGAAGGCTTTTTCTATGTAGGTACTGTTCCTGAAAATGGGGAGCTGCCTGCTAGTGTGAAGAGTCCTGAAGGATTACTGAGGGAGTTCCTCTTGGACAGGGGCTTTTGTTTGGACTGATGAACGGTGCTAAAGGTGTCCTGAGATTCCCCCAGGGCGGAGGGGTTGCTTACTGAACCGGTGTTCAGACGTACAAAATGGAGAGCTGGAGGAAGTTTCGTGTGGATATTGTTTAAATATAGTCTGGGTAGCTAGAGGGTCATTTCAGTGCTGTCAGAGCATGTGAGCATAAAGGGTCATAGGAAAAGGGGATTTTTAGCTTGGTTCTGTTTGTCTGAATGACTGTGAGGAAAGTATTAAAAATGGGATGAGAACCGTAGGGGCATGCTCTATGTCCCGATACTGTAACTTCCCCTGGTGTCCGTGGATGTCCTAGCCGACCGTCTGACTCTGATAGGTGCTGTGCTGTCAGCTGCGAAAACACGGGTGCGTGCAGCTTTACAGAATAGTGGCTTTCTGAAGTTAGAGCTGTGGGTTGGGGGGAGTTCATGGAGTTCACGTGGGTGAAGGCAAGGGAAAGGTGACAGTGGGGTAGTTGGAAGCAGAGGTGGCTGTCGCAGCATGCTGACTGTACCTGCAGAATTCATGGGGGCTTTGCTGATGCTTCAGAGCTATTCTTTCGTTTTTAAAAAAGGCAATACTTGCTTGAAAGTCTAATCTACAACCTTTGGCAGACTAGTTTTGAGGTGTATCATGTGTCTGATGGGTAGCCCTGAGAGACAAGGCAGGGTTAATGGGTGATGCCAGCATCCTTGTATTCAATACAAATACTCCATGCAGGGTGGAGGTAAGATGTCTTCATCTCATAGTTTATTGGGTTTTTTTTAATTAATGCCTGAACATTTGTTTTGCAGTGGGAGTAGCAAACCTGTAATGTTGGTTATCTAGCTTAAGCTCTCATGGTGTAGAGTGTGTCTTCGTTTATTGGCCTAGAAATGCAATGGGTATAATTTGCAGTTTTGTCTGCAAAGAAAGTTCCGAATACTTCAAATTCATCTGCGTATTTTTGTGGCATTCTGTCAGCTGTTTTACTAGCAAAAAATTGTGTTTAGCAGATTGAAACTTAGGGACAGTGGAGTTTGAGGAAGGCTGAGATTTCTGTTATCTTCTTTATTCCAGACCGTAGCGAACATAGGTAGCACTCTTACCAGTGTTTCTCATGATGTTGAAAATATACAGACAGCTATTGAAGAATACAGGAGATCCACAGAAATACTCCAGAATGATGTGGTAAGGAAATGTTCTGATTTAACACTGTGCTTTAACAGTTACCTGCCTAATATGAAGCAAGTTTTGGAACTGTGTGGAGTTTTGCCTGATGCCTTTGAAATACTTTTGAAGTTGTAGTAGGTGTTGGTTGGTACACTGCTAGTCTCCTTATCCCTGTGTGGCATCTCCTCTATGAAGTATGTACTTTCCTGTAGCCAGAATTGTTGGTTGCTTCGGTGCGTCCCATCCTGCAGATTTTTGCTTCCTACCAGACAGATGTGGAGCCTTGGGGATCTGCTTCTGTGTGATGCAGGGTGCTGCTTATGGTAACTCTCTGCAGTGTCTTAGCAACTGGGGATGGTGGAAGCATTGAGATACAGTTTGCTGGCTGAATTGAGGACACGCATAAGGATAAAGTTGCTGACCATCTTTACCAGAAACTACTCACTGCATTTATACTGACCTCTCAGTTGGGGTTAACTGAGTCAGTAAATAAAGTTTGTCAGTTAAATTGCAATACAGTATTACTTTAATAAGAATACTTGCAGATAACATCTAAAGCAGACACATTGTAAGACTTGATTCAGACAGTGGGTGCTATAAAAACGTTGCAGATACAACATTGTGCATGGTAGCAGTGAAATGGGTATCGTAATACTTCATTAAAGGGAGAAGAGCTATTTTGGGGGGTTAATTAAAATAAATTTGGACCCTGTGTGTTTGAATGAGAAAACTCTGTATTAGCCTGGTTAAAATACTGCATGCACAACCGACATGAGTGACTATAATTGTAGCAAAACATCCTTAGCTACAGCCTGCCAGTTATTAAAAGCTTAGTATTTTTTTTACAGGCATTTGGTAACATAATTTTCTACTTCTTTCCTTAGAAGGAATTAAAACAGATACCTTCACTTCCCTCCACTGTTGTGCCAAGGACTGAGAGAAATCAGACAGAAAACTGCAAACAGGTATTTTTCTCCCTTGTGTATGGAATATCAGTACAAACATCACTGACACTTTTTTGTTTTGCAGTATTGTAGTGTACAGAAAGTATGGTTTTTATCAAGACAATACAGATAGCATCCTTCAAAACAAAACATAAGAGAATTTTGCTGTAGTTTGTCCTGTTTATGCACAAACAGGAAAGTGTCCTAGTCTGAGAGTGTATTTTTTGCGTTCTAACTGGGTAAGGAGTAAAAAGACTGAAACAACTATCAAACAAATTATAGGTGTACTTTGCTCATGGAAATGAGTTAAAGGCCTTTTATCGAATGGATTTTATGGCAGGTACTTGCCAGTATGAGCGAATTTGGGAGTGGCATATATTGAGTCACCCTCGGTGTGGAAAGCAGGGCTTCAGCAGCAAGAACTACAACAAAAAAGGATAGTGTGTGGATGTTTAGCTGAATGGGTTGGAATGGAATGGCTGCATTTTTTTACATTTAATAGAGTCGATATCTTTCTCAAAAATGAATCTTGGGTATAAATATGCCTATTACGTGCTTTCTTGGGAAAGATAGTTGGTGTGGTTATTAAGCTTGCCCTGGACAATGATACGAACAGGCTTTGTGTGTTTGCTGGCACAGCTGAAGTGATTACCTTAGCAGCAAAGAGGTTAGCCCTGAGGTAAACCTCAGTTTCGAACTTTGAAAGCTGGAGTAACTTTCCGGAAGCTTCCGGCTGGATGTTTTCAGCAGTGTTTGTGGAGAGCCAGTCTGAAGTCTGCCCAGTTACACTGGGTCAGTCACCATGTTGTTAATAGCAAGAGCACTGCAGAGGCTGAGTAAACTGACGTGTGCTGGTTTTATATTTCAGGAAAGCCAGCTGCTGCATGCAGCTTTGGAGGAGCTAAATAATACTGTAGTGACGTACCAAAAGTTGAATGACAACAAGCTTCTAAATGTAGATTCATCCCTTGGTAACCTTAGCCGGAGGGTTATGCTGTTAGAAAACTCTCCCCTTGCTGTGAATAATCTGGACAAAAGAGACAATTTGTCTACCAGTGTGGTAAGTATTTGAGGACTAAGGGTATCTATTCAGGCTAGCGGGTGCAATACTTCCTATGTGCTACAGATACAGCTTTTCAAACCTAACTGAAGAAAATGTTGGAATGAAACTTGAGACTTACGATTTCATTTGAAAAGACTGGAATTTGTTCTATATTTCTGAACAAACAACCAATGTTAAGAGTATCTCTGAAGCAGTCACTTCTTCCCTGCAGAATCTACAGAAAAATGTCTAAAACACTGTGACATTTGAGACTTGGGCGACTGCTTAACGGAACAGGATTCATAAACCTCTTTAACCATGTTTTAGGAAGGCACTCTGGCATGTAAGGGGTCTGTTAAGATCACTGAGGAACTAGATGGGCCTCTGGATTGTTCAGCAGTGCTTAAATGCTTTAAAAAAAATCAATACTAAATACATTCATAAATCCTTATGGTGCTTTCTGTATTCCATGCTGGGGCCAGCCTCTACGAATGTATTCTGTATGCTTAGCAATAAGGAACATGCTGATGTTGCTGTGGTAAATTACACAATCCACTGTCTTCATGTTTATTCTAGCATGTATTTATCCTTTTTTTTTCCTGCTTGTGCCTGCCAGACTTGAAGGAAAGAAACTCCATTGTAGAAAATAATAAGCACATGAATAAACTTGTCTCTCCTCCATTTTTCCTGTAGGGGAATGATGCAACTACCTCTCTAAAAGTGGAAAATGAAGATCAACTAGATAATGAAACTCATTCAAGTAAAGAATTGAAGGTAAAGTAAGGAAGCACAAATTACACTGGATTAGTAGAGCATGTCATTGTCTTTATAATCATGTTTTAAATGAGACTTAATTGAGGAAAGATCTGCAAGCAGGCTAATCTGATCCAGTTTCTTTTAAGTTCCAGATTAGGACAGTTTATCCATCCCATTTTGGGGACAGGAAGTCAATTAAGATCCAAGAAAAGTTGTAATAATTTAAAGTCATGCCATTCTGACTACATGTGGGATAACGTAGCAGCCGCTGTAATATCCTCCCATGCAGCTGAAAGAATCTTGGGATGTTCAGACTGTGGTCTGAACAGGGGAGTCTGGCAGCCGGCTCATTTGAGTTCCCGTTGCCCTGCTCTCAGCAAAGGTAGCCCAACTGCTGTGGGGTCACGCTGCAAATGGGTTTATGGCATTTATCGAGGTTTAAAAACTTTCTAGGGTTGACTTAGAGAAACTTTGTGCTCGTGCAGTCTGGGAATTGATGAAAGCCACCTCTTGGTAATGATCTGATGACTGGCTGAGAGCGACTTTAACAGACTAACTGAATGGCCAGCTCGTAGGCTGCTGAGGTTAGTTTCTATCTTCTGGAAAGAAGGCAGGACAGTGAACTGGCTACGCTGTCCATTCTAGGCTTGGATTGGTGTGAACTCAACCTGTCATCTGGAACCTACTTGCAAAAAAGAGCAAAAAAGCTCCAGATTAAAAAATGCAGGGCTTTACTTTGACAGAGATGTAGTGACTCCTGCACTAAGGTGGTCAATACTGCACACAAACATTTGAAACAATCATGCAATTCAGTTAATGTATAAATGTTCGCTCCAAGTGTGTTTGAGTGTTTTATATTACGATTTTTCAGAGTCTTGCTCATTTATGTAAGAAATATGGAAATTAAATGTCAGATTCTTTTGAAATCTCTGTCTGCAAAATAGTTGCCTACTTTTCAGGTTGAGGTACTGATTTTATTGTTTACTTCCAGACCATGTGAGTTTATTCCTTGCATCTTTCCACAGACTTTTTTTTTTAATTATTTTAAAAATCTTGTTTATAATTTTAAACTTGATCAGCCTGGCGACCTCCAAGTCGCTCAAAAGTACTTATATACTCTAAATTACTACTTTTTCTGATCTTCATCTACTGAAGGGGTGGTTTTTAAGAAGATTTTTTTTCTCCATATGCAGGAGACAGGAACTAGGGATTCTCAGGTATCAAAACTAAGAGAAAAGCTTCAGCTGATGAGCACTCTCACAGGCAAGTCAGAAAGTGACAGACCCATTGAGACATCAAAGAATGGTAAGAATGTCTTGTAATAGTAATCTATAAACCTGAAAGTTCAGTGTGTCATTCAAAGAACAACTAATGAAGGTGGATAATTTAGATTGTTCCTGAAGTTTTTTGGTGAAGATTATTTCAGTTAAAGTGGTAGGAAACTGACGGCTCTAAAACAGAAAACTCTATGTGAGTGCAAAAGTTTGAAGGTGACTTTCCGTGTGTATAGCAGGATTCACGTGCATCAGTAGCTGGAAGGCATACAGTGATGAACTTGTAGACATTTATACCCAGTAACATCTCTCTTAGCTTTTCAGTGTACCATAGAGGAAAGGTCTGCGTCTCTGCTGACTTGTCTCAGCTCTGCATTGTTGCTGTGTATATTCAGGTAGTGCTGAAAGTAAGACTTGAAATGCTTCATTATGGTAGAAGTGTGGTGGTTGTTAATTTGCTAAGCAGCAGCTTGGAAGTTCAGACGTTGCTGTTGGGGAAGGTGGATACCTGCACTGACAAGGTGAAAACAGCCCAGGTGGGCAGATGTCATTTGCCTAACAAAGCTTGTTCAGCACGTTCAGACTGGGAAGTAGAAAGCCCTTCAAAGTCATTCTTTGGGGTTTACACATACACAATCTCCTAGTGCACCATGGAACAGTAAAGCTCTATAACTGTCAAAAAAAATTTCCTTCCTTCTGCTCTTCTGGTTATTGGTAAGAGGGGACAACGCTGCTGTATTCTGAAACGATTTTGCAGCATTCTTATCCCATATAGCATCTGTAATGCAAAAAAAAAAAAAGTTTTACTGGACTTTTTTGTTTGTTTCTGCTAACTGTAATTCTGTGGAACTAGTAAAACTGATAGAAATTGTTTTGTAACAGTTGAAAGTAGTCTGAGTACTACAGCAAAGCCCACAGACCTTTCAAGGCTGGCTTCAAGGTCAGCTGATGACAACACAGAGGGTAACGGACAGCTGAGACATCTGTCCTTACCAGGAATTTACAGCATCAAAGGTATGTCCTTTTCAGGCTGACCTTTTTTTCTGAATATTTCATGTAAGTGTTCAGGAGGCGATAAGTATAACTGGAATTACAGCAGTGTGTGTGTGCATTCTGGCAGAAGTGAGGTCAATTTTAAAAACTTGAGAACTACAAACTTCAAAAAAAAAAAAAGTAATTAAAAAAAACCTAAAAGAAAAGACTAGCGTGTAAAAGAAAAGCAACTGGGATTTAAAGAGGAGTGTGCATTATAAGTGAATTGTAATTGTTTTGAGTGCCAAAGTATTGTACCAAGTGCCCCAGAGATTGAGAGAAGTCAAGGGCAGAATTAGGATGCTGAAGGAAAATGAAGTAGGTGTGAGTGTGTTATGTTCTGGGCTTTTTTTCTGTTCTTTATTTTTATTTTTTTTAAGAGAATGCTGCCTGGTCAAATGAATGGTTTCTGGATCTTGCTGTTCAGTCTCTTCAGCTACTGAAAGGGCAGTGCTTTGCATCAGGAAATGAATAGACACTTTTCCCTTTATATCGTCTGTGCTGTTGGTATAGCAACAGTCATTCAGAGCTTGCTTTTGTGGAGGATAACTTCATCTGTATGCAGTTAGTGGTTGCAGAATGGACTATTTAGTCGTGGCCAGAAATAGGGACTTTTTTTTTTTTTTTTTTTTTTT
>Ga0065711_1040706_pt1 | contig 16744 bp, 12 predicted proteins | sample Hoacrofraction12_FD_59098 | JGI IMG/M metagenome (GOLD analysis project Ga0065711, IMG submission 59098) | Hoatzin crop microbial communities from Cojedes, Venezuela - Epithelial fraction 12 v2 (version 2) | ecosystem: Host-associated > Birds > Digestive system > Esophagus > Crop | place... | reverse complement strand
CCCCCCCCAAGGTTACTGGGGTGAGTCAGCACCACTGGGGCTGCGGTACTCCACAATTAATCATGCTGAGGCAGCTCTCCCTCCTACTCGTTAGCCATAAAATAAAGCTATTTACTGCAGCAAATCTTTTAAATTCTGGAAAAAACAACAAATCATGCTCAGGCTTCTCACATATACCCAGAGTTGCACCTGGCAGTCACTTTGCAGAAAAGAAAATAGTGGCTTGGTACATGCGTGCTGCAGGGACAAGGCCATCCTTTTATCTTTATCTCTCTGTGGTGTCCTGAGCTGGGAACCCTGGTCTGTGAGTGCAATGATGACTCAAATACACAAATAATGGTGACTGGAGTAGTAAGAATATTTCTTGTCCCTGGTACACAGAGACAGGAGGATTTGGCAGCTGATGATGCTGCCTTCAGTGGACAGTGTTTCTCCAGCTTGGGCTGGCTCTGTGAAACCAGAGCAAGGTTTTGTTTGAGTCACATACATCTTTCCTCAGAAACCTCAAAATCTGGGATGGCAAAGACTGGGTGTTACAGATGAGTGCTCATGCTCAGCCATCACTTCTCTGGAGGAGGAGTTAAGCACTGGACTTGGCTTCAATTTCTTCACTGTGGTGAAAAAGCCTTCACGTCCTGAAAGTCTCTAGAGGAACACGGTGGAGATTTGTCCCTATGCATGTCCTTCCCACTGGAGCAGGGAGCACTGCATCTTGCGTACTCTGCGGAGGCGCACATGATGTCCTGTAGAGATTTTCCTTCTAAAAGACAAAGGCAGGGGAGGAAGAAGGGCAAATCATTGCTGACCAGCCTGATTGTGCTGCAGTGTCTAACTCTGTGGTAGGGGAGGGCAGTAGGTGTTGGCTGCAGCAAGCTTTCGATGCTCTGTACCATAGACCGTAACCTTATAGCCAGGTAAGGAGGGTACGGACTAGATGAAGGGACAAGAAGGGATATGAAAACTGGCCAGACAATTGGTCTCACAGGACAGTGGCTAACATTCCCATCTCTACTGAGGAGCCAGCTGCGGATGGTGCTCCTCAGCGACCGATTCTGGGGCTGCTACTCTGTGATGCCTTCGTCAGTGACCTGACTGATGGGAGAGGATGCACTCTCAGCAAGGTGACACTGAATTAGGATGCAGGCGGGTATGCAGGAGGCCAGGGAAGACATTCAGAGGAGCCTCCACAAGCTGGAAGAGTATAAGTATGGATAAACTGAAGGAAGTCCTGCACAGGGCCACTGAGATGGTTAAGGGTCAGAAACACGTGATGCGTGAGATGAGTCTGAGCAAGCAGGGTTAGCTTAGCCTGGAGAAGAGCAGGCCAAACGGGACTGTGCTGCTGTTTTCTGCTCCTGAAGTGGAAGTACCGGCTTCCAGTACCAGAGAGGACAGAAACCCAAGTTCTTCCCAGTGATACACAGTCAACTGACACAGTTTGCAGCATGGGAAATGCCAGACTGACACAAGCAAAAAGAAATTAACAGTGAGAATGGTTACACACCAGAAAAGGATTCCTAAACTGGTTTGGAGTCTCCATTTGTGGAGATGTTCAAAGGTCAGCTGGGCAAGGCCCTGAGCTACCTGCTCTCCTTTGACACTTGCCTCACCCTGAGACCTCCAGAGGTCCCTTCTAACCTAAATCATTCTGTGACTGTATGACTTCTAGGAACAGATTTCCCCTCCCCGTTAGAAATAATTATTTCATCAAATGATAGGACGGGCCTGTAGCATCTGAGTATTGGTTGTACTTCACGGGATGACACCAGCCTAACAGGGAGTGCAGTGGTTGTACTGCCAAGCTTTCACACAACTTCATCTCATGGTAAAGAGCACCACTCTATCTTAGTCACTAGTAAGTGCCACTAAACATAAACCTGTGTAAAAATGATGTATAGCAACGAATCTCAGAAGACAGTTTCTCCCCATAAAATCTGCGCATGACATTGTCACAAGAGTTATATATAAAGACGATGGTAAACCTTTTTTCAGACTGATAAACTACACAGGCTGTCCTGCAGAGCTGAAGTATTATTCAGCTGGTTATCAGCATCCTACAATCTTGGGAAAACTCAGCTGATACTAAATATGTCACATTGCAGCACATATAAAGCCTGGATCCCTAGCTTGTCTCTCCGTTATAGTGCTCATAATTGCCAATGGAGGAGAAGACCACTGGAAAAATTAACCATCTGTATCAAGGTGAGACCCATGACTTTAACATGTAGACAGCCGCATATTTTAGAGCATACTCTAGATAACAGAATGTTGCTAAATGGAAGGGCTTTTCTGACTGCAGGAGCCCAGACCTCAGCAAGCAGCGTGGCTGCCCAGGTCCTCACTGGGTGGTTCCTTCAGTGACACCACTCTGCCAAATGGTTCTTCTTAAGGCAAATGAAGTTAGTGACACAGGGTCAAATTGCTTCAAGTGAAGATGTGGGTGACTACAACTGTCTTCAGAAATCTCATTTCTCTGACATTTATTTCCTTAGAAGGGTTTCCCTTGCTTACGTGATGATGTGTTGTGAAAGAAGAGATGTCCCCAGGGAAATGTGGGCTCTCCAGGGAGAGGGGTGTTTTCACCCACTAATCCTGGCCCAGAGCAAAATCTTCCCAGCTCCATAAGCACCAATTTAAGGGCTGTTGCTCTGCAGAAAGAGACCCAGTCCATCCTCCTCAAAGGGAAAGAGGTTCCAGCCACTCTCCCAGAGATTTGTTTAAAGCTACCTGTAAAATAAATATGACTTTAAACTGTCAGCGCCCTAGGTACTAAATCAAGAAAGAGGACAGCCACTGCTAAGAACAGCGATTTTACCCTCTGTGAAAATATTGTCTGTAGCCGGAAACAGAATGTGTTCCTTAATCATTGTGCTCTCCGCTCTGCACTTGTCCCATTGCTAGCTGCTTGCTGCAGCCAGCGCAGTGGCCTGTGCCTGTCGTGACCACTGTGCCACCTCCCCCATGCCGAAACGTCACCATGCTTTCAAAATAGGGATACAGGACGTCAGGGGACCTGGTCTTGTACAAATCTTCCAGGATCCCTGTTGTTAATGATAGGAGAGAGGGTGAATACGAGTGCAGATGTTGCCGTAGGGGCACACTGATGAATTCATGTGCTGCTATAAACATCTCCGGCACCTGGGGCAACTGGGAAAGGTGGCTCCAAGGGGAGGAATGCATTTGCTGTCTGAAATGCAATATGAAGAAATACAGTCAGAGAAGTTAGTGCCCTAATCACATCACTGTGTGCTAGAGCTGCTGGGGAATTATTTAAAATGACTTGAGATTGCAGCTGAGAAAAGCAGCTTGGGTGGAGTAGCCTGAGGAAGAGACTGTGTGTCACGGCTGTTAACCTTCTGCTCTTCTACCAGGAGAAAAATAGAAATAACCCCCTGAAATAAGCACAGCTGCCAGGAGCATCTATCTGCAGGACAAACACAACCCAGGTGCCAGCGCCTTGCAGTGACCAGCCACCTTCTCCCTCCCCGGCGCCGCGAGGCTGCAGGGCTGAGAAGAGATAGAGGTGGCAGGAGCCGCTGATGGCTGGAAACACCCTGGCCTCCGGTCCTCAGTGCCTGAACTATCTGGGTAGAGAAGGGACAAGTCCCCACTGAGCACTCTCCATCCCAGCTGCTATCATAACACCATGGAGAAGGAGCAGGTTTTCCAGGTCCCAATTACTGGTCTCTGGGCTTCTTGACTGCTGTGAGGGGTTCTGCCAACAATTCCACTAAATACAAGGAGTTTAACAGAGCCTCTCCTGTGTCCTGAGAGGGAGGATGCTCTTGAGTTAAGGGAAGCTCAGTGCTCACTCATACTTTTTGGACCTATTCAAACTGTGACCCGGGGCAGACTTTCAGAGGTTCCTCTGGGCCCTGATTTCACTGTTTCTGAAATAGAGGTGACAGTATTTTTGACATGTGATGCTAAATGTCTATGTGACTGTAACAGCTTTGAGATATTCAGATGGGAGGGGAAAGAAAGATGTTATTTTTACTAGACTTCAATTTCACTGTAAAGACCTTATAAAACAGGCACTCAGAAACTAAGACAAAGAATACTTGCTTTCTAGACATTACCTCACAGAGCAATTTTGTTGCCTACCAGTGCTGACATCCATGAAAGTTTACTAGCCAAGCATGACCAGCTGGGAGTGCCCTAAATTGGTCAGGAGATTTGGATTGCTCCTGGTTGTTCCCTTGAGCAGTTCAAGGCACATGTAATCCCCTATTTATCCTGGGATGTTATAGAATCAGCAAAACGAGTACAAACTATTTATGTATTATGATTTACTAACAGCATTTCAGAGCTCCACACACAGACATACATAAAAGGAGGTGTAGTACTGCCTCAGTTTGCTCTAGTGTTTAAATAACATCTGTCTTAACAGAAGACTAAAGCATCCCTTACCATATACCATAAAAAAATGCCGTACCATACCATACCATACCATACCATACCATACCATACCATACCATACCATACCATACCATACCATACCATACCAAAAACCATGCCATACCAAAACAGATACGTTACCATTCATGCTGCTATGGTCTTTCCGGCTCTGCAAGGGCATCAAGATACGTCCCGCCTGAGGGAGCAGGGGGCCCTGGCTTACACCAGTATAATGTGGCATTTCTAGTAGTGCATTTTTATTCATTTTACAATATTCTCAGTGCATAGCTTGTTTCTTTCAGGCTCTGTAAATCCCTGATGGTTGTGAAAAAAGAGGAGAGAGTAGAATTATTTATGCACAGAGATATTATTAGGAGCAAAATCAGTGAGAACGACATTACAGGTAGGAAAGCTGGGACCGACGGAGCGCTTCCTGCCACGGGGACCTGATTTGATTGCTCATCTCCCAGAGGGACTCTCACAATGTGACCACTGGCAACTTCATCCCTCGAGACAATGAAAAATAAACCAGGCAGTGAGAAATCCTAGAAAAGGATTTTTTACACAATATTTCCTTCCTGCTGGGGAATGATATCTAAGCCTCCTGAGGAGACCTGCCCCACGCCCAGGAGCAGTGGCAGGGATGGGTGGCAGCACCCCATATGCCTGTTCTGTGCCCACCCACGGCACTGGGGCAGACTGGCTATGATGGGAGGGGAGTCGGCACTCAGGGATAACCACTGCCATTCACTGTTCACCAGGCCGGCTGAGATATCAAGTAAACATGAATGCATTTTTCAGGCAGCAAACGGCCCACTGGTTATTTCCCAAGGATTTTGTATCCCCCATAGGATCCCCAGTATTCACGCGACACTTCTCATTTTGAGAAGGCGTTATTTCAATTCCAGTGTGATGTCTGTGGTTACTAGAATGCAGGAGGAAACAGAATATGAAGTACATTTTTCCAAATAACTCAGAAATATTGATTAACTAGTTCAAGGTCTGGTGAATTTCAAGGCCAGGTTGGATAGTTCTCTGAGCAACCTGATGCAGCTGAAGCTGTCCCTGCTCACTGCAGGGGGGTTGGGCTAGATGACCTCTAAAGATCCCTTCCAGCACAAAGCATTCTATAATTCTATGAATCCCAAAGAAAAAAGAACATCTTGGATGCCTGACTATAGCTTTTGATGGAATTTTATATGAAAGTGAGTTTGCCAGACCCTTAAAAATTGTGAACTGTAAGAAATAAACTAATATGAAATTATTGTTCTCATACTTACATCCAAACTCACATACTGATAAATCATACATGAAACAAGTCAAATAGCTTATCATCAGTGCAATACTATAGCCTTCTCCCAATATTCATAGCCAATGTACTCCTAAACAGATTGCTAAGCTTGTCCGCTGCAAAATCCTCCTCTGGTCTTTACAGTCAGCTATCGTCCCTGTCTTTCAAGTGCTGATTCAGGTACAGCAAGCAGGGAGGTTATTTCAGCTTGTGTTCATCTGCTGGCAGGACAGCAGGTTTCTGGGAAGCGGCCGTGCTCTGAGTTGTGCTATTGATTGACCTTGATGTTGGGCTCATGCGCCGGGCTCCCTGCCGCTCAGGGACATGTCGTCCTGCGGGGACAGGGCATCTGACCTTGGCACGCTCTGCAACAGCCAGCCTTGACGTAACCTGCAACGCCTTTAATGTCTGATTAGTGCGTAGTCATGTGCATGCCATCATTTACACTTCTAAGAAGATGCTATGAAATATTGGGAAGCACTTCTGCTACTGGGTAATTGAATTCAGAGCAACCCATTCCTGAATGGAAAACTAATAACTTGGCAACTTCAGACTTTACCTTTATTAAGTCTTTCACTAACACTCAAGAAACAGTCGCCTTAATTTTATGAAATAAAGAAACTTCTTAGGACTGGCAAGAATTATGTTGCTTGCGTATCTTCTCAGTTCATACTCATACCATACTCATCTTCATATTTCGTATCCAGAGTATTTGCGCTAGAAATCTCCTAAAACACCTGTCTTTAACTCTAAAATGAACAATAACACTCACAGCAAGCACCGTTCGCAGAACGCAGAGACACGATCTATCTAACCTTGATGGTTTCAATGTGGCCTGACCATACAGAAAGTCATGCAAGAAAAGTTGTGAATCGTGTTGGATTAACAGGTGAAATGGGCCAATACACCAGTTACTGTGTTGCCAGCATTGTCACTAATGCATTAGTAGCTAAATTGCTCACCACCATTACTGCTCTTCAGGACAGATGAGCAATCTGAGTGTGAAAAAAGCCCAAACCCTCCCAGCTCTTACCTCACAAGAAAGTTCATGGCAACTTAAGAAGTTTTCTACCTGAAAATTTGTTTAACGCTCTTATCTCATCTTTCAGAAAGGTCCTACAGTCCTACTAAGCATCATTTTTGGTCTACTCTGAACAACTAGAGCTGGTGTAGTAAAGGTACATGGCAAGAAAGTAGAAATATGTATAAGGATAGTAAAAAAGAAATTGCTTGATTCACTCTCTTGGAATTTATTCCCAACATTTATAGCAAACTGAATAATCAAGTGAGTAAAGCTGTACTTCAGACTCAGTATAAATTCAGCACTAATCTGATTATAGAAATAATTCTTTTGCAAGGGGAGGTAATATGTCGGCTGAGATATAAAACCTGAATATACTGGGAAACAGAATCACAGCACAAGAAACCATATATCTGTGCTACAGATTAATTACAGGGAAGCAAGTAACACAAAAAAACACCTCCCCTTTCTGAAAAAACAGACAAGCAAACTGAGCATGAAATGGGCGTAATCCTGTTTGTCTGCGAAGTATCACAACAGGAGCTAAGGAGAACGTGGTTGACATGGTAGTCCTTGCTGAGCGATCACGCCGCCAGGGATGCCTTGCAGCACCCCATGCGCTCACCCCACTGAAGCAAGATTGCCCCTTATGGCTTCTGCAGTGATAAAAGAGAACGGTGCAAAACTCAGCAGGTTTTGTTTACAGGATTTCATCTCCTTTTGGTTTGACATTTTCGATGTGGTCAGTTTTTTTTTCTGACTCCTGTTTCAAGAAACCTCAGACCTCAGGACAAACCGCCTTCAGGGACATGGATTTGGGTCAGTCCTAGCTGGGGTGAAAAGTCCACAGGGCAGCAGGCCAGTAAGGGGAGAGGTGTCACTCCTCTCAGTTGGGCAGCTTCCATCCCAGGGTGAAAGGTGCCCTTTGGCTTAGAGCACAAAGCCAGACCCCGCTGGCAGCCTTCAGCTCAGGACGTGAAGGCAGACCCCCATTGATATCTTTTCTGCACGTTCCACACAGCCCTGTGGGCAAGCAGGTCCACCTGCTCTGGAGGATGCCATCCCTCCAGTCGCACCGACATCCCTCCCGACAGCTTCTGACTTCGAGTTTTTGGCCATCGCCTCACAGTTACTCTCTGAGCAGCTTTGAGCAGCAGCAGCACCCTCACAGTTTGAACCTGCCATTGGCACAGGCTGGGCAGTGGAAGAAAAAAGCAGTGACAGCTTAGAAAATGCCAGTGTGGGTGGACCATGCCTTCAGGTCTTGTGGGCAAAAGAAAGAGCCTGCCTGCTGAGACACTTTATTCAGCACTTCCTTCAATCTTATTCTGTATTTTCTGTCAATTTAAGCACACATATAAATACCCTGTTTGCCCTTCATTGCAGTTGTTTTCAGTCACTCCAGTGTTGTGACTCAAAAAAGCCCTATTTGTAGGCTGGGAATTGCTACAGTGATGCAGGGGTTTATATGAAAACTCCAATCCAGGGTGACTCAGAATGGCACGGTGTGGCTCGCCCACCTGACCCAGGCACCGCTCTACATGGAGCACGGCTGGGCTCCAGTGTACTCTGGAAAACAGGCCTCAGACACCTACTGAGACAACGTCACAGACAAAAGGCTGGGAAATGTGAAAATCAAATCAGAAAGAGGATAGCTCAGATCGCAGGTCTGCCAGCTGACAGGGAGGCAGCAGAGCTGGTGGGAGCGTACGAGCTTAAAGCCTCAACCCAGTTAGACATTGATAGACACGGAGCAATCTCCAGAGAAATTGAAATGGTTGGATGGATGGCAGCATCACTTTGAGACTCCCAGTCTCACTACTGATTTTTCTCAGACAAGAAAAAGAGGAGAAAGTAATACAATACAATAGACCGCATTCATTAAAGCATTTCTATATCTGCTCTGCATTTTTCAGACCTCAAGGAAATCTCTGTCCGGGAAATCTGAGACTTTCGGAAAGTGTATCTCATATAATGGTGGAAACGAGGCTGTAATTTCACAGTAAGGCAGGATCTGATGATCTTGTATTAAATGTGATTTAACTTAGATTATCTCATTAAATGCTCTGCTTATTATTGCTCATTGTCAAGCAGCAGCAGATATCTGGGGCACTGCTGGATGGTTCCGCAGGAAGAACTCAGTGATGCAGAAAACCAGTGTATACTTTTAGTGTAATATGTTTTAATGACACATTTACAGTGGTCCTTGAATACAGGATCACAGCATAAGAACCAGGCTTGCTTGCCTGCTTGCTTCCTTCCTTCCATCTCGTCCCACACCTGCCTGGCCGGGACCATGCCTGGCCTCAGGAACTGGCTCAGGTCACAGACCCACTTCAGAAACACGATCCACAGCAGCTGGGAATCCGTATTACCAAAATAATCATCCATAGCATGACTTTTCAAGGTATTTAGACCTTTGCTTACCTGTTAAGGAACGAAATTGTAGCTAATCCTAAATTCAAATGCTATCTAAAACTTTGAGAGGTCTCTACACTGAGTAAACACTTGCGGGTTTTAATGACACCTAATAGATAAGATGGGAGTCATCCATTAAACATTCTTGCAGAATGCATTCCTGTACATCACTGAATATCCTAAAAGTTATTTAGATTGTGGTTAACTAATTTTCAGTTTTGTTGATCTCCCCAATATAGAGGCAGTGTCTATTCATGACTAGGAACTATATAGGGGTTTATTTTAAACTCTCAGAATTTTCTTATGTCTTTTATATTACTCAGAATATCTGTTATGACTGGGATTAAACTACACCTGTAACGTGCAAGAAAACACACTGCAACAAAAATAATGAATGTTTCACTCTAAAAAATTTTAAAACCTGTTTGGAGCCAGGTAGCATCTGCCCAAGGCCCCAGTTTAGCCTGCCTCATACCTGCTCTACCCAAAGCAAAGACTAAAAAAGCAAACTGGGAAGCACTGAACTGCAGCAGCAGTGATGTTCCCTCTCAGGAGGGACAGCTGGGCCACCACTCTCCTTTACACAAGCTCCGACACACAGCAGGACTTGGTGAGTTTGCAGAGCACCTGCAGGAAGGATGCATGTTAAATATGTGGTTTATATCTGTTGCTTTTAGTCCTGCTTTGGGCTGGCACCCTGGGAAAATCCCTGCCCCAGTCCATGCTCTTCATCCCACTCAGGTGCTCGGCCAGTCGGTGGGTGCTGTCTGGCAGCACATGTAGCCCTGGGCAGCTCCCAGATGTGGTCTCCGGGCAGGACGAGTAGGAGAGGGTACAGAGCTGTGAAAGCCACCTGGCATCAGTCAGGGTCAGCTCACAAAGGAAGGACGAGGGTATGTCCTCCATGATCCTCCAAAAGCAGGCACTAACCCAGAATCAAAACCAGATCTCACTTGTAAGGGCCATGGCTGTTTGGTCCTCAAGATTCGGATATTGCCAAAAGCCAAAGAGGGAAGATGAGCTGTGTCCCGCCATGAGAAGAAGGCTTTCAGGGTCCTGCAGGGACCTGTCTCCCAAACCGAAGGCTTGCTGCACCCAACCCACACAAGTGTTCCAAGCCCTTGTCAAAGCCTGGTGGGCAGCTCTTCTCCCAAGCAGTTGTGCCCTCCCACCAACCAAACCAGCTCACAGGCTGTGGCGTGCACAGGAGGTGCAAGGGTTAGGATTATTTGTACTTCTTTATAAACAGGTCAGAAAAGTAAAAAAAACAACAGCTACAAAAAAACCCATAACAGTAAGTGAGCTAAACAATTCATCACGTTATGGTTTTGTATTTATACAGCTCTGATGTAGTACCACAAAGAAGAAAGATAAAAACCAATTCATATAATTCATGTTAATACCCCACACACTTCAGAAAGGTAAAAAAAGGGCAGGGATAACGTTGCCAGAGCACAGACATGAAAGGTCAAGGCAGATCAAGTTGCTGGCAATCACCAAACATAAAACAAGAGCTATAGAAATTTGTATGTGAAGAAAAATAAAACAATAATAAAGAATTTGAATGAAAACCAGGTGAGCATTTCATTTCCCTGAACGAAAAGTGCTTCTCACATGTGTTTGTCCTCAGATAAAAAGAAAGAGAGCAAAGCAGTGGTGTCCCAGCAAAATCACAGCAGAGTTCAGAGCACAGTGCTGACTTCTGGGATGAATGCTGAAGTTTAGCAGGACAGGGGGCTGAATCCTGCTGCCTTTCTTACCTTTACCTGCAACTATTGCTAACATTCCTTTTTGTATAAGTTACAGAAAGCATTGATGGAGAAAAACAGAAGGATGAAGTCTTGCTGAGAAGTCACTGGGACAACCTCTTCCCATCTCACCTTTTGCAACCTGACTTTGCAGGGCTGTGTCCAAACCAGCAGCATCACTATTCATCTCACGGCTGCGCTTCAGAACTTTCACCTGCAAATGGGATTACAAATGCAATCATTAGTACAGATTCCCCAAGAAGCTTTCACAGTATTACAATTAGATTTCCCATTCTAGCAGCATCTAAATCAATATGATATGATTAGTTACTCTCGTGGATTACATGCTGCTGTACAAAACCTTCACACACAGAAATCTGGGTAATTTAATCAGGCAGTAATGGATTCTGGGAATGGTCCCACAGTCTCAAAACTTGAAATCATTCTGCCTCTGTAATAATTAGCCATTATGCACCTGAAGCTAAATTGCCTGACATACCTGACAGTGGACAGGAGTGATTAAAACAGGTCACATCTCATCAGCAAAAGTGGCGGCTCCCGCTGAATTCATTTCGAAAACTGAATTTGAGGGAGAAAGAGAAAAATCACCTGTAGTTGTTTTTCCTGGTCTGTAAGTTAAGTTTTAAGCTGTCTCTTTAAACATGTCTCTGTGTGTGTTTGTGTGTGTGTAGAGAGAAAGACAGAGTAGAAGTGCAATCCATTTCTCATCATTTCAGTCAAGGTAAGAGGAAGATATGAACTAATGCTCCTGGGGAAATGCAACAGACCAAGGCAGAAATGAGCACAAAATTTTATTCCTCTGAAGATGCTCAGCACTGCTGAGCAAGATATTGGGAAGGAGGAACCTTTCTGGAAGTGTCTTGAAAGCAAGGAGTCCTCTGCTGCCATTGTCAGCAGCTCAAAGGAGAGAGCAAAGCCGGGCGATGGAACCTGAACTGCTGACAGCTGCTTTTTGGGAAAGAATTCGCACCTCGTGTTTCCCCGGCTCGGGTAAACAGCTCGGCTCTGCACCTCTGTGCTGCAGCAGCTTTCTCCTGCAGCCGTCCTGGGATCGCAAACAGCCCTGAAAAATAAACCTCCGTGCTCAGGGCTGCAAGGGGCAGGGAAAACACACAAACCCGAGCGCAAAAGAACAGCTACAGCTTCATCTGAAAGATTAGGCCTGCATATTTTGAGGCAGACAATACTCAGAAATGTGCTGCTGTTCATCGTTTATCCCATCGGCAGGCAATAGCTTATGCCTAGAAAATAGAAGACGTTTTGTTGCTGTTCAGGACTTCTCTTTTTCTTACCGCGTTGTCTTGTTGCGATATTCCTGACCCGCGGTGCCAGGGGACTCCTGCTTTTGAGAAGGATTTTTCCTATGCAAAATTGACACTTCAAACAGCCAGCTGGCAAGGAAGGAGGGAAACATCGCCATCCATGGAAACATTCCTAGGCAATAATTGCCAGTGAACTCTGCCCTCATTATAAAACTCTACATAGCTTGCCATAAAAAAAGCCCCGTGATGCACATATACTTTTCACCTCTATATTCTCTGTAATGGTCTTGGCTGTGCTACTCTGTTCAGAGATGCTAACCAGCGGCGGTGTTAATCTTCGTCCTTTCTGGAGTACATCGTGGCCTGTGTGTGCCGAGCCAGGCGCCGTGTGCCGCAGAGCTCCCCAGTGACCCCGGGTACCACGGCACCGGCAGCGCCAGCACGCCAAAACCCCGCTGGCACAACCTGGCACGTCAGTCCTCCTGACAAGCGCCTGTTAGACAAATCTCTTCTTAATTCCCTGTCGGAGGCACTGAAGGAAATCCGTGGAGGTCATTAATCAAAGGAATTGGTGCCGGTGGCGGCTGGGCAGGGAGGGCTGAGTGCTGCCAGGCGCCCAGTCATGGCCACCCGCCCGCTGATCCTCCGCAGCCCACCGCCCGCCGCCGAAGGGAAGGGCTGATATTTGATGCAGGCCAGAGATTGGACCCCTGCATTACTATTAATAAACAATAAAGCTATTAAGGCATATTAAAGCTTGGCGACGAACTTGTCAAAATGGATGATCTATAAATCAATATAAACAGCAGTGACAGGCAGTAATTGAATTCCAGTGGTCCCTTAGCACATGCTAAATATGCAGGGACATGACACGCTGAAAAGAAAGTAGGAAAGCTGAAAAATTGCAAGCATTAACATTCTCCTGGTGAAACGTGTCATCACTTTGGCCCTTAATGGGGGTCAAACTGTGAATAAGTATTGACTTCTTCTTTTAAAACAAGAAAATAGCTACATAAATCTGAGACTTCCCAAATTAGAAATGGCTGCTCAAAAAGTTCACAGCAGCTCTGGAGGTGGCAGACGCAGCCCTCCTCCGATGGGTTCATTAGCAGGGCTTGTTGCTTTACTTGGGTAGCAAGAAGGATGGGTTTTGTGCAATGCAGAAAGCCTCTGAAGTTGATTCATCAGTTTTCATGTTCCATAAAGGACCAGCAAAAGCCCGTCGGGCAGGAGAAGTTAATGCCAGCATGCTGTCAGGCTCTGAGTGGCTACGTATCTTTCAAATTCAGATATAACAAGCCAGGCCTCAAACATCAGCAGAGGACGAGACAATCTGAATGGAAAGAAATTGGTGAAGTCGCAGCAAGCCTTTTAATGAAGATTCAAACGACAGCAAATAAATCATGACAGCTTCTGTGGATGAAATCAGGGTCTCGTTTTTTATTTTCTCTTCATGTGCTCCACTCAGTGAAGGATTATTCAGACTTTCTTCGTTGATTTTTACAACAGAGCCCTGTGCTGCTGAAGTTCAGAAACTGCTGAAATGGAGGCTCCGGACACATTGCTGAAGACTGTTTTGTCCATGAGACCTCGCTCGTGGGCAAAGAACGCCTGTGATCAAAAATCACAAGGGATATTTGCATTTCAAGGGTCTCTCTGTGCACAGAGAGGGAATGCTAGAAACATATATAGAAATGGTTGTCTGCGTGTTGAGCGATGACCCGCTAATAACGTCCCAAAAGAGTGACAGAGCTGGAACAGGGGCTGGTCGCTGGTGCAGAATCAGTACAATAGGCAAAGAGCACCCAGCACGCCTGGCTTGGTCACCACCACCGGACTGAAACTGCTGCTTGACATGGATGAAGGTCCTATTTAACAGGAGATAGAACTTGATTAGGGCCACTTCACACCATTGTGCCCTGAATACAGCCCGTGTTTGGACGAGTGACAGGATGAGAGTGGCATTTTCTGGGAGTTCCTCTGTTTTGATACAAAATTTCAAATTAAAAGGGGAAAAAACCTATAAGGAACAGATTCAAGGAGGCCAGCGTTTTCCTTTTAAGTATTACCTATGCTTTGAGATCAGTCAAGATTCATCTGACCTATCTGCTGCGCAGTTCTGCCTTCAAATTCGCTGAGCATGTACTTTACTGATGTAACATCAAAGGTCAAGGGAGCCCGTGACAGAAAACCTAAAACCTTTAGAGACGATCTGTAGAAATGAAAGATGTCCATCACCTCTACCTTGCATGGAGACACTGGTCTGATGAAGCAGGTCTCAAACTAAGTGGGTTTTGCATGTGGACAGGCAGAGGACTGGGGGATGCCAGTATTCACCATCCTTGCCAGCTCCAGGGCATCATTTCCCCCCATCCCATCCCAAAATCTACTGTTAGGAGCTGCTTGTTACCTACCTGTGCATTTAAACTGACAGGAGCTGGGAAGGATGATATGCAATAATAGTACTGGCTTTATTCAACAGGACCGCACTGAAATATCGCCGACTGAAATAGCTGAACTTGCCTTGACTTTTCCCGGCCTTTGCATCATTCTTAATTTTTTTGTGCGTGTGGAGGTTTTTTTACTGTCATTTAAAAGGTGAGAATTTAGTCAACTGAATGCAGTGCTGATTAGCTCAGTATTATAATTATGCTTCATGGACACCTCCTGCTTGTATGTCACAGCTCTCCAAATTTGCATTATGCTATTAATCTAGGTTTTATGGTACTTCAGAACTGAAGTATTAAAAAACAATAAGTGGAAAAAATCACAGTGGCAATTTACCAAAGAGCTTGTACAGGGTATTATGAAAATAACAAAAAACAAAGCAAGAGAGCCTGTTCATGAAATCCAGAGCAAGTCTGCTGGCCTGTGAGAACAAGGGAAAAACAGATATAACATGGCAATAGCTCCCTTTCGGACTACATCTACAGGGTGTCACCATGCTGGGTTCAGGGCTATGCACTTGTTCTTCAGTGCAGGTGGAAGAAAATTGTGGCCCAAAGATAAATGAATGGAAGGTACATGAGGCCACCTAGCAATGATTTAACAAAATCCAGGCCTCTCCACTCAGATTTCCTTTCTCTGGCATCTGGAGGAGGGGGTGGAAGAGAAGCAGCCTGTTGTGATGGTGTTAATACACTATCCACATTTGCATTTGTTGTTTCCTCAGTCACCACCCTCAGAACAGGGTTTTGTACCGTAAGAGAAACCTTTACTCCCCGAAGACTTACACCCCCAGGGATGCAACAGCATAAGCTTCTCAGTCACTGCTGTGTCTGGAATATCATTCTTGCAAGCATTCATCTCAGCATAATCATCCTAGACCTATTTTGCTGCAGCAAAATAGCACACAAAGCTTCCCACAAAGTCAGGGGGCAGAGAGATGCTCCACCGACCTTGTGCTGCTGTGAACAAGCTCCCCGTCCGGGTGCCCTCTGCAGTTCTCCATGCCTGGGGCCACAAAAGGGAAACTGTAGAAAGCAAAATGGTTTAAGACGAAGTGACCAACGTTCAGATGAAGTCTGACTAGGAAGCATGATGAATTTGTCTCTGCTTCGCCTGTACTTGGAATGAAACCAGGAATCAAGTTATTTTTTACGGGAACGTACCACCTCATTTTGTTATGAAATAATCATCTCTTTACAGTGGACTAAAAGGGGTTTCCCTGGGGGATTGCAGGAGTGAGAAAGCCACTAGGTTCCAAAATCTGTAGCTCGCTGGGCAAAGCAAGAGCTTTCCCCTGCTATGAGCCCTAACCCAAACTCAAACGCATTACTAGCCCTTACTCTACATCTGCCCCTAATCCTAACCCTTCTCTAGCCCTATCCCTAGAGAAAAAGCAAGCTGCCTTTTTTTTTTTCTAGTGCAAGTCTGGGAGGACTTCTGAACCCATGTTTAGGGTGTGGGTTGAAAGAAAGAAAGGCCAGTACTCCCATAGCAGCAAGGTTGCTGTAGGGTTGCGAAAAGAAAATAGAGGCTGCAGAGATGGTGGCTGTGAGAAATATTTTGTCTGGATAATGGCTGGAGCAAAACTGCCGATGGTTCAGCCTCAGCTAGGTTTAGGATTGCAATTAGGGTTAGGGTTCAGAGAAGGGTAAAGTTGAGAGCTTCATTTGCAATGGGGTTGGAAAGGAGCAGCAAAAATAAATCAAAGGATGCAGCAGCAAAGCATCTGAAGAGGCGGTGAGGAAGGAGTGGCACATTGCTCTGCTGCACCTCTGCACCCATTGTCACCTCTGGCCAGAGCAAAAGGCCTTCTGAGTGCCGGGTGCACTTCCTCCGGCACTGGCCAACAGGCAAAGTGCTGAGATTTGGAAACAAATATAGTTTCAATATTGTTTAAGGACTGATTATCCACCAACTGTGTTTTCTGTCATTCCTGGCCAATAGCCAGAACCATCTCTGGCTTCTGGGCTGAACACGCTACTGGCTTGAAAATACAAGACTCAAAAAAGATGCTTTTCTCCAAGTCCCTAAAATGAGCCTGACAAAAGAAAAATAGATGATACCCAGACACAAACCGGACTGAAGCACATTTCTGGTTGTCCCTAGCCTCGTTATTTATCACTTGTTTATTAAGAGC
>Ga0065711_1040705_pt1 | contig 16744 bp, 7 predicted proteins | sample Hoacrofraction12_FD_59098 | JGI IMG/M metagenome (GOLD analysis project Ga0065711, IMG submission 59098) | Hoatzin crop microbial communities from Cojedes, Venezuela - Epithelial fraction 12 v2 (version 2) | ecosystem: Host-associated > Birds > Digestive system > Esophagus > Crop | place... | reverse complement strand
AGTTCAGATTCTGATTCTACCCTTCAGCTGATACTGCACTTTGTTTGTATGAGTTTGATTTTTCCCTGTGGTCTAGATGAAAATAGTATGATTTTGAACTGCTGTCTCCATTTCTGTTGTTCATTTCACTGCTTTTGGCATATGAAATTCAGTTCTCCTCTGCCAGCAATAGTTTGGTTCGTTGTTTTTTTTTTTTTTTCTGTTTTTCAATTCTTCAGCTCCACTCCCAAAACTGTCTCCTCCTTTTGACAACTTAGAAACTATCTTTTAACATAAACTGCAAGACATTCCAACATGAAAAATGTTTAGTTAGTTCTTCAGGTCAGTTACAAATCAAGTTTTGTCTTTTCCTTATCTTATTGTCGAAACTGGGTTGTTTGATAGTCATCGATTAAGATATTTTTACAGTATATTAAACTTAGCATTAGAAAGTGTAGATAAAACAAAATCATCCATAGGGAGACGGTTTTGCTGTTACTAAATCTGAGGAAAATTGATTTTAATGTGTGAAAGAAGAAACGTCTCACCTAAACCAGACTTGCACTCTTAACTGTAGGCTAAGATGTGAATTGAAAAGCATAACTAATAGAAACTTAGATCTCAGATCCTTTCAGATACTCCTTGTTTTATGAATGATATAAATTTTAGATATCTAATTTAGTCACTGTGAAAGCAGCAGTCAAGGCTATAAATTTGGCACATTAACTGAGGAGTGTCTTCAACCTGAAGATTTTTTTTTTGTGCAAAATTAACATACTTTGTGTGCATAACTTACAGCTGCTGCTCAAGGTGAACTCCCTTCTAAATAGGGGGCATTACTATGTGACCTTAGTTTAATATAGACACTGCTTATGAATGTTCTTGCTGGGGTGTACCGTATGCATCTGAGTGACATACTCTTACATCTAGTGAGGAGGTAGCTTTTTAGCTTTTAGGTCATATTCTTTCTCTATGTGAGTGTGAAGATGAGATATTCATTTGAAATTTAAACCAAACATGAACTGCAATGTTGGGTATTATTATTTACTTACTATCTAAATGCTACCATGAATACGCAGTCACTGGATTCTCTGTAAACAGCATCTGGTTATAAGAACATTGATCATTTTTTGTCTAGTTTTAGAGAAGTTTTATATCTGTCTATTTATGCTTGAGCAGGTACTTTATTTTACTCAGTTTTCTTATCCCTCACAATCTCACTGTCACTAAAAGAAGTAGGGAAAAAAAGAAAAGAATAGCATTAAGAAGAGAGCTGCAGAAACATTCTGATTTTGCAGTGCAACATCCCATCAAAATGCATTGATGACGAAGTGTGAAAAAAGCATCTTAGATCAGAGCATGGCAAATGTATGAGCTCTCTGTTGGCTTCATTTGAAGCATAGCTCTAACTTCAAGGTAGACTAAGCTCTCATTTTTGCTCTGAAAATGAATCCACTGGACTAACTTAACTGAATTGGATTTGGTTATGCTATAGTGTCAAGGCTACCCTGAGGGGAAAGACAACTGGAATAACTGGGGAAGAATAGATTTGGAATATTGTCCTTAAAATGTAGCCATTGGTTAATTTTTCTTTGAAAGAGCTCACTAGTTCTAGTAGAAGTTGGTTTTCTCATTACTTTTTTCCAGATTATGTCAAAGATGTTTAAACCTGTGATAAATGCTTTTAATACATGCATTAAAATGCACGAACAAACATTCTCTAAGCAAAAAGCTTGTTTGTGTCTTACCAAAGAACGTCAGCACAACTCAGGCTAATTTTTTCCAAACAAAATTTTGCTTGTTTTCCGCTTTACTAGTGTTCAGTTAAACTCACTGAGATAAATTCAGAGACCATATCACAGATTTTTACCCTGTGTTTAGTCAAATACTTTGTGTTTAGGATGAAGCACATGTTTTTTAAAGCTATCTAGTTCGTACTGCAATTAATAGAAAATGTTGCTTCTTAGTAGTTTCCTGTACATGGTCTGATTTCTAAATTAACCCTCTTTTGAGCAGGTGGTTGAATAGATAACCTCCAGAGGTCTCTTCCACCTGAATTATTCTGTGATTCAGCAACTGCTGTTAAAAACTCGGGTGTTATTTTCAGTTTGAACTTTGCAGACTTCAGCTTTCAGCCCCTCAATCTTATTTTGCTTGCATTTGCTAAAGAACACTTCGTTATCAAACATCTGTTCACTGTTTTCTAAACATAGAGTATGATCAAGTCTTTACCTTAATTAAACCAAGTAAAATAAGTTCCTTTAGTGTATTTACCAGTGTATATCTGCCAGAGCAATCCTTCTTTTAAATGTGTGTTTGATTTTATATATGCAAGCAATATATTTTAAAACACAATTTTGTCCTATCCATCATTCAAAGATTGCATTAGATCTTTACTGCAATGTTCTGTTGGGAAACGGCATTCGACTGGCAAACATGACAAGGTTTTAAGTTTTCTTCTAAGCTTCTCCTTTGTAGGGTCTCTGATTCTTTCCAGTAGTTGGCTTAACTCACACAGTTTTATTACACTGAGTTAATGAACTAAATATTTTACATGTATTAGTGTTTTTATATGTTAGTTAACTGTCCTCAAGACTTGTCATAAAACATTCTTTATGGTATCTGCAAATTTCAGTAGTATTTGCATTTTTTTTCCTTCGGAATTATAAACTAGAATCAGGAATATGGTGTGGGTGAGCACAAGTTCTACTGACCTTTTCTCTTTATGAATATTCAAAGAATGCTGGTTTACTTTATCAGAGTTATGAAGGTGTGCTGTACCTTTGCAATGTAGGATGTTCTGGATAGTGCAGACACTGGCTTGTATGTAATACTGCTGCTGTGACTGGTTTTGCAATTCCTGTGTTTTAGCATTTTACAGAGGGGAATAGAATGCAGCTACTAATTTTTTTAAGAGTTTTTTAAACTCTAAGAAAAAACATTTTTAACATGTCATCTGGCTTATGGAGGATGCAGAAAGAGTATCACTACAACTGTTATTTATTTTCCAAGAAAAAAAGACCAAAATTCTATAAATGTTAGTCCTGGAAGATTTTTTTTTTTTTCTAATGAGATCCCTGGTGCATTGCTATGTATCGGAGAAAAATAAATCAGAAGAATATTGTGACCTACATATCTTAATATTTTAGTATAGTATTGCAAGTGCTTTTAACCTCTCAGTTAAACTAGCCTGATGTATTTAAAAAAAAAAGTCAATATGCATCTATTTTGGAAGGAATCCCAAAGCCATTAACATTTTTAATGCTAATGTAATCTTGAATGTGCAACATCAGTATAGCTAACATTAATTCTGCTCTGCAAAACAGTAAAATTTCTGTTTTACTATACATAAGTCCTCTATTTTTTTGACCTAAAGTAATTAAGTTTGTTCAGAATGAAGCTCATATTGTATTTCTAGCACAGAAATTAAAGGAATAATTTTAAAAGGAGCATTAGCTCTGAAGTCAAGCTGTAAGCCCTGCTGCGATCATTTTGTTCTCTTGGTACTTGGAGGGTTAAAAGGAGATGGTGGATGTGCTGTTTGCAGTGTGTAAAACTTGTAGGAAAAACTGCCTTGGGCATTGCCAGCCAAACTGAGTAATTGAATTCTTTTTTTGTGCTGTAGAAAATAACAGTATGAATACAGGAGAAACATCAAAGGAATATTTGACCATGAAATGCTAATATAAATTCTTCTCTGGGTTCCTTGGCACTCAGAGTCTTCTGATTTTAGCTTTCTTATTCTGTAACAATATTCTTTAAACTGTATTCACTTGGAAATTAATTTCTCTACAAAAGTGCCAATCCTCCAAAAGAAACATGACCCTCAGAGTTGAGAGTGCGGCAGGTAGCTGCTCTCCGGGGCTGAGTGGCTCGGGCAGGCTGAAGCTCCTCTGCAGCAGCCCCCGACGGGCCGAGGTCCTCGAAGCAGCACCCAGAGGAGAAGGTTCCAGGGCTGGACATGGCCTTGGTGGACGGGGCGCAGCCGAGGATCTGAGCTGCCGGCCAAGAGGAGCAGAGACCTGCCATTTCCCTCGCACTGGCTGTGTAGCTGGTGTGCTGCTAGAGTAAATGGAGTGAGGAGGCTGGAATTGTTTCCTGGAAAGTTCAGAGTGATCAGCTGTTATTGCTAACATGTTCAGATCCAGGAAAGAGGAAATCTGCAGAACTATGGGCAATCTTAAGTTACTTGAGGGGATCTTTTATCAGTAAGTCAAATTTTACTTGAAAAATTATTCAAAGAAAAAAGACAAATGAAAAAGACAGGTTTTTTTACGTGTCATATCCTCATCCTTAAAAATATGTCCTGAAATCCTTATCTTGCTTTCTAGAAAGCTTTTTTCCAATGTGACATAGCATTTGGAGAAGTATTTACCAATTTCCCAAAATAATTTTTCTCATATTGACCATTAATTCACTTAAATGTAAATAATCAGTGCCAGAGTAGCATTGTGAACGAGATTGCTATGATAACGAAGGCCCCTGGCGAGGCGAGGATCCCACCCCGCCTGGTCCTCGGCAGACTTGATGGCGGCCCCTTCGCTCCCTCCCTGGCAGGGCGCTGGGACTCCCGCCAGCCCCAGCCTCGGGCTGCCAGTCTCCCTGGACACAGGGAGATGCCGGGATACCTCAGACCTTGGCACAGAAAAGCAGCCCTTTGAGGACGGGTGTTCACAGTGCAGGAGTGCAGTGGGCTGCCTGCCTCAGGCGAGCGGCGGAAGGTTCTGGAGCTCTGGGGCCAGGGGGAGAGGGAGCCTGGCCACGGGGGCTGCTGCCCTGGCCTCAGAGCTGACCGAGTTTTTGAGGAGTCTATTCTAATCTCACTCTGGCAAACTTGAGTTTTTTGTATTTTCCTTTTAATTTTATGTTTTAGCAGAGTGTGGTGTGAGAGGCTGTGTGGCGACTGGGAGCGCTGACTGGCGGGAGGAGGGCGGGGTGGAGCTGCCTCCCTGCGCTTCCGCCTGCTCCTGTGGGAAAGAAAGGGTTAAATACTGTCTTGCCGTGACTGGGTCTGGCGATAGAGAGGACTCTACTGAGGGAACCTTCGAAACATTAAAAAGCAGTAGAGGCAGTAGATGTCTTCTAGGAATTTGTGTGCTTTGTTTCATGAAGAAAAAGTAATTTTCTAGCCACTGTAGTATCGCTAAATCAAAGGGTAAGTTAGAGGAGTAATGACTCTTAGGTTATGTAGTGATAAGATTTGTTGTACTTAAAATAACTAAATTAGGATGACAGCTGCTCTGGAAGTTACAAGTCTGAAGCAATTAAAGAGGTAGATGAGGAATATTGTTTTTCAGGCTTGCTTTAAATTGGTTAATAGCAATGTTGTGTGATGGAAAGCTGGGATGGAGTTGTTTTTTGGGAGGCCTTAAGGCAGGGAACCCTCAGCATGAGCAAGCCCGTGTCCTTGCCCATTGCTATTTGGTATGTCTTGTGCCTTCCAAAGTCCAAAGCTCGAGCAGTTACGTGACTTCTCCCACGAGATGGGACCACTGTTGTTTCTTGTGCCTTGCGGAGGGTAGAGACAATCAGGGCCTTGAAGAAAAAGATGGAGTGAACCACGCTGACAGTGTGGATACACCACGTTTGACATCTTTAGCATTGTACTTGGTGTCAAAATATTACCTGTTTGCTGTTGCTTCCCGTGCTTTACAGTAACACAACCCGCCCAGTGGTAGGTATGACACAACTGTCTGCACACCGCGCAGCTCATAGCACAGCTAACGTTCTGCCTGATTTAAGGCTAGTCAATGTGTGTCTCACTCTGCACATCACTGAATTTCTGACATGCCAGATTAATCCTATTCAATTACTTTTTTCTCATTATTATGAGTCTGTCCCTTCTGCCTTACATTTATATTGTTGTTATTATTGAGCACGAGTTTCAGGACTGCCAAGGGAAGAATAGATCCCCGAGGTTAACCAGCCACAAGAGAAGTCAAGTTTCCTAAGACTGCAAAGTAACCTTTTGGATATGACAAAACTCAAGAGATCATTTGTCTTTACAGGTACATCTGTAAAGAGATAGTTATCAGCATAAAGCCTTCTTTTCTTTCTTAATAGGAAATTTTAAAAAAATGTGCATTAATTGGTTTTGTTTTATTTTACCACAGGATTGTACAGTGTATGAAACAGAAAATAAAATTCTTCATGTGGTAAGTAATCTAAGTGTTTTGCTTTGGTATTCTCTAATTCTACCCCAGCCACTTACATGATTAAAAAAAAAAAATAAATAAAGCTACCACAGGAAAATTAAGTTTCTTACTATTTGACACAACTTCTGATGAATTATATCAGTTGCTGAAAGTTAAAGTTTTTAAAAGTCAAATAGTTAAAAAGTTAAAATTTATTTTGAAGACCAGCAAGAGAGATACCAGGTTACGTGTTTTGTGACCCCCTGAAATGGACTTAGTGCATGTTAGTTGTGCCTCCTAGCAGGCAGTTTAATGACTGCCTCAGTACTCTAGATTTAACGCTCCAAAATGTTTTGGGTTTTTTTGCATCCATGTAAAGAAATGGAGAGGCTCTAACCAAACAATATTCATAAAATATTTTTTTCACCTAAGATACTGTTCCCAGTTTCTCTGAAGATTGGAGACTTATGGGAGATAGTGTCATTCGCGTAAGAACCATTCCTCCTAAGTCTTTTTACTCATTCCTAAATTGGAAGTCTTTCAAATTTAAGGCTTAAGAATCAGCTTTCTTCTGGCATTCACTAACTTATGCCTGTTAATTTTAGCTGGCAAGGTCAGATACTCCCTCTCACTCTCCCCTTTCACACAATTCCCTGGAGTGATGCTCTCTGTTATGCCTACAGTTAATTACAAGCAGATAATTATTCTTAGATTGTTTTAGAAGTGTCACAGTACTCTTACTAGTGTAATACTCTTACTAGGATTGCTGGCACAGAATTCCAGCAGTGGATTCATCAGACCTAGCGCCTTATTAGCTTCACTGGTTGTCAGACTGAGCACTTTGTGCCTGCAGCACTCAAAAAATCTAGTGATGAAGGGGAATGGAAGAATCTTATACAAAGTTACTGATTAGATATTGGGCTTTAAGTTCAAACACTTTATATTTCCCTGGTACTGGCACCAAAAACTTGTACTGACTCTGAGATAGAGTTAAACCTACGCTTAAAGGGAAATCTCGAAGGATTTACAAGTTCAGATAAGATTTTGACAAGCTCTAACCAAGTGCCTGACTTACTGTTGTTTTGGGGTTTTTTTAAAGCCTTTCGCACATACTCTGCTTCCAGTGGGGATTAAAATTTGTCATAAAACATTGATGTGCTGTTAAATTCAGAAAGCATGCAGTCACTTTTAGAAAAAAGCTTACTATTGCAAACCTGAAAAGAGCTTCTAAAAGCACCTGAAACCTCCTGGGATTAGAAGTGTAGATATGCATACACACACATACATATATATACACACCTCTTAACCCGCTATTCTAACTGCACATCACTTCTAGAAGTACACCTTTAACAGGAATGTTACTTTTTTCTAGCGGTTTTGCATGGAAGCCTGAAAAGGTAGAAGCAAAGAGAGAAAAGTTTCAGTTTTTAAGCATTCCATAGGCTCAGCAGTGAAAGTGTGATGAACCTTAAAACCCTGTCCCAAGGCAGCAGAACTCATCTTTGCCTGAGCAAAATCACCTGAAACTACCTGGAGCAGAGCATCCATGCTCTGAGAGTCAACCTGTTTGTCACTGTGACTTTGGGTGAAGTGAGAATCACCGTCTTTCTCACAGCATCCTGAAAAAAAAAAGAAAAAACTTCAAAGATACTGAATTCAAGAATAAGCTTTGTAAATAGTTCATTTGTTTTGTGGTCTTTTTATTTCTAGAAAATAAAAAATTAAATTAAAAAAGATACTCGAGAAAAATAATTGTGATGCTCTAAAGTAAAATTTTACATTTGTAAGAGAATCTAGAGCTCTTAAACACCACATGACATTTTGTTTTATTTCTGAAAGTTATTAGTAAAGATGTAAGTATCTAAGACAGATTTGTAAAATGATGATTTGTGATTGACTTTCTTCACTGGTTACTGGAGAGATTCGCTGAGGCGTAGATTTGTGTGGAAGAGCTCCACACTAGGGCGGCGTGTGCTCAGATGATGTGTTGCCATTCCTTCACCAGTCATGTGACCAGACTGTGACTACTCTGCACTCAGGTATTACGGGAAAAGATAAACTAAAAGGAGTGATCTTCAGGATCCCTTAAACTGCATGTCTGAGAGTCACGTTGCTTTTTTTTTTATTTCTATTCAGCTAAATGGTTATCAGGACTGTGTCAGTTCTTTAGACTCATATAGTATACCTGTGATAATTACAAATTACCACTTGCCAGTTGTTCTTTCTCTTGGCAATAAATACAGATTATTAACTTACAGTCATTGTACGGATTCAGCAGTGGCTGCCATGCTAAAAATATTTTTTGTGATGAATAATTTTGTATGACTTATTCAAGACTTAGTGGTTTCCTAGAGATTCTGTTCTTGTCACGGCCCATTGAGAGAAATATAATAATGGTTTTAGGTCTTGGACGGCCCGTGAAGAATCACAGAATCACAGAATAGTAGGGGTTGGAAGGGACCTCATTTTTGTTTGAGATGTTCTTAAGTGCAGTAGTGTTGCGCCATCTGGAGAGCGTGCACTTTGCTTCTCTGTGGTTTTGGAATTCGTACACAAGACTTTGGTCCCTTCTTTTTTTTATGCCAAAAATACTTTAGCATATGTTAATGTATGACCTCATATTGACAGTACCAGATCAAACGTTACTTCCTGACCCTGTGATATTATTCAGAAATTCTTCTCAGTTGCTCTGATTTATACTGTCTCAGCCTTTGCGTCATTTACAGCTGGTGTCAGGCTGCTCTTATATCTGCTGAACTGCTTTTAGAGCTAACTGATATTTTGAAGTATTCCAATATAATTTTGTTGAATATATTCCTGTGCTAAAATCTTACATGGATTTTCATTAACTTTCTGAATCATGGGGATTCTTAAAGATTCATAAGAGTAAATTTGATTGAAAACTTGTTTGTTGTTTATTTCATTCCAAAGTTTATTTACTGATCAAGTATTTGCGTGTGACAACTGTAAAGTTAAAACACTACATCAGAAAGTGTTGTCTCTGGGATTTAGTCTACATCTAATCTGCACATATGATCTGAAATGCCAAGGCATAAGAGAGGGCCTCAGTTCAGAATCATAGTATATTTTGATATGACAGTATTTCAAAAGCTGGATGAAAGCATATACTCACAGATAGGGTCAGCCATCAGTTCGTATGTAGAACCGAAGTGCAGTACATTTTTTGAGCAAGGCAGTTTCTATATCTCAGGTGGGAGAAGACAGGATGTCAAGTTTTGTTTAGGGGTTCTGGCCCAAAGCTGAAACTGCTAGAAATGTTTCTGTTCATGGTGACCTTTAGATGCAGTCATGCATAGCTGAATGTAATGCTTCGTGTCTTGCAGCTGATACAAAACACAAATGCCACATCCAGCACTTGGATTTCCAGATGAGTAACTATACAGTGAATGGAAATACAGTCTATAAATGCAATCAGTTAATTTATTCATTGTGACAGCTTTATTTGTTTAACTTCTATGTATAGAGTCAAATGAGATATTAGAAATCCTCATGCTTTTGCAAATGCCTGAAATAAAACTTCCCTTAAGGGATTTCACTAGAATTTGCTATAATTAGGGAAAATGAGAGTACAGTCCCTGAAGGAAAATAGATTCATACAGCACAACTTTGACCGGAAGACCATTCTGAAATTCATCTAAATGAACGCTTTCAGATTAGGTTCGAATACTTTTAGGCATAGTCTCTTTGAAGGAATGCTTTAAGCAACACATGTAAATTTGGGAGTAGATCTTTACACACGAAGATTCTTTGCGAGTACAGGTCAGCTCCTTTCTGATCCATGGACTTAGTTTGCTTTCATGGATAGGTTTAATCTGTCAGCGTCACTGTTACCGTCTGTGCTATGGGCTTCTTACTTTGAAGGCGTTTGTGTGGATTTGCGTGAAGATTTTGAGATCTTTAGCTGGAAGGCAGGATAACATTAAATTATGGTATAGCTGTAGTGATCTAGAATATCAGTTTAAGGATGTTTTCAAAGATGCATAAGAATTTTACTTCAGGAAATGGATTAACTAAGGCACTTTTCTGCCAGTATAATTTTTAACAAAGGAAATATTTTCTCAGTTGTATAATGCAAAATTCGCGTAATTGTCACTGTTGGTAGGGTTGCTTTCATTATTTGGTAGCCAAAATAGGTTATTTTACTGAGCTATCATTTAATGTATAATGATACATTGTAATGACAGAGAAGATGAAGTTCATCAGGTTTGTTTTGGTTGGTTTTTTTACGTCCATATAGTTGAGTGGAGAAGATAGTTTAGATATACGGATGTTCTCAGTGCACAGTAAAATCTGTGGATCAGAAGAACTGTACATGCATGTACATTTTCTTGACATTTATGGATATTTTCTGTTCCCTTAACCTCTTGTCTTGACTTTCATATACATGTAGTCTTTACAATGCTAAGAAATAGTTACCTGTTTATTCCCAGTTAGTTTTCAGAATAAGAACTTCTTCACTAGTAGTTTCAGTTTAATATGAGGAATTATATTGATTTGTTTTTCTTCGTAGTGTAAAACCTTGTCTGGGATATGTGACCACATCATTTCGCTCTCATCTGATTCTCTGGTGTCACAGTCAGCACATCTTGAGGTAGTTCATCTCACCAGCATTATGCCCAGTGAGGGTTTGGTAAGTAGCAAAGCAGCTAAAAGTTTAACTGTTTAGAATACAGAATACAAGCCTCAGTTCTTCAGGATGATTTATTTTTTTAATTTGTCAAGAAATCAAAATGTATTTTCATGCAGTGTCCTACATTTTGGTAAGTCGAATCAGATTTCCAGAGTGGTTTAATTTACATTTATATAAATAAAGGGGTTGTAATATTTTTTTTTTTTAAAGTTAAAACCTGTTTTACCTAGGGCTTCATGTGCAACTGGCAACTATATCAGCTAAAGAGAAGTTATAGTCCTTTGATAGCCATAGTGCAGTTTTCGGAATGTACCAAAGTAATCCCCAACTACATACATATACAAATAAAATTAACTAAATATCATTAATTAGTTGATTAGTGGAAGGTAAGTTTCTTGGACTTGCATAAAAATAGTTATATGCCTCCCTGATGATTCAGCTCAAATAAAACTTTCAGAAGTATCATCCTAGAAAAAAAATAAATCTCTTACATTCATAACTGTTGTTCACTGAGCAGACTAGTTAGGAGTCTTCTGAACGTCCCAGCTGGTCTGCATTAGTAATGGGTCACACCATGAAAATTTTCTGCAGAGGTGGTAGTTTAGTAATTACTTGGCTACCACTTCTGAGTATTAATGTACTGTAGCATTTCTTGGACAAGGGATTTTTGTGTTGTTTGAGGAGTCAGTGGGTAAAAATTTCTGTCTCCTCTTCATAGTCCCCTGCTTTACACCCATTCTGATATTGGTAGGCTGTAGGAGGACAGGGATTGTGCTTGACTACCTGAGATCCTCTGAAAGGTAGAGCGTAAGGTAGCACTGCAGGCACTGGGATGTTCTTGCACATTCTGCTCAAAAGATAGGCTACTTCTCCCAGTATGATCTCAGACTGGCTAAAGCTGCTTTCTCGGGATTTTTTAAATTATATTTTTTTTCCTATGAGAGGAGGTATCCAGGAATGTTGGAGGAGGAATCCAGGAAGCAGTTGGAGGAGGGAAAAAAGGGGAAGTGTGTAGAGAAATTGGTAGCCATGAGGCATATCTGCAGAAAATTCCAGAACTGACAAATTAATGTACATTTGAGTGTCACTATACATGTTGTGGCAAGTTTTTTGTTTGTAATTCAGCGTGATTTACAGATTTCTTTTAAATTTCTGTTAGTTGAGATGTTTTGTATTATTCGAGTATTTTCCTCTTTGTTCTGATATTGAAGAGTAAGGAACATCGTATGCAAATCCTGTGAAAGTTACAAGACAATAATTATGTTGAGGCATGCATACTAATCTGAGAATGATGTATTTTAATAACATGAGAGGGTTTTGTGACTACATAAGTTTACTTTATTCTTAGACTGATTTAGTCAACAAAGAACATTACAACAGCATAAAGCACATTTAATTTTAATTCTGTGGCATCACAGATGCTTAGCCCAGTATGTAATCCTGAAGACAGATACAATTTGCTTGCTGCGCAGCTGCATCCCAACAGCCAAATGTGTTCCCTCTGTGGCCCACTTTCCCCTCTTGGTCTTGTTTCTGGGTTAGTGTGGGGATATCCAGGAAATACCAGGTCAGTAGCATTTACAGCTTGTTAGTGTATATATGCTGTAAATCAGTCAGTGCTTTTGACTTGCATTAGGACTACTACATCCTGCATGCTAGCAGTCTTGATCTCTGTATAGCTTTTTTTTCTGTCCAGAAATGTAATGTATTTCTGCTGGTCTCCTTAGAGGACGGTTCACTGTCAGTGCTGAAGAGAACGTGAACACAGATAGGATGTATTTTCCTCAGAGATGATGTAGCATACCAAACAGGGCTTGGTATTGCTCGTGTTTCCCAGTCAGTGATAGCTCTGGATCTAGGACAGGGGTGTAGGCTGGTGGAGGACCGAAAGAATATAGCCTGCTTCAAAAAGGTGATGTCCTATAGTGAGCTGAGAATGTGATGGTGTGCGATGTTAGGCAGGTGTGTGCCAGGAGTTCTTGGCTACGAACGGAACACTTTCTAAGCAGCCTATTAAAAAGTGTCAGAGTACAATTTAAACATTTAAGGCATGAGCGACCGAGATGAGAGTTGTTGGCTATATTGTTGTGGCCTGTCATGTGGTCCACATTTTCCTCCAGGACCACAAGAGGGACTGCCCTCTTTTCTAATAGAACAACAAGCAGACAGGGCCTGTGCTGTAATAATGCTGTCCACTGGACTCTGTCACTGAGTGGAAGAAGCATGTAGTTCTCTATCTGCAACACAGCCAGAAGTTTATAGCCAACAAAAACCGCAGTAAGTGGGCACTGCTGACAGAGGACACGAGACAAATACTGCAATCAAAATTGTCCGTCAATTTTTTCTTTCTTTTTTTTTTTTTTTCCAGATGAAGTGAAATCACAGTGAATGACTTGAGTTTTCTGTGCCTAATTGTGAAGGCGCTAGAACACGTTAGGTTGGAAAGTTCATTATAATCAATTTTGCTGACACTGTGTTCTGTTTGGAAAAAAATGTGAAAAAGGACTATAAATGGGAATAAAAGAAAGATCATGTGAAAAGGAAAAGAAAACATTAATCAGAATCAAATATAGAACAGAGTAATGAATTACAAATGGCTTTCTCATGATTGTATAGCAGTTTTTTTCCACAGGATCTCTGCTCCATTCAAGAGAAAAATGAGTGCTATTCACTGAATGGAAAGTATTCAGAGTTCCATTTTTATCCTTATCATTCAGTGTAAGGGCTGAGGTCTTATTTACCACACTTCAGCTTAGCTCTGCATTCCCTTGAGTTAGTAATTTCATCATGAGATTTTTTATTATATGGCCTTACTGAGTGCTTCACAGACGCTAATTAATTCATCCTCACAACACTTGTGAAAATGATATTGCAATTTTAGTTTTATAGATAGTAATCTAATGCACAGAGCAATCTGTGTCAAAATCACAAAAAATCTATTTTTCAGGAGAAGCTTACCATATAATTTTTCAGAACACTTGTTACTTATATAGCAGAAGTTTAAAATAGTCTCTCTTGGTTTTAAGTGTGGCTAAGGTTTTCAGAGCTACTCGGAACTCTAGCTTCAGCTTTGCACAGAGTTGGCATCTAGAAAATGAGCACAATTATTTGCCATTGGTGAAAAATATGTTGTAAATTACTAACTCAGATTTATAGAAGAATTCAGGTGTCTGGAATGATACTCAGTTGACTTAATTAAGAGTCTTTCTCTATTTTCAGAACTGCATTTGCAAAACTGATTTTATTATATGTCTTCTAATTTCTTCAACAAATGAGCCAGAAATCCTGTAGACATCGCATAAGCTTACACGTAAACTGAATTAATTTCCAGGTCCAAGTCCATACAGTTAGTACATGGAGTCAGAACTCCTGCAGGGCTGAGTCTGTGTGTTTAATTGTTTAAATAAATTCTGGATCATAAAGCATTTTCACAAAGGGACTGTATGTCATTTGAATGTGTACTTTCAGTTCCAGCATTTTCTAACTTTCTGTCCATGCTTTTGTGAGCTTAATAGTAGTCTTTTTCTTTTATTTCCTCTCTAAAATACCTTCTTTTTCAGTTTGCTTTATTGAAAACTAGTCTTTTCTCAAGCACTCCTCAGAACACGCTCTCTGCTGGTAGTTCCATGTCAGTTTGCTGGACAAAAGAATTTGCATTGGAAAGCACACACTTTAGGTTCCGTTCCAAGTTCTGATGATTGTGTTTGCATCCTGATCTCTGCAGGCATTTGCTGGCTTCCAGAAACACTCTGCGTTTTTGCCTCTATCTCCATTCTTCCCAAGCTGTAACAGTTGTATGTACCAGTCCAATTGCTTCCTCCTTTTCCCTGTTTTGGCACTGAATTTTCAGTGGCAAATACTACAACACCCTCCATATATTTTCCATTTCCAGTACAAGGCAAGATTTTTCTGGAAAATGAGATATTTGAAAAATCTGCTCCCGTGGAATTTATTATGTTTCAAAGTCCTTAGACCCAGTTCTGCATTTAGGAGTCCCAGCAGCTCCTAAGTTTGCTACTAAGTCCTTGAGGGTGAGGGTAGGTGAAAAGCCGTGTGAACCTTACTATTAATTAGCTCAGACTAAGTCCAGAGCCAGCTTTGGAGGAGTTTTGCTGTCACATAAACAAAGGCAGGCTAAGAGAACCAGTGTTTTAAGTGAGGTGATAGATATGGAGACTGTCCATAAGGCATGAGCATGGAGGGTTTTTTGAAGTTTGGAGTGTTTTTCTCCTCCTACTACTTTTGGATGATCACAGATTGTCATTAGTGGAAGATTTTTTTTTTTGTATTAGAGACAGTATTCATTTGGCCTGAATTTTTTTTTCTCTTCTGAACTTGATGTCCTGTACATATGTTTACAGATACTTCTGCGTGACATGCAATTTTAATCTTCTTTGACATGAATGATTACTCTTAAGAAGGAGATTCTAAACAGTCAGGCTGCTGGATTTTTATTGGTATCTTCTGATGTCTGTGGCATGTTTTGTTTCTGGAAGATGCCATATCACTTTTATTCCTCTTTCTTCCACCTTTTTTTTTTGGTGGTTGTTTTCTCTTGTGTCTGAGCTTCCTACTGCTGATAGAAGCAGTGTAATCTGTCATACTTTCATTAAGATATATAATGCTTGCATCCACAGCTTTGTTAATTTTTCTGCAGAGGGAATATTTCCTGTTTCATTTAAGAATTCAAGGGAAGCAAAGATTGTGGGAATAAATGTTTTTATAAGACCAGCTGTGTATCATGGGAGGAAAGAAAAACCCAACAGACAAACTGTCAGATGCAAAGATCCTTCTTTATTAAGGATTATTCATCTGTCTAATGTACAGCTACCCTTTCAAATAGTACTTCTCTTTATGTGGAATTTGTAATTTAAGGTGTTGAAGCCAATCTTTTCCATTTTTACAAGAAAGGAATTGCCAGAGAATGCGAGAAGAAAACGTAGAATGTGAACGGAACTTTTTTGTGGAAATAATAGGCCTGGCTGTCCTAAAACTGTTAGGGTGTTAATCTAACTGTTTCAGACTATTTTTAAAGGCTTACAGAAACCTGACAAAGTTCCATCATGCTTTGACATATAAAGGTTCTCATACTGTAATTTTTTTGTTGTCTGTGGGTTTCTATTTAGGTAGGATTTAGTAAAAGGATTATAAGAAAGAACGATAAACACTCACAGAATGAATGAGAATACTGAACTCTTGCCCAGAGATAAGGAGTATAGTCTGTCATTCTTCTGTGCTCTGAGATTATTGGTGGGATTCAAGAAGAAACTAGAATGAGAATATTCTTGAAGAAAAAAAAAAAGGAGAGAAATCATTTTGAAAAAGGACTCTGTGAAATTCTGCTTGGAAGGGCAGAAAATAGACCAATAAGAGGACAGAAGATTGGGAATTGAGGAGGGTATGATTGAGTAAATTGGGTAGAAAGAACAGAATAGGATTCGATAGTGAAGTGTATGGTAGGAAAACCCTGGAACTGGTTAGACAAGGAGAATGGATCTTCATGAGCCAGAAGGGAAGTCAGCCGGGTGGAGAGGGCAATAACTGAGTGGAAGGAAAGAGGTAGGAGAAACCTCTACAGCAGGACTCAGTTGCATAGATGTAGATGTCTGGTACCATTTTAGATTCCCATCTTTCAGTTGCCACTCCAGAAGGTTCTCTGTCATATCTGCCAAATCTATGCATGTTCTTGATTACTTTCAAGTGACTGAATATTCTCTGGATATCACTGTTTAAGCAGACGAGTTCCATCCCTTCTCTCTGGATGCAGATTCTGGGACTGGACACGTGGAGGAAAAAGCTTGTGGGAAGACTGGGTTTTGAGTACTGAGCGCAGAAGCAGAGACTAGAGCTGATGGGCAGCGAGGGAAGAAGCTTGTGTTATGGTGACTGAGTAGGCAGCAGAACTCATTTGAGAGGGACAGCCATTGGTGTCGAAGGGGAAGGACCAGAAGACAGAGAGAGGCAAGGACAACGGGGGGGG
>Ga0065711_1040704_pt1 | contig 16744 bp, 25 predicted proteins | sample Hoacrofraction12_FD_59098 | JGI IMG/M metagenome (GOLD analysis project Ga0065711, IMG submission 59098) | Hoatzin crop microbial communities from Cojedes, Venezuela - Epithelial fraction 12 v2 (version 2) | ecosystem: Host-associated > Birds > Digestive system > Esophagus > Crop | place... | reverse complement strand
GGGCTGCCTGCCAGTGGGTCGGGATGCTCTGCGACGGGAGGGGATCTGCTAACGCTGAGGGTGCGCGGTCAGTCCTACCAAACCCCAGCGTTAAAAAGTGATGAGCTCATCTTTAAACAAAAACCCAGCCGGACAGACAAAAGGGGAGACGGTTTGGTTTGGTTTCAGAAAGTTCACGAGCATCGGGCCTTGTTTGTCCGCCTAGGCTTGTCTTTTGTCAGCCCTGAATGCTGGTTAAACGTGTGTTGGCTGAATGCCCCCTTTTTGGGCTGGCGGCAGAGGGGTGCCATGCTCCTGTCCTTGCTGGGGAAGTTCACGTTTCGCAGCCCTCGGCGGCTGTGGCTTGGAGGGGCTCGCTGGGAAACCCACGAACCTGCCGAGACTGCGGGCTGGGCAAATAATGCAGGCAGAGGATGGCCCGCTCCATGCCCCAGAAGAAACAGCTCCCTTGGAGAGAGAAATGAACACGTATCTGCTCTGAGTGGCAGTGGGAAGAGAAGCCCGGAGAGGGCCATGCGAGAGGGACGGAGGGAAGATGAGCCCAGCATCACCGTGGTGGAGATAACAGGATGTAAGCAGGAGCAGGGAAAGTCTGAGAAGGCAGCAAAGGCCCCTGGAGAAGCAGAACAGGGAGCAGAGGAGGAGATGTGCAGTAAAAGGGCCATCCAGATCATGTCCTTCTGCAGCACGGAAATCACCCCAAAGACTTTTGACTCCTGTGGCATTCCAGATAAATATAGCTGCTGGCCTTGTGGATAAATATAGCCGCTGTGCACACTGCGGTGTTGTGAGCTGGCAGAGCTGCCCCTGTGCTCCCCTTCCCATGTTGGTTTGAAGGCTCCCTCTGCTCCTCATTCCTCCACCAGTGAACACCGGCCTGGTGCTGAAGCCCCTTCCCAGTGGGGTCCCGAGCAGCCATCCCCCCAGCCTCATGGGTGGGAGACAGAGGAAGGAATTGGCATCTTCCCGGAGAAGCAGGGCCTCAGCTGAGGGTTGCCACCACAGGGTGCAGCCAGCTTGGCTGCGGGGACATGGGACATGGGTGTCCAGTCTGGCGTGTGGCACCGGACACCCTCCCCGCCGTTGCTGGAAGGGCATGGGGAGCAGAGAGAAGGGTGGCAAAGGGGTTGGAAGTGGGGGGGTGTTTCTGCTCAGCCTGGAAGAGAGCTGAGAGAGGAGGCACCGATGGAACAGCCAACAATAAAGCCAGGAGTGGAGGAAGGTCCTTGGTAGGAAAACCCACGGCCTCAGCTGAAATAAGCCAGGGGCAGGTTTGTGCTTTTTGTCACACAGGACTCAGCTGGAGGGTGCTAAAATTTTCAATGAGAGAAAAATAATTGTGATTAATACAGGGAAGATAAATCCTCCAGAGCTGCTAAACACAGAGACACCTGTTCTAGCTGAGAAATCCGGGAGCTGTGAATGTCCAGAGGCTGGGAAGTAACCCCGGGGTGACAGCGCTCCAGGTCTGCTCCGTGTCCCCTCTTCTGGTATCGGCATGGGCACTGGTCTGCGAGGAGGCTGCTGGAATAGCCTGGTGATGGCTGGCTTTGGGAAAGGGTAATTCAATGCAAAAAGTGGAAAAAAACCCCCAAACCCAGCTCCATTTCTGAAGGGGTGAACTCAGCAATTGAAACCTGATTTAAGCTCTTCCCTCAAAATACATGGACAGGCTTGCTTTGCACCCGGTGTGTGTGAACCCATCCCCTTCCCGGCAGGGTTGTCCTTACCTGCATAATTCCCCTGGCATTTCATCCCGCTGGAGCAAAGCTGGGTTGAAAGCCCAGCCCTAGAAGAGGGGGAGGCTGAAGATGAATCGCTAATGCCCATGTGCTACGGCCCTCTCCCTCTTCCTCTGCTCCTTTGTGCCCAGCTCTGGCTCTTACAGAGGCAGGGTTTGGCTTTTCCTGCCAGGCATTTGCATATATTTCACAGCACATACCCACTGCTGGGAGAAATCAGTTACTCCAAGAGTACTCCCCCACTTTCCCCTATCACGTGCTGTTTTTCCCCCTTCAGGTGTATTTGCGCCAGACCTGCCACAAAGAAAAAGATCCTGTTCCTGCCCTAACTCTGCTGCTCACAAGGCAAGTGTCATCGTCCTGCCTCCAAGACAAAGGCGAAGCATTGCCACCAGTGGGTTTGGTTGTCTTCTGCTTGTGTTCAAGTAGAGACAAGTCCCTGGCGAGGATGTCATTTCTCCCAGGCAATGACAGGTATTGTCAGGTGAATCCGGTTGTACACCGGAATATCAGGGTGACCTTTCAAAAAAAGGGTAAATAACTCCTGGGCCAGCGAGTTGGAGGTGCACCAACAAGGAAGAAGGCAAGGTCAGTGGCAATAAGAGTGGCCAAAGCAAATGGAGGGGTAAAAGGAGCCTTTGTGAAAACATCACATTCAACTCCAAGCAAACAGCAAGAAGCTCCAAATGCGCAAAACAGTGTCGAAGGGAACGTTCTGCGCGCTTGTGTGTGGTCAGCATTGGCAAGTACATTGTTTTAATGGTATTTCTCTGGCTGACTGCAAAAAGACGGCTGCAGTAAAAGCTGGTCAGCTTCACAGAGAATTTTGTCTTCTGCTGGTGCTCTGCACGGCAGAGGGATGTGGGGAGGCTTGGGGCAGCGATGGGCCTGCCCTGGCTTCTTCCAGGCTCCCCGGCATTTTAGTCGCGTCTGCCCTGTGGACCGTACGCTCCCTGCGGGGTGGCAGGGGTTCAGCGGGAAGGAAGCGGCGTAGGGAAGGGGCTCTGTGGGATGCTCCTGCCCCAGCTCTGAGACGCCACGCAAGGAGCGTGGGCATACACCCGTCTCTGTGCTCTCCCCTCATCAGGTTTAACCCAACGTCAGCCGGAGCTAACAAACATCCCTCTGAGCACGATTAACGAAAGGATGGGTGCAACAGTGCTGCGTGGGAAGACCTCAGGATGCCACAGGTACCCCTGCTCCATGTGGGCCTGAACCCCCCATGAGCCTGTGCCTCCTCGTCCTGCCCACCACAAGCATCAGGGCGGGTTAGCCTCAGCAGGCTGGGAGGGTGTTAACCTCCTTCCCTTCACCCTCTGAAGGCTCCATCCCTCCCGGCCAAATCCCGGCTGCTGGAGGGGTCCTGTTTGTCCCCCCACCGGCAACGTTTGTGCCATAAAACCCAAGGAGACTTCTCCCAGCTGCTGTAAAACGGAAGGAGACTTCTCCCTCTCTTCCTGGCCTCCGTGCATGAGGGGAAAACGTCCCTCACAAACACAAAGTAAACAGATGATTCAGGACTTAACAACACGCGTCATCAAACTGCAGAGTAACCGCTCCCAAGGAGACTCTGTGACCTTGTGTCTGGCTAGCAGCGATCTCTGCGGAACCTGAAGGCGAGCACGCTTGCCCTCTGCTATATCAGCAGCCTCAGGCACCAGGTTCCCTCCGCCCGCAACCGTTGCCCGCACATGGTCCTGCAGCAGCCCTCCAGCTGCGCGGCTCGAGGCTGCGCGCCAGGGAAAGGGCGTTTTTGTGTGCGCCGGGGGTGAGGGCGGGGATTGCTCTCCACTAGATAAACTGCATCACCCATCCTTGGGGCCTGCCCCGGGGCTCCCCGTTGTGCCTGGGTGATCCGGGTACCCCCGCGCGCCTCGAGGATCTCTGCCACAGCCAGGGTGGAACTGGGTCTGTCCAGGGCAAAGAATTGCCTGGAAAAACTAATTCACACCTGTTCATGTCTGCTTTTAAACATAAACACTACCTAGTTTATACCTTATAACTAAAATCTACTTTTAGCAAAAATCAACAAGGACCTGTTTTATTTATTCTCTCCCCAACAAACCTCATTTTTCGTTTCCAGTTTTTCAGTGTTATCAGCTTGAGAAGACCAGCTGCTGGCCGCTTCCTATAAACCACAGCACCAAAGCCACCGTATTTTGGTCAGGCCGGAGCAGCCAGCCACGTGTATTTATAGGCAGTGCCCGTGTATGTGCCAGCCCATAAAGTGGTTGCAGATCCCACGCGGAAGAGAGACTCAGGAAAACCCCAAAGGTGAGATGCAAAGGTCTCTGTGATTCAGCTGATCTTTATTTCCAAAAGAAGACCTGTGGTGAGGCCCGCGGCAGCCCCCGGCATGGGGTGAGTGCAGGCAGGGCCAGGGCTCTTCTTGCCCTTGGAGGAAACCCCAACTGAAATGATTCTATGATTCTGTTCTATGATTCTATGAAACAGCTCCAGCTTTTGGGTTTTGTGCGGTGCAAATCTTCCCTACCCCTCCAGAGCCAAGCGTGTGGCGGCCATTAGGAATTTTACAGAAATGCCATGTTGTGGGAATTCATCCCTTGTTGTGCTGTGATCTAGGCAGGTGCAAAGAGGAGCTCAACGAGCTTTATCCAGCTTAGCCGGCTGGCTATGAGGATTGCAAAGACCTCTCTGGCGAGGCGAGGCTCCTGCGGCAGAGGAACCCACGGCTCGGTGGCACCTTTCTCTTACAGGATGAGACGGAGCAGGAGTTTGCAGCATTAATCCTCAGGGGCCCACAGAGAAGCAGAAAGGACATCAGCGGTTGGGTTTTCCTCAAGAAAAGGAAGGGAGAGGGCTTGGGCAAGCTCAGTTGCTCTCGGGGTAGGTTTTGAGAAAGAACAGCTTTCACCTCCAAATTCTGCGGAGATTTCTCTCCCCCCCTCCCAGGATTTCATTACAGTGAAAGCACAGCATATAATAAAACTGTGTCCTTAAAAAAATCAGTCTCAGAGACAGGCAGCCTTTGTCCGAAGGTGTAATTACAGGATAAATATGGGATGCAGACCAAGAAATGCGGTCTGGTCAGGCATGCAGTCTCTTAAAAAAACACAACAGAAAACAAGGCTGTCATTTAATGCTGAAATGTCCATGTGTGCTGCAGCCCCCGGTCCCTCGATGGCCCGTGGGTCCCCTCGCCAACCAGGGGTTCAGGTGGTGAAGCCGCAGCAATGCAGCAGCTCCCTGCAGGAACTGCACCAAGGCACGTGGCTGCTCAGGCAATGGGTTTCCCTCCAGCCCAGTGCCAAAATCCCATCTGATAGCGCTGCGAGGGGACACAGGGGATTAGCTTATCCAATCCCATTAAATGGAGCTGGAGCAAGCGAGGAGAAGGGGACATGGGGTGTCAGGACAGCTGGCGGAGAAGCCACGACTTCTGAGGTTTGGGACAAACCTCATGCCAAGCTGGAAAAAGGCCTTTTCACGCATTTCTGTGGGCCAGCCTGGCGGCTTGGCCTCATGGCCCAGCAGACACCCACCGTGCCAGCTGCTGGTAGCAGTTTGCCACCTGGGCCATGCGTTAAACTGCATGGTGTCTAAGGTGGTGTTTCAGAGACTGCCTGCCTCGGCTGCTCCCTTACTTGGTGGGCACCGGCATCTTCTGACTCAAACAAGAATTGCCTCTCCACGGCAAGCTCAGCCACGCCAGCATGGCCTCAGCGAGCCCCAAGTGTGTCCGAGAGGGAGGCAGAGAAAGAGCGGGGTGTACCTGCTGTCCAAAGTCAAGTCTGGATTAGACCGGCGGAGGGAAGCATTAAGCAGAAAGATCCCATTTAGAGGAGAACAGCGCATACATAATTTATTAAAGCTCTCACTGGTGCTGCATCATCTCATGTCACCTGCAATAACCCTGAGGAGAAGCAGGCTTCAGCTGGCAGCCCTGTCCCACAGGACACGTGTCCCCTCGCTGCTCTGGGCTACTTGTAGAAAATGTCTCTCTGGTGACAATAAGCGTCGCCACAATGCACCTGAATTTCCCTCAAAATACAGCTGTGGCTGGTGAGCCCGGAGGCAGCACAGCTGCAGGCACTGCCCTGCCCGGGGCGGGTTGCAGGTGGGGTGGGAGCAGCCTTGGCTCGGGGAAGCAAGGGGTGGGAGTGTGTGTGTGGGGGTGTCTTTTATTTGTTGGCCTGTTTTAAGGCAAGCCCAATCCTTTCAGCAGCTGTCTTATTCCTGAAAGCCTGAGCCCCTTGAGAAGAGGATGGGGTTTTTTGGCATTGGTGCTGATGGAGGAAGGGTGAGGCTGCATCTGTTGCGGCCCCTGGGTGGCCCATCTGAACTCAGGTACTTCTTTGCTCTTGCTGTGGCTCTCCCCATGCATGCTTTTTATCCCAAATGCCCCGTTTCCTCCTGTAGGGAAGGACTGGGGCAAGGCCTGGCAGTGGCCAGGGCAGGGTGAGCAGGAGGAGCCCCTCCGGGGGCACAAACCTCCCCCCCCATCAGCGCAGGGTGAATTTGGCTGCTTTGGTCTCCAGAGGAGCCGTGTGCCCCTCGTGGCTTCCCAATGCTTCTGGCACCGCGCAGGAGTCACGGCTACGCGGCTTCAATGGGAGCAATTAGCCCCTGCAGAAATCTGCATGGGTCGGGGCCACGCTTTCTTTCTGTCCCGTGACATTTTTGACAGGAAGCTGGAGGGTGTCCAGGGAGAAATGCTCGTGCTTAGCTGGAAATTATGGACTGGAGCCAGCCGGGGCTGAGGCCGTGCAGGCAGCACGGGTGACAATGGGTGGCTGTTGCCATCCCCTCTGGCCTCAGCTCAGCCCAGTCCCCCCTTCCCTCGCTGCTTGCTTTGTGTTTCCCTTTATTGACTGTCCGTGTCCCCAGCACTGGCTTTGCCCAGGCCCCAGGGCTGCTCCACGCACGGTGGGATGGGAAGGGGCAGGGAACACCGGGCACCCCTCCGACGTCCCCTTTCCAGCTCTGGCGGCTGGGCAGATATTTACCGCTCGTGCTGTTTTGCAAAGCGACAACTAACTTAAACCGTATTCGCTTTGCAAAAGCCAACTGCATGGGTACTTTCGCGGGAGCTGTGTTTGCCTGCAGGGGAGGTGTTTGCCTGTAACCGTTGCCCTGTGTCCGGCCGCGTTCCCCCCTCGTGCCGGCCAAGCTCCGCGGGCTTTTCCCAGCGCGCACCTGCGGGGTATCCAGCCGACCTCGGCGACCCCACCGCTCTCCCACCAGGAAGCTTCCAGACAAAACCCAATTCACTCGGCAAACCCAGGGCTGCTTGCGATGCTGGGAGCTGCGTGTGACACAGGGAGGGGGCTGATGGCTTTCCCTCGCCCGCAAGCGATGAGGGTATTGCCCATGCTGCTCAGTGCAAAGACAACCCCACTTTTGCACCCTCTCCCCAGCCGGCCGGCGTCGAGCACCCTGAATTCACACCTCCAGGCCAGATGCTCCCCGGCGAGTGAGGCAGCCGAGCTCCGAAAACCTCCCCAGCTGGCGCGGGCAGCCACCCAGGGCTCCGGCGTGGCTGCTCCCCACCCGCCGGCCCCGTGCTCCTCAAAGCCGCCTCTGTTCTCCCTCTTGGGTCAAAAAACGCGGCTTTTGTGAGCTTGCCCCAGCCGCGGCTCATCGCCGGAGCCCCGGTGCGTTCCTCCTGGCTGCCCTCCGCCAGCAGAAACGCAGCCCAGCTGCAGCCAGCCGCTGCCGCCGCCTGATTTATTTATTTTTGTTTTTGGCCAAAAGCTCTGGCCAGGGAGAGGCGATGCGGGGCTGTCGGCAGCAGCTGGGGGGCAGCGGGGACCCCGCGGGGCTCCCCCAGCTCCCCAGCTCATCTTAGGCACAGACAACTGCCACCCTCCACCGAAATGCCTGGTTTCTCCCTTGGGTGGCTGCCGTAACCCAAAATACACGGGGAGTGGAAGGATGAGCTGCAAAGCAGGCTAAAAATAGGCCTTTTAATTAATTAAATGTTAATTAGAGGGGATAGCTCAGCACCAGGCTGTTGCTGGGTGAACCCCGAAACTCCCCATGCCTCTACAGAATCCCAGGTATTGGTCACCACGGCAAGTATTCCTGGGGCTCCTCCTGGGTGGGGGACACAGGAGTGCCAAGGAGACAGGAGATGCTCCGGCATCTGTGCCGTTGTACTTAGGTTTTTAATTAAATAAGTCTTCTGTCTTCCAGCAGGCGCCGAGGTTCGCAGTCGCTCCCGCGTGGGGCTGGCACAGCCGTGCTCTGCTGGGGGTCTGGAGGGGGGTTGCAGCCCGTCAGTCCCCGGGGGCTCACCCAGGGTCGTGCGGTGGGGCACGTGGTGGTCCCTGGCCGAAATCTGACCTCCGCCACCTCGGCTCCAGGTGTCTCTCTGTTTCTTTGCGGTACATTGTGCTGCTCTGATTTTTGGGCTTAGTTCCTTGATCTGCCCCCCCTTCTTTTTCACGTAATAAATAAATAAACTCACCTGGCAACCCTGGTACCGAAACACACAGGGAATAAAGGAAAGAAAACAAACCCCAAACTCCCCAAACCAATTCTGAAGAGAACCACACCACAAAGTCACCTCACTTCATTGAAGCCCAAGTGCTGGCCGGGGCTCCGTGGGCCACACCTGCCCTGGTGTGCCTCTAGGGCAGTTCCCAGTCTGTGCAAGTGTATGAAGGCACTAAACCAGTAAGGCCTCTGGTGTCTGGGTCCTTGCTGGCCCCATGGGGGTCTCGTACTTGCCTCATCCTAGGTGGGGAGGTAGCCCCAGTGCTGAACCCCCGCTTTTCCCCACCGCCCCTTACCCTTGTGATTTCCCCGTTCCCAGAGAAATTGTGTAATTCAGGCTCTGCGGGACGCCGGGGTCGGCTCTGCCAGGATGCTCCAGCTCCTGGGGCTGCCGATTTCCACCTGGCAGCAGCAAGGAGCATCTCCAGGAGCAGGGACCCCCAGGTCTCCTCCAGGCCGGCTGGGAGCATGGCCGCAGCCCCCTGTTCCCCCGCGCTGCCGTTCCCCCTGCCGTTACGTGACCCAGGAGGGCTGTGCCTCCTCCAGCAGGCTGAAGGAGCGGTTGGCCAGAGCGGTGGGGCTGCTGGCCAGCTTGTAGCCAAAGAGGCGCATGGCCGGGGCGCAGGCGTCCTGCACCACCTGCGCCAGCTTGAAGGGGATGCTGAACCGCCACTTCTCGAACTGCTCGGAGGAGTTTTTGCGGGTGGAGTAGACACCGTTGCTGTCGCGGGGTGCCTGCGTGTTTTTGCTGATCCATTCCTCCACCTGGGAGGTGAGGGGGAGCCCGGCGAAGCGGTACATCTCCTCCGCCTTCTGCAAGGGCGCCCGCGCCACGTCCTCGTAGCGTACCAGCATGTAGCGTCCCTGCAGCCAGCCCGGCCGCCGCAGCCCCAGCTCGGCTGACAGACGGATGCTCTCGCAGTTCCACCGCAGCCGCTGCACCTCCTCCTCACGGAGGGGAGCCTCTCCTTCGGACGCCCACTTCTTCCAGGTCTCGTACTTGCCGGAGAAGGCCACTATGCGGGAGGCCAGGACGGCCCGGGGGTCTCGTACCAGCTGGATGATGCGCACATCCAGCCGAGGATCCTCCACCAGTGGCTGCAGGAATTCCAGCTGCCGGATCCGCACCGTCTTCAGGGCCACGTACTGCTTGCGCTGGCACGCCTCAGCGGCCAGCGTGATGTTGAGGGGGCCACAGCGGCGGTTCTTGCAGTGGTACTTCTCAAAGACCTTCTTGGCGCTGGGCGTGCAGACGGGCTCCTCGCAGAGCGAGCGGCTCGAGCCTCGCCGGAACATGAAGGGCGTGAGGTGGCCCTCGGGTGCTGGTGAGATGAAGCTCTCCAAGATGTAGAGGTCACAGAGTAGGAGCTGCTTGAGGACGTCCCGGTAGACCAGGGCCGAGCCCACTGCGTTCGCTCCCCCTGGCTCGAAGGTCACCGTCCTCTCGATGTGCCAGAGGGGCTCGAAGAGGTAGAAGATGCTGCCTTGCTGGTTGAAGAACTCCCCCACGAAAGAGGAGCCGGTGCGGGTGGTGGCCATCAGCAGGATGTGTCGTCGCGGCCCGGGGTCCCCGTCACCCACGATCTGCAAGGTGACGTCACGCAGGTGGGACCGCAGCTGGGAGAAGGCGGTGTCCAGCTCTCGCAGCGAGGCCAGTGAGCCATTCTCGGCCGGCGCCAGGCTGGCCTCCGTGCTGTTGGCCTCTGCCAGCGTCTGAGGTGACTGCTTCAGCTTGTCTGACACCCTGCAGGGAGACCCAGCCCAGCCTGGAGGGGAGCCGGACCACCTCTGCGCCCCGGGGAGGGATTGCGGGGGGCTCCCACCGCACAGGAGCTTGCCATGTGGGGGAGAGACAGGGTTAAAAACATGGGGTGGCTTAGGCACCCGCTCCCTACCTGGAGATGAAGTTGTTCTCCTTCTCGATGATGATGAGGCCGACGACGAAGACCAGCAGGACGGCGTACTTGCTCCTCATCTTCAGGCAGTGCAGCAGCTCCCGGAAATCTTGGGGCAAAGCGCGTCGGATCTCCATGGGGGAAACACACGGGGGTCCTGGGCTAGCCGCCCAGCATCCCCTGCCCACAGCAGCCCTGCCTGTGGGGAGAAGGAGGGTCAGCGCGGTGGTGGCTCTCTGCGGGCAGGGGGGAGCGGGCAAGGGACCCTTCCCACAAGGGATGACCAACAAGGTCTTGACAAGAGCAGTAAAAAGGGGGGAGCTCCTCCCTACTGCTCCCATCCCGCCCGCCAGGAGCAACTGCCCGAAGCCCCCGTCGGCTTTGCCTCCCCTTCCCGAAATACATTGGCCCGACGGGCCCCTTCCCGCGCCTCCGCCGGCCGCCCCTGCCAGCCCTGAAACCCAATCCCCGCCACCCCGACAGCTGCCTGCTCCCCGCCGGCCAAAAACCTGCTGCCAGCAGCGAGGGCCCCCCGGGTGAGGGAGCAGCTCGTCAGCCCGATCCGCGGGGCATCGCGGCTCCCAGCCCCTGGGAAGAGCTGCTCTTGGGGAGGGCTGCAGGCTCCGCCGCAGGGCCCCGGCGTGGGGCCGCACGGCTTCCGCCTTCTCACGGCACGGCAGCGGCGGCTGCTCGGCCACGAAAATGAAACCCAGAGGGTTTCCAGGAAGGACGGCGGGCTAGAAAACGCTCCTGCCGCTGCCAGTCCGACTCGAGCCGTAAAATGCTCCTGGGGTCTTTTTCTGAAAAGAAAAAACCTGCACCAAATGCTGGTGCAGCCGCTCGGTGCAGGATGCAAAACCCACCGTGACACTCAGCATCCCCCCCAGCAGATGAGACACCCCCAGCCCTCCCTGTTCTCCTCCTAGCGTCGACGAAGTCGGGGTGATGGTGGAAGGCGCGCTGAACTGCGCCAAGCCCTCATGCCCAGTGGCACAGAGCAGATATTTTGGGGGCCAAAGCTGCCCCTTGGGTCCCCAGGGCAGGTCCCCAGCACACGTCGCGTGTGTGAATTTACACACACAGGGCTTGCCGGCGCCCGCTACCTGGCCGCTGGTTCGCACGCCCGGCGTCCGTCCGGCTGCGTGGGTGATGCTGTTTGCCCGTCCCGCTTTCTTGGCCAGACTTTCGGTGACTCAGGGAAAGTCTATTTAGATTCGGTTTGGCTCCTGCCAGAGTGACGCCGGCAGCCCCGTCCCGCCCCTGCTGTCAGGGGTGAAGCGGGAGGCGCCCGGCAGAGCCCCAGCCTTTGGGGGTCCCAGGGCTTGCCGGAGCGGAGATGCCCTGGCCGAGCCGTGGTACCCGCAGCCCTTGGCAGGGTGTGGAGCAGGGAAGCCCTGCCAGGCGTTGCGTCATGCCCAAACTTCCTCAGTGCTGTCCGCCCCCAAAATGTGCATTTTTTGGTGTTGCTCGCTGTATTCCCCTCCCGCTGGGAAGGGCGACAGCCTTGGGAGCGTGGGCGAGAGGAGAGGGATGCGTCCCACGGCCAGGGCAGCATCACAGCCTGCCCGGTCCCCAGCCCTCTCTGCAGGAGGACCAGCAGTTTCCCAGCTTGAGCAAACCACTCGGCTCCCGGGGCTTGGCTTTCAGCCAGCTCCTTCCCAGCAAAAGCTTCTAAAAAGAGACACCCACACCCACGCACCCAGGAACCCTGGGCTTTGCTGGGACGCGGGGACCCCGGAGAGCCCCGGCAGCTCCCGAGCTCCCCCGGCTCACCCCTTCCCCCTGCAATGAGCAGCACCAACACCTCCCCGCACACGCGTGTGTGTGTGTGTTTGACAGCCCTGTTAGTTTAGATTGTCAGCACGCTGCTCCTCGGGGACAGGTCAGCAGCCGGGGCAGGTGCCTTTCGCCGTGCTGCCCTCTGAGCCCCCCCTCCTTGGTCCTGCTCGGTGCCCCTGTGATGACAGGACTTGTCGGAGTATTTGAGCAACCAAGAGAAGAAATAAAATATACAAAGCCCTCAGCACGCGGCCACGTCTCTCAGCGCCCGGTAGAGCCACCGGCTTTGCCACTGCAAAGGACCTTTGGGTCTGCGGCATCCCAGGGAGCGGCGGCGGTGGTCTGCACCCCTGACCTCACCTCCCCCGTGCAGGGGACCATCCCCTCGCTGCCCGGAGCACGCACGCAGCCGGGGGATGGCACACAACTGCTTGGTTGGACAAAATCCCTGGGCGAAGCCAGCATGGGGTTCTCCCCCCGTGATGTCCCCGGACCACAAACGATGCACAGACCAGGAATTATTCACAGGGATGACACAGAGAGCCATTTCCAGCAGCGCTGGCAAAAACCCTGCTTCACAGGCCCGGGGCAGACATAATTCGTTAAATAAACAGCCGGCTGCAAACGTCCTGCCCGGAACCCACAGGGCAGCCGTGGCGACAGGCACGGGGGCCCTTGCAGGGCTGAGCCGTGGGGCTGGGGGACACATGGGGTGACCCGACGAGGCCGGCTGGGGCTGCTCAGCGTCCTGAAGCTCTTCCTCGCTGGGGCCCGCGAGGCGCAGCGCGGCCGGGGCAGCGAGCAAGCCACAAGCATCCCTTTGTGAGCGGGAACAGAGGGGCTCTGTGTGCCCCGCGCCCTCCCCTCCGGCCGCCCGCCGGGGCTCCGCCGGGCTGGGGGTGCGAGGAGAGCTGCCGGGGTGCTGCGACCGCCCCAGGGCACACCCCCAGCGCCCGCTCCCGGGGGCTGCGCACCCGCCAGTGCGAGCAGACAGATGGACGGACAGACCGACATCACCTGTGGCGACAGCAGGCAGCGGCCGGCCATCGCTCTGCTCTTACTCTGCACATCTCAAAGCAAGGCGGAATAATTCTGACGAGCATTAAACTGAGACACGCCGGAAGGCAGCACACACAGCCTGCGGGAACTCCCCTGGCACTGCTCCCTGCCTTTTCCCATCCCTCAGGCTGGAAACGTTTTTCATTTCAGCAGGGACGGCTACAATTCCCACTGTCGAGATGACAAAAGGCTTTGCGGATTTCCCAGCTGAGTCAAAGCCAGCAAAGGGGCTTTTTCTTTGGGGCGGTGGTGGGGGTTTTGTTCCCATGCAAAGCTGCTCGGGTGGGTATCTGCCGCTACTAGCAAGTTCACTTGACCTGCCACAGCAAGAAGGAAGGACACAGTCAGCGATGGCGATGCCAAATCATTCCAGTCTGCTGCAGCAAGTCAGCTCACGGGATGGATGCTCCCGCTGGTGTTGTAGGTGGGGTGAGAAGAACAGCGTAGCCCCAGGGCAAGGATGGCAAGGCCCCGCGGGGAGAGGAACTAGGAAAGGGATGCTCCGGTCACCCTTCTGCAGGGCATTTCGCAGGACTGCCTCCCTGGGAGAGCAGAGCTGGGGTTTTCGGCTTGGTTTTGGGGAAGTGAGGGTCTTTCACGAAGCCTTGGGGCTCTCATCCCCCTCCTTCAGCTGCCCCCAGCACCTACTGGGTGGGATCCAGGAAAGGAAAGATGCCTGCGGGCTGGTGGAGGAAGCCAGCTGGAGGTGTGACTGGATGAAGTCACATTTTCCTCCGGTGACTCAACAGGCAACAACTGAGCTCCCGGACGAGGAAAGGCGGCGAAGCACCTACTTGCAAGCTCCCTCCCTGCTCGAGATCCCTCTGTCCATCCAGCCCCCATCTACCCTCGCGCATCCCTGCCTGGCTCCTGGGAGAAGGGAGTCCGTGGGGACCCACGGCTGAGCTTTCTGCCCCCTGAGTAATTCCCTCCGCGATGCTTTGCTTCATCAGATTAACAGCAGCAGTGCGAGCCAGCAAAACAACAAAGAGATAAGCGCACCGGCGCTTATCTGCTGCTCTTTGTCTGCAACCTGGGAAAAAAACCCCACCACCCTGAGCTCCCTCGGTATTGACTCTGTCGACCATTTCCGCTCCCGACTTCCTCCAGAGGCTGGCCTTGGGAAACGCGCCACCGACACTTCCCACTTTGCTTTCGTCTCCCACCAATTTTGATCCTGCCCCTGGCTCTTCTCCAAGGCATGGCACAAGCGCGGCACCGCTTCGGTTTGCCCTCTTGCACAGCTAAGGAGGCTGCCGGGGCAGGTATTATTTCCTTAAAAACATGTGTATTCAAGCTAAAAAAAGGGAAAGGAAAAAAAAGCCACCTCCTACAATGTTTATAAAGTTGCCTAGAATAGCCCCGAGCCTCATCAAACTGAAGCCCGGAAACTGCCCATCGGAGGAGAAGGTTGGGAATGCACAGTGCTTCTGGCTCGGGCAGGGACAGGGCAGCTGCCCAGCCCGTCCCACCGTGACACAGAGAAGCCCCAGCGCGAGCAGGGGCCGTGTCGCCCGGGGAGGACGGGCACGGACACGGCCAGGGGCTCGCTCCTCCACGTGTTTGGTTCCTCAAGATAACGCAAGGGCCGCGCTTGTTTCTCCTCCCCATTCCCTTCCCAGCTCTGCCCCCTGGTCCTTCAACCTGCCACGGCTTGGTCCTCTGCTCTCCTCTTCACTGGGCACCCAGGGCAAAGCCACCTGGGAGCTGCAGCACGCAGGTGAGGGCAGGGACAGCAGGGCATGCGCAGGAGCAGCAGCGGGCATTGGTACAGACAAGCACCACTTAACTCGTTTTTCATTGCGTGTGCTCTCAAACTCCAGGTGCACGAGGTCGTCTCCTGGCCACTGTTTATTACGCCCCCAAGGAGGCACACTGAGCTATGGCATGACCCAGATGAGCTGTCCTTGCTCCTCGCGTCCCAGAAAGCGCTGCCCAGAAGGGATTTAGAGGCTGGCGCTGGGCACAGTAATGCCGCTGACAGAACCAGCCCAGGCTTCGTGGCGGGGACAGAGCGGTCTTCTCTCTCCCTCACCTTGGGTGGTGTCCAAAGAGAGGTGTTTGCTCCTGACGCGGCAGACAGGAGATCTGCTGCCGCCGCCTGAGCCCCTGGTGAATGCAACGGGACCTTCAGAGACATCAGCGCTGGGCATGGGGGTAAAATCACGCATCTGCAGGCATGCCAGGCTGCGCTACCCTGGTTTGATCCAGACCAGGAGCCAGCAGGAACCAGCTGAGCTGGCTAACAAGCCTACAACCTCGAAACCAGCTCACTGGAAACCGCGGATGCTGGTGGGGTGGGTTTTGCAGCATCACCTGCGGCAAAGGCACGCGACCGAACGCCCCACTGCTGCCGGGCAGCAAGGGGGTCCAGAGGGCAGACCACCAAGATGGGCGAGAGGACTGCCTGGCCCCGTTTGCTCAGCGCCGGCGGCACAATGCCGGCCGCTGTGCGTGCCGTCGCCCCCCGGCCGTGCTGGGAACCGCAAATGCCCGTCCCTGCTTCAATGAGGCCTTTCTCTGGGGCGCAGAGCCCGCAGTCCCTCCCACCGCCCCGAACTCCTGCTTCCCACCGCTCCACACTAGCCTGGAAGCTCCTCCGCCAAACCCACCCCAAAAAGCAGGGACACTGCTCGCTCGGTGCTCCGTTCTGCTCCTCTTTCACCCCAAGACAGGGGTCTGCAGCCCTCTGGGGACCTCCGGGAGGGACTGCTGGTGCAAGGGGTTCACCGGGGGAATGGCAAATCTCTGCTGCCCTTGGGAAAACGCAGACCGTGCCCGGGTCCTGGCAGCGCAGGGAGACCGGGGGTGTGACAACGAGTCTTACACCGAAGCAGCGCAGCAGATGTGGGAAAACTGCAGAGTTAAATCACTGTCCTGGTGCGGTGTCGTAAATCACTGACCGTGGAAAAGGAGACACTTTTCTCTGGGGACCGCAGCCAGGCTCGGGTCCCGCGGTGCAAAGGCAGTGGGGTGCAGGCAGCTCCCCCGAGTGCGGCTGGCAGCGGCTGCCCGAATCCCCGCCGGCGCTGAGCGGCGACTGTGCCCGGGCAGCCCTTTGCCCCCCAGGTACCCCCATGCCAGCCAGGTCCCGGCTGGGTGCCCGGAGCCCGGCGGGTGCCGGCGGGATGGCCGTGCCCCAGCTCCGGCAGAAAAGCCGCTGTCTCCCGGTGGCCAGGAGCCGGCCAAGGGCCAGGGTGCCCCAGCAGCCCCGGGGCAGGAGGGGAAAGGGTGAGGACAACTCGCCAGTGCTCCCTGGTAGGGGCTGACAGCCCGGATGATGCAACCCCAGGACGGCTGCGAGAAAGTCTCCTTTTCTCGACCCCGACGCGCTCCGCTTCGGACGGAAGCTCAGTGTCGCAGCTGGAGAGCTCGCCCTGACTCCCATTTATTTTTTTTCCCCCCTTTTTCTCCCCGAAATCAAGCAACGGGGCACGCTGCCGGGGCGGCCGTGGCCGAAGGAGGGCTTTCCCCGTCGAGGCAGGGCGCTGGGGTCCGGGAGGGCGGAGGCGCGGCCGGCGCTGCCCGGCTGCGGGAGCGGGGCGGCGGGGGGCCCCGCACCGAGACAAAGGAGCGGCCGAGGCCGGAGGGAGCACAAAGCAGCCGCGGCCCAGGCGCCCCCGGGCTCCCCGGGCCCGGCGCCCCTGCCCCGGGGGGGCGGTCGGGGCCGTGTCCCGTCCCCCCCCAGCACGCCCAACTTCCCGCAACTCCCCTCCACGCCGGGAGGGAAGGCCCGACCCCCGCCGCCATCCTCCCACCCGCGCCGGGGCTCCCGTTACCCATCGCCCCCGCCCCCGGCTGCGCTCCAGC
>Ga0065711_1040702_pt1 | contig 16745 bp, 2 predicted proteins | sample Hoacrofraction12_FD_59098 | JGI IMG/M metagenome (GOLD analysis project Ga0065711, IMG submission 59098) | Hoatzin crop microbial communities from Cojedes, Venezuela - Epithelial fraction 12 v2 (version 2) | ecosystem: Host-associated > Birds > Digestive system > Esophagus > Crop | place... | reverse complement strand
GGGGGGGGGGGTGGAATGCTAGATTTCTTTAATCGAAGTTAATGAAGTCGATACTGAAAGAATGGCAGTAGTAGTAAAAGCCTGGAGGAAAATGTATTTATGAAACTAGCTGCTCAGAAATATGCCAAAATTAAATTTTTTTTTTCTTTAAATGAAAAGGTGTTAAGGAACTGGAAGACATCAACCTTAGACTTGTAATGACTAAAACATTAAAGAGTACATGTTCCCAAAACGTGGCTTACCTGATGAAACCTTGGGTATCACAAGATGGTTTACTTTAGTTGGGTCTTATGTTGGGTCAGTCTGTTCTTTGCTGTAGAAACAGGACTTGCATCATCCCTTTGAGCAAGTTAGGGACTTGTGCTAGAGCTTGTCAGTGCACATCTTGCTGCTTGGAGAAACCAGAGACCTTGTGTTCAGGGAGAAGCTGAACTATTAAACTGAAATCTGAAAAGGTGCAGGCGTAAAACAACAGCAAAACCCTGAGAAAACATCAAAGCCTGAACTCAGCTGGTGGCTGAGGGGCAGAGCTATTCTTTTTATCTGTTTAACAATTTCAAATTATTAAGGTAGTACCAGTTGTACCTGTCAAACTGAGTGATCACTGTTTCTTGTATTGCAGCAGCATGGCTCTGTAGGTATTAAATTTAACAGTACGTTTTCAGTGATATACAGCTAAACTTGAGAAATAATTATTCTGTGGATCTGCAAGATTCTCATTGTAAATGTTTACTTCTAGCAACACTATCCTGGTGCTGTCAGAGTAAGTGGTAAAGCTCCAGCATCAGTGATTTTGTTGTTAGTGGTAAACTCAAGCAGCCAAATTTTTTCTTCTCTTCCAGCATATTTATTTAAATAGTATAAAACAAGTTGGAAAGCTTTAGGGCGTATTTGAGTGTTACAGATGTTTCTGACCTGTGTGATTCAATGACTCTGGAAAGAAAAACATTTTTTCCTTTCTTTGAAGAAGGGAAACTGTGTGGCTTTCAGACCATTTGTGCTTCCGAGACACTTTTTTTTTTTAAGCCACATCGAAGGAATGGTAGAGTTCTTCCAGTGCTCTTAATTGTCTGGTACCCTTCTGTGAAGCTGAGAAGCAAAATATGTGAGCAATTAGTCTGCGGGGCTCTTAACTGTCACAGCTACTGTTCATAGTAAGCATTCAGCTTCATTAAACTTGCATGAATTTCTGAGTTTGCACAGTGGGTTTTCTGTAACTGCTTCTTGGTATTATTACAGCAGCACTGCTGGCTAGAAGTACTCGTGGTCTGGTTTGTGGTGGAAACTGGAAACAACTCGTGTGTATTTAAGAGCTTCTTGATTCATTAAAGGACTTTTATGAAATACATTACTTTTTCTGATGTTTTTTTCCAAAGACTATCTGTAGTTCTAGTTCATGTGTAATGTATGGTTTTGTTATTTAGAGGAACTTAACAGTAGGTGTAAGATGTTACTAGTTGCTTAGTATCATATTGTAAATTGTGAAGTATTTAAGCCTGACCTGAATTGTTGGTAGATTTTGCTCATGACAATTGAAGTGCAAGACATGCAATGGCAGGTGTTGGGTAAAGAGGGACCTACATCCCTCTAGCATGTGAACGGTCTAACTAATCTACATCATAGGATTGTTAGTAGAGTGAAATAATTGCATATAAATTCTGTGGGTAGTTCGAATGCTGAAGAGTATACTTTACTACGCTAGAGAAGTGACTACATTTTGTCCTTTTTTTAATAAAGGACAACATAACAGGTTAGGGTTTTTTGTATAAAATCTTTAACCAGATGGCGTTGTCACTATATTTGGTTTTATTTGGATTCCAGAACACAGATTCTGCTCAGTTGTGTGGCTCTAAAGTGATTCTCTTCTGAAATTGTGGAAAGGCCTAAGGGCAATCATATCCTTGTGGCCACAAAATGAATCTTGTCCAGTAAGTCTACTCTAAGGAGACACCCTATTAGTGTTTGTTTTTTCTGAAAGTGATGAGTGTTTGTATAGACCTATGGTGTCCACAGTACTTCAGTGAGATACAGGATCAACTGTTGGCTTGTATAGGTTCTAAAACTTAATGAAAAAGTAAGCAGCAAGAGAACTATCTTAATATTTAGTTTGGATCAAAGTTGTACATTTGAAATCCTAGGTTTGCAGTATGAGCTGGTCCTTTGAAGTGCATGGAGTGGTTTAATTTCATTCAAAGAGAATCAGAAAGGCAGCTCCAGGAGCACGCCTTTCTCACACCTAACTTGCTCAGCCATTAGCAGGATTGAGGTCTATGGGATTGGACTACAGCTCACGCGAATAAAATCGCTGAAGTGTACGTAGCGTGGATGTTGAATCCTTAGCACTAGCTGCTTTGTATTGCTGATCTGCTCCTATTATGGCCTGCTGGTTGCTACTGTAACCTATAACTGTGCTTAACTGTGATTTTTTTAAAATTCTATTTTATTTTTAGAATTTTCTTGGCTTTTCACTTAATGCTTTAAGTTGTGGCCTGACAGTTCTAAGAAATGTCATTTCTGTTAACCTGCTTGTCTTAATTTGTATTGAAGCCTTCTTGGTTTGGTCTCATTATTTATTTGTTTGCCTTTTCAGCGACCTGGCCTTACGGAATTGCTTTCTTACATCTGATTTAAATGTCAAAGTAGGAGATTATGGTATAGGATTCAGCAGATATAAGGTAAGCTAATCTAGTCATATACCACTTCTTTTAGGATTTGAGACCTAAGGTTATAACAAGCATACTTTAAAGTTATAAACTTATACTAGGTTGTCCTGTATTTGAATAATAGACTTTCAGAGTAGAACTGGCAAATAACCGTAGCGAGCTCATGTAACAGAATGGGTGACCTTTCTAGAGAGGAGTGGAATTTATGCTTGTAGAAGTAAGCTTCTGGTTATATCTATCATTTTTAGTTCCTGTTTATGGTAGTCCTAAAATATGCACAAATTCATTTTGAATTTTTCCTTTATAAAACATTAATCACATTTCTTAATGAAAATGTTCAAAATATTTAAATATATCAAGAAAGTGAAAAATTCAAGGTATTAAAAGCGTTTTCTGAGTACCAAACCTTCAATAATAAATTAGCGTTCAGTTTTTCTATTGTGCAGTGACCAGTGAATGCCTCTGCTCTATAGCATTATTCTCTGCTACTTGGGGAAAATTGAGTTCATTTTTTTAATTCTAATTTTTTGCATAGGGATCACATAAAACCTTATTAAGGAAAGGACTGTTAACTTCTGGAGGTTGATTTAACGTTTGTTCAATCTTTTTCTGTTTTATCAATAATTTAGGAAGATTACATTGAGACAGACGAGAAGAAATTTATTCCTCTCCGATGGACTGCACCTGAGTTAGTAACAAGTTTTCAAGACAGACTGTTATCAGCAGAGCAAAATAAATACAGTAACATATGGTACGTAGTAGGCTTTAAAACAATTACAATGAGATTTGTGAATGTGTTTTTAAATGTTACACAAAGGAGTGAATAATATTTGTAGCTAAACTGAATATTAGCGTGATGCACTGCTTTTTTATTTAATCAGATGTATAATAGGTTAATCTTTACAAACTTGAAACTATACCTTGCTTTGAAAAGACGCTTAGAAATCTGCTGAGAGAACAGTTAGATTAAGAAAAAATATTTAGCAGAAGAATATGTGTTTATACTAATACAAGCAATTACTCTGTATTTGCCAAATGCCTTCAAATGTTTCTAAAGGAAGGCAATGGTACGTGACTTTTCCAGTAATATAATAGCCGTGGATGACATAAAAAGTTGATCTTGCTAGAGCCTGGTTAAGTTCCATTGGTAGAACAGTAGGATCTTAATTTCTTGCTGCAGCATTCGAGGGCTGCAATTAACTGGTGGTCTCTGCTACCAAAGACCTTATAGACAAATGCTGGTGAAAATCTCGAAGATGAACTTTTTTGAAATTGCCACTTCAATTCTCAAGTGCTAGTAAATTTGGATAATGGAAATTGAGGCTTAGGCTAACATTTCTGAAAACATTGTAGTTAAATTCCTGATTTTGTATTCTAAGGATATTAAAAAGTAAACTAGGTGTAGTTTGCTAATTTAAATGTAGAATTGCAGAAAGCAAGTGGGATAGATAGAAATGATCTAAATACTGAGTTCCTTGCATCTTTTAATCAGGCTTCCTCAGATCATACTATTCATCTAAACTACAAGCAGCCAGGATCTTAAAGTTTCCAACTTAAATTTGTGTGCCTTTTATGGAAAGCTGCTTGGGTTTGAACTAGATGACTTCCTTCCCTTGCCAGTCTAAATTATTTTACTGTCATACATGTGGAGTCAGTTACTCTGCATTTTGAGCAAGGAAAGGTTGCCCAAAGATCAGCATCAACTCTAATCACTGAAAATGTAATTAGTGTTGTATACAGTATGTATACAGCACTGAGGAAAAGAGGTGGCTTCTGACCACTACAGCTTAAAAATAAGCCATGTTATGAAAACTGAAGCAAAGACAAGTTTTCTAGCAGTTTGACCCATAACTGCAATGTCTGATGAAAGATTTTCCTACTGTTGGACTAACCATAAAGTTTATTCATCTTCTCTAAATAGGCACTTTCTACTTTTTTAATATGTGGGGGTTTCTTCCATAGTTCAATAATTTGAAGCCTTTTATATTTTGTTGCCTGCATTGTCATTGCCTTCAGGCAACTTTATTCTTGAGGCTTCTAGCATTCTGTCAAGTAAAAAGAGTTAACAGGTTCTGAAGTTACTGCGGAGCCGATGGGAGAGTGATAGTTGTTTCTTCTTGCCAGTTATGCTTTGCATAATGCTTACTTTCTTAGAAAGGCAACTTTAAAATAGTTCTTAGAATGCACAGTCATTTGCTGCTCTTTTTCAGGTCCCTGGGTGTCACGTTATGGGAGCTGTTTGAGAATGCTGCTCAGCCTTACTCGGACTTTTCTGACAGGGAAGTCCTAACCCATGTCATAAAGGAGAAGCAGGTTAAGCTCTTCAAGCCACGTCTGGAACAGCCATACTCAGATAGATGGTAAGCTTTAAATGTTTTTGTTTATTCTTAAAGCTGCTGAAGTTGTTTCTCAGATTACTCTGTTATCTTAATATATTGAAATTGCTACATGGAATCATGCTTCTGTCAAAGAAACCCTAGAGAAGAGTAAAAGGAGTTGCTATAGATGGAAATTCCTGCCAGTGATATTGTTACTCCTTAGCTTGTTAGATACCTGAATTTTAGAAATTTCTTTTCAGTGTGAAACCTATTGAAACATGTTTCTTGCTTGTGTAGGTATGAAGTTCTGCAGTTCTGTTGGCTACCCCCAGAAAAGAGACCAACAGCAGAAGAAGTGCATAGACTTCTGACTTACCTTCGCATGCAAAGCCAAAGGGACTCGGAGATTGATTTTGAACAGCAGTGGAATGCTCTTAAACCAAACACCTCAAATAGAGAAACAAATAACTCTGCATTTCCAATCTTAGATCACTTTGCAGGAGATAGACTTGGCCATGAGATGGAGGAAGTTCTTACTGTAACTGAAACAAGCCAGGGTCTCAGCTTTGAATATATCTGGGAGGCAGCTAAACATGATCACTTTGATGAATGTGGTCGTGTGAATCCTGATGAAGCAATGACATACACAAGTATTTTCTTTCCAGTGGAGGTTTTTGAGAGGTCACTTTCAGAGCAAGGGTCGGGAGCACAGGATGGAAGTGGTCAAGAAGCATCACTTGCTGTCCCTGGGGTGTTACCTGTGTTTGATGCACACAAGCTTTCTGTTGGAAATGACTACTACATCCAATTAGAGGAAAAAGGAAGTGGCTGCAGCATGAATTTTGATAACCAGTCAGTTGTACTAACTACAGAAGTTGATCATCAGGAAGCTGTACAAGAAAAAAGTTCTCATTTCACGGTTCTCAGGGATCTTGATGTTGAAGAATCTAGCACTGACAGGGACTTCTTCCACTACAGTACGGATCCTAAAGAAGAAATTTTGTCTGCTGCTAGTAGTCCAGAAAGTCCTTTCCAAAACATATTTAATGACATTGACAGATCAGAAGAACTGACAAACAGAAAAATACTTGGTTTTGTTGAAACAAATGATATTCCTAAAGACTTTAAACCCGTTGTTTTAAACTCAAACACAGATGCTAGAAAGGTAGTAGGCCTTTCTGAAAAGGAGCATTCTAGTCATGCTTCTGAAACAGTTTCCTTATGTGAAAATATCTCTAACCGTTCTGACTTGATAACTTTAGAAGAACTTTCTGATAACTTCTTATTTCTTCAAGAGAAAAACTTATTAACAGGGTTATTGTCTAACAAAACCAGCAGTGATTTGGGGCAAAATCCAGATGATGTTCTAAAAAATATATTAGAAACCTCGAATAAAATCTCTGTAGAGCCTGAGCCTGTGTTGGCTGAAAATGCCCAGGTCTTTTCTTTAATCCATGAAGGTCTTAGAACAGTGAAAGATGAAAATTTTAACCCAGTGACAATGAATAAAGATCTGGATTCTCAGTATGAGACTACTTTAGAGATACAGGCATCCTCTAGTCCATCTGCAGCACATAATTCATGTGATAAACGTGCAAAACTTCCTTATTTGAAGGATGAGGGAAAACTTTCAAATGTGGACATCAGTGAAGTCGTGTCCTGTAACACCGATATTCTGTGTCAGGAAGAGTTATCCAATAATGCCAAAAATAATAATGTTGGAAACAATCCATATTATGGTGTTGCTGTTGAAACAGATGAGTGTGGTGCACAAGTAAAACAGGGAGTGCTTTTCCAGTCTGATGAAATAGCTTTTAGTAGAGAAAAATGTAGTGATGAGGAAGATACGAAAAGAAATTTGCAAGATAAGTGTCCCATATTAAAAAAAGATGAATGTTTATTGGAGGAAAAACAAGAAACATCAAATCATTTTGAAGACTGTAAGGATATTCCAGAAGAGGTCACCTTAATTTCTGTTGCTACTTCAGATTGTACAAGTCAGGATAGTCTTTTGGAAGACAGCCCATCTCCTATACAGACTGTAGAACAAGCCTTAGAAACACCTGATTCCTTGGATTCTTTAGATGTAAATGAGGTTTTAGAATCTTTACAGGCTCAAAGTCCTCAGAAACTTTTGCCACCTGATAAACCTGCTGACAGTGGCTATGAAACAGAGAACTTGGAATCTCCAGAATGGACTTCCCATGTCGCTGTTGAGGAGGCTTCTAGTGTAGATACTGCTCTCTGTGTCAGTGAGAGCAATGTTAGTGCTTTACCTTCTAATCCAGTCATAATTGTTTCAGAAGCAGCAGCTTGTTTAGATGCAGTGAATAGCAATTTTGAAGCAACCCCAAAGGTTTTTCTGGGTGGAAATCAAAACTCGTATAGAGACTCTGCCTATTTCTCTGATAATGATTCTGAGCCAGATAAAAAACCAGAAGAGGCTGTAAATCTGTCAAGAGAGACTGTACGTGTTGTTTCTTCAAACAGAGGAGAGAATAATAGTGAAGAGGATTACAGTTTTGAAGAGAGACAGCAAAAGTGTGATGTAAGGAATTACCAGGATATCAATAACCAAAATGCAAAAATAGAACCAGATCACAACTTAGAGATGCAAGAGATTGATGTAAGAATGCAGGGGTGTCCGGATGAGTGGGCTGAGGCAACTCTGAATTCCCTGGAAATATCGATGGAAAGTAACCTAAGGGATGAAATAAGAGTACCCGAGACTTCCCATAAAACTGTCTCTTGTGTTGGCACTAACACTTCAGAACTTCTTTCACACAGAGATTTAAAGTCTGTGCATAACATACGCAGTCCTTCAGATTTGAGTAACAGTGAGAAGTCCTCCTATCACATTGAAGGGCAAAAACTGAAAGAGCCAGATATTGAAGGAAAATACCTTGGCAAACTCGATGTTTCTGGAATGCTTGATTTAGAAGATGGTGATGATGCGGATGAGGAAGATGAAAACAGTGATTCCGAGGATGACATGAGGACTTTTCATATGCATAGTCTGAGTTCTGACAGTGAAGATGAAACTGTTCATCAAGTACCCGAGATACTTACTGACAAGGATGATGGAAAATATCTGAGAAGCTTGTTGAAACTTCCAAAACCTCTTAATGAAAGGCAACATGAGCACTGGAAAAATGAGAAAAAGGCTGTAACGTTCTTTGATGATGTGACTGTGTATTTGTTTGATCAGGTATCTTTTTTTTAATTACTAATTAAAGTTTTTGTTAGTTTGGCTTTTTTAAAACAAGATGTGGTAGAACAGCTTAATGTTTGTACACACATTGCTATTAGATGATCTTTCTTGGCAGGGTTGGATCTTGTTTGTGATGTGGGTTATTTGTTCTTTATAAAGAAAAAAGAAACCTTTTCTTGGCTAGGTGTGGTTGTGGGCTGCTGGTAGAATAGCGGCACTAATTTGCAGTAAAAGAAGGTTTTGCTTTGGGTGGGGTTGGTTGCCAAGTCCTGAATCGGCATGCTCTGAATGAAACGTGATTTTTAGCAATGTCTTGCTGATGTTTGTAAGCCGTATTTAATTTGAGTATGTGGGACAGCATCATTTGATTATGATTTGAATACATGAGACAGCAGATTGATTTAATTTATTTTACCAGAATGTTGTTGTAACTCTATAGAAGCAGTGTATCTTTTTAATGAGTTTGAGGACTTTAAGTGTAAATGCCTTTATAAAAGAAAAACGAAACAAAACAAAAAAACCCAAACCACAACCTAACGATGAATCTTGTGTGTGTTAGTATTAAGGTAATTTTACCTTAAACCGTAATCAAAGATGAGAACAGTATTTAAATGGTAATGCTGCTTTTTATTAATCCAATGTGATTCAAGTTCAGTGAAATACTGATCTGCTTATAAAATTCAGGGTTACCTTTGTTCCCCTATCTGCTTCATCAATTTTTAACTTCTGTAACTTGATACAGAGTGGATTTGTATTTTAACATTATGGCAACTAAACTAGTACAGTGAGTTTAAAAGAACAGTCACATTGTCAGGCTTTGGAAATGTTGCTTACGATGACGCACATAAGTGTTAGAGATGACTGTGTTTTGGAATAGATAACATAGGTGATATGTTTATGTTTAGGCAGTCTGTAGAATAGTAATGCTGTTAGAGGGGAACAAAAAAATTAGCTGTGTCTAAACTGCTCTTAGTTGTTCAACTTTTTACTTATTGTTACAGTAACTGATAAAATGTTGGCTGCTTCAAATACTGGTCATGCAAAGTCTGTCTCTTTATTCTGAAGCATCCTACCTGTGTCAGACTGATAAGGGAAATGTTTTCAATTGGAAGATGCTTTAGCTTTGTTCCCAGAAATATGAAACCTTTTTATATCATAAATAATATTTAAATAGTCATTTCCTGCATGCATTTTAGCATGGATTTGATACCACTTTCTTTAGAAACAGAAGTATGTGCATATGCTTAATCTATAACTCAAAAGTTTTGTTGTGTGTTAATAACTTAGAGTTTACAGACCACTTAATTCCACAGTAGATTTGATGGCGGGGGTGGGGGACTGTATTTTTGGAATGCTTGTGTGTATAGGCATGGATACATACTGTGTACATGAGAGTTAAAGAAGTTATTTTCTTTGCCTTAGGAAACACCAACTAAGGAGCTGGGCAACAGTGCAGCAGACTTTAATGGTGAAGGCTCTCGCAGCACTCCTGTTCCATCCTCAAGTTTTAGTTACTTAAACAGATTTGCAAATTCAGAAAGCTCAACAGATGAAGAAGGTACTCAAATATATTTATACACAGAAGGGGCTAAGACTGTTTTATGCATAGTTTTTAATGACGTGTCATTTAAATTATGTGACTTGTAAATTTATTGTACCATACTGGCTTCAATTTTGCATCCTAAGCACATGCTCCAGCTCGGCTCAGATACTAGCATTACTGATGATCAAAGCTTGTGACGTGACACTGGTGGTTTATATATGGATGTGGCTAGGGTATCTTGAGAGGTGACCAAATTACGGGTGGCAAATCTTTGTGACCCGCCTAGGGCCAGAACAGAAAAGCTACAAGTTTTGTTTTGAGTTAATGCAGTCTTCCAGGGACTTGCTTTTAAAACTGTGTATGACTTGACTTTACTGTAAATTGCCTCTTTTTTTTTTTTCTTTTTTTCCCTCCCGCAAGGTGGGGGTTTTGAATGGGATGATGACTTCTCTTCTCCAGAGCCATCCTTTATATCAAAGGCAGCTAATAGCCTTATTAGTTCTAAACCGCCTCTGCAGTCAAAGTACTTCTCTCCACCGCCACCTTCCCGGACTCTCGATCAGAACTGGTCACATTCATCCCCTTATTCCAGATTCTCCATCTCTCCTGCAAATATGGCAAGCTTTTCTCTTACGCATCTTACAGATTCAGATATAGAGCAAGGAGGTAAGTGATTTAGTTGTAATTATTTTAAAACTACAAGTTAAATACTTTATGCAAAGATACAAGTAATAGATAGGACAGGTCTTGTTCAATTTTAAATACTTGATTTAGAAATGCATTTTTAATGCTATAAAAGTTATGTCTGGCCTTATATTTCAGTAAAGAGAGCTTTCCATGTAGATTGAGATTATTTGCATCCAAATTGCTACGAACTTGTGGTTGGATATTCTATGGAACATTTACAGGACAAGCTCACAAATTTTTTGTTCCAAAAAGAATAGTGCTATATTTATATAAATTAAATCTATGCAGTACTTAGGCGATTCTGTATAGCTGCCACACTATGGCAGTTGAATAATTCTCATCACTGTCATAAGTCACAATTTTATTTTCATTGCACAAGGTGAAGATGCTGGGAGCACTATGTTTCTGCCACTGTTGTTTAAGCTTATTTTACAGTTCAGTTTCTTTTCATATTCTTTTTAGAAAGTGCATTCTTGATATTCTCTCAAGAATTGCAGCATGTTTTCTAGAGCTGCGAGTAAGATAGTTTCTGTTAGGAGAGCCAAACAATCTGTTCATAGCAATATTTAGTACTAGCAGTATTAACAAGAGCTTTCTTGTCTGTAACAAAAAGGGGGGGTTTTTTTAAGCTTTGATACATTTTTTTTTTAGGGTTAAGAGAAGCACAAATATGCAGACCTGAATCAGTTCCACGTATTATTAATCTTGATAAAATGTTGCATTATTAAAGATAAATATTACTGCTTGCTGAGCCTTGCTAATGGTCAATGTCTATAAAAATGTAATCGGTGTTTATGTAGAGTTGTATTGTTCTTGTATTGTGCTTATTGATTAGATAATGTTTGCTGCTTAGTAACTTACAGATAAGAGAGATTGTTTTGGAGATCCCACATTGCCTTACGTGTCCTAAGAAGTGACATTGAACTGTGTGATTTAAGCAGATGTCTATGTATAAATGTACGAAATGTTTACAGTAGTTGAGAGCTTTAGGGAAAGATTAACCAGAACTTGGAAGTGCGGAGCAGCAGGATGCCAAGTTCTAGAAAGAGTCCTACAAAGAAGTGAGGGTTGTGCAGAAGAATTTCTCTATACCTTATGACCTTTCCTCTACTAATAGGAAGCAGTGAAGATGGAGAAAAAGATTAAATGAATTAAAACTTCCTTGGACTACATACGTAAATCACACAGACTTTGTCTGAAACTTCTTTATCTAAACTCTGGATCCTCTTGGAGTAACACAGGTAATCAAGAAGGACTAAGAAATGAAAGTAAACACTGAAAGCAATGTTAAATCAGGACATTAATTTGAATGTGTATTTAACTTTGTAATGTATTTTTAAATCAGTGCAATTTTGCTTTTCATGGAAAGATGATTCTGCCGCTGTTTTCAAGTACTTGAAGTATTTTTCAGATAACTTAAGAAACAAGTAAAGCAATTACACTACAGTCATCTGGTTTATGTATGAGATTGTACAATATTCCTTTTATATTTTTCCATGTAGTTCATTATCTATTTGAACCTACACCTGTTGTAGAATTGTGTATAACTGTCCTGTGCAACAGGTGGCTGTGTTGCTGAAACTGTATGAATGATAGTTGATCAGTAGTGAGCCGTATTTATTCAAAAGATATCACTACATATTACTTTGCTTATTACAATTGCACTATGGGTTATTCCTCCTTTATTTCCTGATGATGTACAGAATCAAAATCTAAACCTTTCAAGGAAAATAAGACAAGTTGAATTGGCCCAGTTATCCAGTTTAATTTGTCCTTTTTGTAGCCTTTGCTATGCACGGTACTTGTAAAACGTACATAACTTCTGAGTGTTATGTTAGACTTGCCGAAGTCAGTACCATTTCTAAATGATAATGATTATAGATTGATTGTTAGTGTATATGTTTTATAGGAAACTGGAAAAGAATATATCATGTACTCTGGAATTTTTAGATGAAAGAGATAATGTCTCTTAATTCCTAAATATGATCCTACTGACTGCTTAAACTGTAATAGCATCTGACTATATCATAATTAAGGGCCTTCCACTTTTTACTACAATTTCTGCCTTGGAGGGAGAAGAGGAAAAATTGGCTGTACAAAACTGTGGAATTTGTGAATCTTACAAGGAGACTAATTTCAACAGACTGGATTTGGGCATGCTTGGCCCTTCAGTTGTACATTCTGTGAATTTTGAAGCTCACTTTTCTGCTGACTGCAGATTGGGGCTGCCATTCAGGCCTGTGGTAAATCTACCTCTCAGTGATGTTATGACAATTAAGAATTAGATTAATGGTTAATGCCAGATTTTCCACCCTTCATAAGGCAAGACCTATTTTAAGATGTATGCAGGGCTCCATGGTACATCTTGAAATGCGTGCTGACCCAAAGATGCACTGTAGTAAAGTTTGGTCTGAAACTGTCTGTAGGGAAGGGAATACAATGTGGGTTTTTTAACTTTCATATTCTGCCATGCATTTAGCTGGTTTAATCCTTTAAACTGCTTGGGGGGGGGGAAAGAATCCTTAATTACTACTCCAAAGTGAGTTCAGTTGAGAAACAAATCCCTGACCTCTTGGAATGTCTTATGCAGCTGCGGATCTGTAGGAAACACTGATAGGAACAGTTTACCTGGCTTCGTGTTTTGTATCTTAGTGTACTAAAATACGAATGTACTAAAATATGAGGTACTTCGTGTTTTAGTGGCTATTTTGGCAGGGCTTCAGTATAATGGTGGTCCGAATGCTCTGTGTTCAGATCCAGTCACCAGAGAATTTTCATCATATGAAGTATGGGAGGACTAGATATTTTCAGATGTGTGAAGTTTGGTTTTGTATACCTCTGTATGCATTTTGATTGTAAGTATGTTTTAAAATGACAGGAATATGTTAATTGTTTTTTTCCAGCATTATTTAGCCCTTAACCAGAATGGTTTCTGGTTTCCGATCGAAAGGGAATGATTTAGTTACAATTTTATTTGAAGTTGCCAATGTATTGTTGAGAGAACGTTTTCTGATGAGGCACTCACATTCAGAGTTAGTCAGAACTGTTCTTCACTATGAAGGGAGGAACTGAATTTTTCACGGGCTTTTCCCAAAACATGCTATAAGAAGCAAAGCCAAGTAGATCTTAACACAGGCTGACAGTATATACTGTAGAGGGTTTAAGGAAGCTGTGCACTACTCTCGATATTTTAAAATAAAGGTAATGTACATTGTGCACAAATTATTGCTTAGAAATTCCATAATTCTAACATTAAACTCCTGGCTACAGCTAGATTGAGGCATCTCATCTGTCTTCTGTAATTCTCACCCTACTTTTGGTGTGGAAAATCAAAACTAAGAATGAAACTCCATAATGGTCTGCAAAGAACGTGTGGGCTTATCTGCTTTGCGGGTTGAAAAATCTATCAGACCTGGAGTTCAGCCTAAACTTTGGCTCATTCGATTTAAAATACAGTCCAAGGTTAAATAAAAGCTTGTACTCCAGGATGTTACAATTTGGTTGTGCATTTCATTTCTTATAATTCTGGAGAATCAGATGTTTATCTTGAAACCCAGGTAAAGGTAAACATAATCAAAATCTTACACAGAAGTGAAAGTTTACTGCTTTGTCCAAATGGACTCTTTGCTAAGGAATTGCCAAAGGAGCATTTTTTTCCAAAATGAACTGGGATGTGTATGATATTAAGAAAGGTAATGTCCTTTTTAGCTGTACAATGAAGAGAAAGAAATATTTGAAGTTGACTCACCTAAACATGAATTTTAATTTCAGTAATCCAGTATGCTGGATTGCAATAATATAAAGGTCCTTTTTTGAAAAATTTCTAGTTAAGTCTGATCAACTACTAGCAATATACTAGCAGTCAGTGGCACAATGAAGACGAATCAGTAATTCCAACGTGTTAGATTATAATAAGGGGATTTGTTACAAATAATTCATTAAACTATATGTAATTTCTTGCACTAGCTACTTAAGCATGGTTTCCCTTTTAGAAGTACATGTATCTATTTTCAATGGTTTATTATGAGGAATGGTTACATTTTAATTCCTTCTCTAGTAGAATACCTTGGTTATCTGAATACTGAAGGCATTGTCTCAATTTGGCTACTAAAGTTATTTAAAAGATCTGATTTTTCCCACCTAAGTTTGTTTAAAAATGAGGATCTGTAGCAAGAAGCCAATAGAGCGAGAAGAGTGTCCGGTTTTAACGGAAACACCTGTCCTCTCCCAAATCCCCAGGCTGCAGATAGGTTGTGTGTATTGCATTTATGGAAACTGCCATTTTCATGGAAATGAGCAGATTAAACATTTTTTTTTTATATCCTTGTTGATGCACTAATGAAAGCCATTTAAGCCTCATTCTTTTTTATCAGTGTTTTTAGCAGATTTTTATGTAGTACTCAATCTTTTTCATGAGGAGGCTGGTTGGTAGAAAGACTGTTTTTTTTTCTGAGTAAGCACTATGCTCAAATATCAGCATTGTCAGGTGTTAGTGACATGGCTATTTTTGTTAGAGTTGGTGAAAGGTGGAATCCAAGTATATTAGCCTTATAAGAAATAGCCTTAAACAAGAGTGGACTGTACAAAATTACTTCAGCTTTAAGTCATACAAAAATATCCTTATATGTTAATGGTTTTGGTATAAGACTGGAAAAAATCTAGAGGAGAGTCAAACATCATATAAACTTATTGAAAATAAGTATTTGTAATACCAGCAGCCTGTTTTTCAGAAACTTGAATATGACTTACAGTTAGTTTTGTTTATGAAATTGAACTTGCACAGATGTAGGTGTAACTTAAGTGATAAATGGTACTGGTGTGTGTGTGTGTATATATAATGTTGAATTCTATTTGTAAAGAGAAACTATGTAACAAAATCATAGGTATGAGGTTTTCCTATTGTAATTTAATACAGGTATGAGGTTTATGGCAATATATCATAGTTAATGAAATTTCAGGTCAAAATGTCTTTAAATTGTGTACATTTTTAAATTGTAATTTCTACTGTATATTGATTATCATGCATAGTGTGATTCAAGAAACTGCTTGTAATTTAAAAATATTTAATATTAAAAATAAAATACAGTTATATATTTATAATCTCTTTGTCTGTTTGTTCATTCTTAAACAGATGCCAGCAGCGGTTCAGGTCCACAGTATAGTGTAGTTCTACTGTAAGATATATTTGCTTGTGTCCAGAGGTTGAGAAAGTATCAAAAGCTCAAAGCTACATCCCAGCGGATGACTCTACACTAAATAATGTAGTCGCCTTTAATTTCTTCTAATATCATCTTTGTGTGAACTTGAGGTAATGTGTATACACAGTCAGTAGAGAAGCAATACTTCAAATACAAGCAGTGTCATTAATTCTAAAAACTGAATATTGCTTTCAATCCTAGAATTAAGCATCTGTATGAAGAATGGAGATTTCAAAATTTGTAAGTACCCTTCAGCAAACAGGTTAATATGTTTTTCTCAATATTTATTGAATTTATTTGTAGAAGAATTTTTTAATCTAAGCGCATGTGCTGAGTGGACGCAAGATCACCAGGTCAGTGCAATACTTGTGTGTACAGCAGCTGCTTTTCTGTGAGATGGAGCCTGTTCCAGCCTAGGCGCTTGGTGAGGCGGGAGGGTGCTGGTTTTTCCTCTTAACCTGTTAACCGTTCAGGTTGTGAAGACCTATCACGGCAATGTCAGTAGCTAACGGAGGCTGTTGTGGAAGCCCCCACATCGTATCGCAACTGTTGAGACCTGGGAATGAGAAGCTGATATCAAGATGACTTAACTATGTTAGGTAAAATGTAACTACTGGGCTGAAACTTGACCCAGACAGTGGTCATTACTGAGAACAGATGTGAAAGATCCCATGGCACTGAACTGGTCACAGAATCACAGAATAGTAGGGGTTGGAAGGGACCTCTGTGGGTCATCTAGTCCAACCCCCCTGCCGAAGCAGGGTCATCTTATATAGAACCTGTTACCAAAGACTGTGAGCACTGGCGCTCTTCATCATCGCCGTTCTTCTTGCAAGGGACGGAGGTGCCTTTTCTGGGCCCGTTTCAGGCAGGCGGCGCGGCAGCTTGCACCGAGCAGAGCTGAGGCAGACCTCCTCCTCCTCCCCCTGCGGAGGTGCGGACTGACCGACCCCTCCCGCGGCGGCCGTCTGCCCGGCTTGGCGTCCAGCGACCCGGCGGCCGCCCCTCGCTTCCCGCCCCGGACCCGGGCTCCGTCCCCCTGCGTGGGGTGCGAAAGGGAACGGCCGCGGCGGGGGTCGGGCAGGGCCGCCCCTTCCCCCGGGGCGCTGAGGCGCGGAGCCTCCC
>Ga0065711_1006907_pt1 | contig 16747 bp, 4 predicted proteins | sample Hoacrofraction12_FD_59098 | JGI IMG/M metagenome (GOLD analysis project Ga0065711, IMG submission 59098) | Hoatzin crop microbial communities from Cojedes, Venezuela - Epithelial fraction 12 v2 (version 2) | ecosystem: Host-associated > Birds > Digestive system > Esophagus > Crop | place... | reverse complement strand
GACAAGGTCCTGTGCAGCCTGCTGTAGGTGACCCTGCTTCGGCGGGGGGGTTGGACTAGATGACCCACAGAGGTCCCTTCCAACCCCTACTATTCTGTGATTCTGTGATTCTGTGATCTCCTGTACCTCAGTTCACTGCCTTCCATCTCAGAACTGCAACAAGAACTCTGCGCAGGGTGCAGGACTCCAGCTGTGTGCATCACCACTGAGGAACAGGGTCAGCTATATGTGCACCAAGTAGTATTACCAGACAGCAAGCCCCTGGCACCCAGCAATACCTCCATTTCACAAACAGCCCTGTTGATTTCAGCAATGGCCTTGTAAAATAAGAGAATAAGAACAGGATTCACCATCTGGCCCTCTGTGGATACCCACAAAGCCATAAAGCTGCTGTTCCCGAAGAAAATTTAATTTTATGACTTGCTAACGGTTTTACATCTCAAACTTGCCATTTGCTCTAATGCTCATTAAATTTAATATTAAACCTGGCTTGCTAGTTGCATTGCCACTTTTTTCTTATCAGAAATTAATTCAACCCTTCCCAGCTTGCTCAGCCCCCATCCCCCAGGCTGAAGAGTCTTATTTGCAGGCATTGCTACCTTATAGAACAAGCATGCAGAACTGAACCTGACTATGGAAATACGCTTCAGATATCAGTCCTAACTAAAACGATGAGGGGAGCAGCTTTAAAGCAGGGGGTCAGGGATTCAGCAAACCTTTGTAAACATCTGGCAGCAAGGTTTCCAAGTTCAACACCTACAGCGTGCCTGGGTTTTAATCTCGCTTCAGCTGACTAGACAATATAACTGAACATGTCATTAAATAAATAAGTGGAAAACACCTTTGTAAAAATCTTAAGCCACAGCTGTCAAGGCAGCAACCAATAAAGCCATTTAAACCATTGCACCTCCCACATCTCTTTATTACCTGTTCCTCAGAGGCTGGCAATTAATTGTTCCCTGCATTGATCCAGTCTCTCTACCACCTTGCTTGACGGGTTGCTACAGCATCGCCAGCATTTGTTATGTTCCCAGTTCTGCTCACTTGCCCTGTTTCTGCTGTGAATGGGCTTCTCTGTAGCTACCACATGCATTTCCAGCTTCAAAATTCCATTCAATAACAGAAGACTACGTCAGGAAGATGCTGGCTTCACATTATTTTTCTCCTTGCTGTAACTCTCCTTTGAACATGGTCCTATAGCTTCAGCTGTAAAAGCCATTATTTTTATCTACACTAGGAATGTTGTGCCAGAGCCTTTTTTTGAAGTGCAAATGGGTGACTGATTGCCTGCTATATGAAACCTCAAGGAAGTATAGGGTGAAAGTTTTCTCAGGAAAATGACCTGCTAACAGTTTTCATTAATCATTAATTTCCATTTAATAAGAGCTCTTCGAAAATTCAGCATACCTGCAACAGGGGCTTTCCCATCTCTCACCACAGTCAGCATGTAAAAGTGAAGAGACAGTGTTTAGGTAAGGCTGAGCAGAGAAAGCTCATTCCTTGCTCCTCCCCAAGAACAGGCACAGGTCCATGTGTGTGCCCCAAAAGTAAACTCTGAAACTACTTAATACTTCACCTAATTTCTGTGTCCTTCAAAAAGGAGGCTGAAGTAAAACATACTGCCACATGCGTTTCCAGTTCCAAGAGCTGTACTCAACCTTCTCTTAGCTTCCTCCCAAGTAGATCAACCTGCAAAAACAAAATTCTGCTATCCAGCTTACTGGGAACATGAAACTAATATCAGTTGTCCAGGTCTGTAAGTACTTGGTCTTCACTAAATCTCTAGTAGCCAGTGATTATGAATGGCTTACTATAGCTATCCTGAACTAGCCTAGCTTTCAAAAGTGAATCTGTGAGAAAGGAAATATCAGATAACCGAGACATCAGCTTCAACTTCATCACTAGTTTACTCCTATCACTACAGGCATACTAAGAATGTGAAATTGTTTGGCTAGGGCACCATGTAGACAATCAGCAATGTCAAACCCCATGAAAGCAAAAGAAATTGGCTTTACAACAATGCTTGCTATGCTTTATGTCGTACATCTTCAACAGCTCTAAAATTGCTGTTTACCATTATTTAGTGAAATTGTTCTTAAAAATATTCTAAAAATGTGAGAAAAGGCTAGCAATAGCAAACAGGAATGTCGGAGTTTGTAATGTTTCTTCATTGTAACATATTGCCTCAGGTGCGACAATGTAACCCAAAGGCCGGACTCCCTCACAGCTTATTTTTAAAACTCAGTTTCCGCACCAATCCTTCAGCTCCTACTGCACAACTGAAGTTATTCAAAAATGAATCTTTTGAGCACTTCCCAGAGGAATATTAGAAATAGTAAGATTTGTTCCCTCCGTTTGTCATGAACAGTAACCAGATCTGTGACCTAACCTGGCCTTCTTGCTTCAGTAAGTACTAACAGACCCAGTCTTACTAAAGAAGAGAAACTCTTCTCTCCAGCACTTTCTCCCAGAGTACACAGGCCATGGGAGAGGGTTAGCTAATTTTGTCAAGTCTTCGTGACAAAAGAGTCAAGGTCATTTCCCCCTGCACAGATGCTGCAGACAATGGCTGGCAGTACACGATTTGTGACATTTGAAACAGCACTCCGATTCTGCTACTGTGAGCAGTTGTGCTGCATTTTTTGCCAAGGTCTGAATTTGGCTTTGCATAGACCAAGAAACAGCAGCCAGGATGGGAGATACAACAGCAGAGTTTCTTCCATTTCCTAACATCTGCCTTACCCACCCTCTGCAGGCCTTCCACATCTGAACCAAAGCCTGGAAATAGCCTCCATCTGTTCAACACCATGTCATGTTAGAGCACTGCTCCACTCACTGATAACCTGTCTGGCTGAGCTGAGTCAAAGCTCACTTTAAACAAGCCAAAAAGGAGATTACTGATTTTGCATCTTTCCCCACTGCAAACCACTCCGTTCCTCAACTGAGACACTTCATTTTGAACAACTGCTTATACTGGCCTTTAACTACCCATTAAAGTGATGCAGAAATATCCATCCATATCCCACAAGTCATTAAATGTAAACGCAAAGGATGGTTTATAATTCACATACAGTCCCTGCATTGCATTAAGCATTGAGCATCATATTTTACTGCAGGTTGGCAACTGATCTTTTGGTTCAAGTGCCGAGTTTTCTGCAAGTAAGAATACAGCCAGTGAAGGAAGGCAACTACGACTTGCTAATGTCAGCAGCAAAAACCTTTATGCTTAACTGACAGCAGTTACACACCAGAAGGTAAAACCTTGTCTACAGCGGTAACCCCATGAAGTAAATTTTTTTGCTAATATGTGCAAATCTACATGAAATATTTTAATTTGGAAACCCAACTTGATATTAAGCTCATATCAGCCTAGTTTAAAAAACCTAGAGCACTCAAAGGAAGCCTGAAGCCCCGGAATGCTGCATTTTAAGCCTTCAATACTATAATAAAACAAAGAAAGAGCTGCTTGTATTCAAGTAAGCTTCAATTCATACCCTTCCTCCTCTTCTATAAAACGGAAATAATCCCAAACAAACAAGAATACTTAAAAGATTTAAGATTATTTTTGTAAGTTCTTCCACAGTGACACGTTACAGAAAGGTTGGTGCAAAAACCCTGTTTTCAGAACAAGTTTGCAAGGCATTAAGTCAGAAAGCTACACTGAATATTGTGATACTAATTTTAAATGCATATCTAATTCAATGAGCAACATGCGACAGAAGCAAAGCCCTCTGACTAACGGAAAGTAGTTTTTTTAATTCAGCCTTCTTTGTAGAAAAAGATTCCTTTCTTTAGACTGACTCCTCATACTAAAAGTCACAGCACAAGTTCCCCTGTTCTCATCACATTGTACCTAATCCCAAAAGCAGCCTATAGCAACCTGCCAGCTTCCTTTACGGAACAGAATGCTAATTTCTAGTTTGCTGCTCTTTAAAGTAGCAATGCTAACGGAGCCAGCATAAGAAATCCCCTTAAACATTAGGCTGTATTAAATGCCCTTCTGGTTTCCATTCCTAGATGTTTATCAAAATGCAGTGCAGGACAATGTAATTATACTCTCCAATACAAAAAAGGAAGGTGGCAACAGACATGCCCTCATTTTATCAGTCAGCCACACATACTGAAAGGTATGATGCCTTCTCCTTTTAAAAGCCACTTCTCTCTGGGTGGCCTCTGCCCTAAGAAATAAAGGGACATTGATTCAGCATAATTGTTTGCACAGGTACACTATCAAATTCAAGGATGGACATTAAACAGTTCCCTTAGCAACAAACCATTACCAGCATTCTTTGAATATGAAGAGGTGATATTTTTCCTGCAGAAAAGTTCTTTCTGCTTACATGCAGCAGACAAAGGACCATTTTCGAATTCTTGCTTTGCACAGTCTTCCTTTTATTCCAGGCTACATATTAAAAAAGCAATGGTACAGTTCAAGTACTTTGAAAGCAAAGACACAAGCTCTCAGCTGCAGCTTACCAGACTCTAGCTGCACCACTGTCCCCCTCTGTGGGGATGCCTTAGGCCTCCTCATTTCACTTGGCCACTGTACAGCACAACCCCCCAAATGCCTGCTGGGGCCCACCTAAGCAGACTAAGAGCAGAAGAGCAGAAGCAGGAATGGCTGTGTGGAAGGAGGGAATCTCTCATGCTGGCTTTGTTGTTGGAGACACTGTAATGTTAAACTGCACCTTAATCGGTTCGACCTGGTGAAGACAAGCCTTGCATCAGACAGAAAGCCCAGAATTCACATCAAGCAGAAACGTACATTTTAAATCCAGACAGTATATATCCTTTCAGCATCAGCCCAATCTTTAAAAAGCTAAAACATGGGTTCTTCCTGAATGGTGCTGCACAGGTGCCATTCATCTTCAAATTCTTGGCACATTCCCTCCTTGTTTAGGGACTTGATCAAATAGCTCTCATCAGCAGGCCATTGCAGCAGCCTCTTTTGATTTCTTCAACTTAATTGTAATTGTGACTTCTTGTTTCCGATGCACAACAGCCAAGCATATGGACATGTCCTTTAAGCAGCTGGGTTAATGTTGCTTTCACCTCTGTTTCACTCTTCCAAAGCATCTCCCTTTATAACTGATGGAAATGTATCAAGATGCTGTTTGGAACACAAAGCCCTCTTCAAAGCTTGCTGTCTAATGTTGCATTGCTAAGTAGAAACTATTTGTGATAAAATAGAGACAGATTCTTAACTACTTCTGAACACTAAGCCTCATGCTGGCTAGAAACCTTCTGTGCATCTGTCAGCATGAATGCTTTTTGCACATTTTAATTGCCGGGTGCTTAAGCCGCAAGCCATACCTGCAACTTGCACTGTCAGAGTGCACTGACCCCTTGGTCCAGAGGTTGTCACACATGACGCTGGGTGAACGGACAAACTCATCACATAGCATCAGCACACCGCTGCCATCTCTCCAGGTGGAGACATTTTCTCTCTCCTCGTACACAAAGCATGACTACTGATGCAGGGAACATCAGATGCGAAGAATGGAAACCGCATTCTTCTGGCCAGGTAGCCAAGAAAGCTGTTGTCTGACAATTTCTCTAAAAATACATTCTCCCCTATGTTTCAGTAGTTTTGCTGCAGGTGAGAACAAAACATGCTACTAGAATAGAGAAGGAACTGTATGAACTCATCACTGCCCAGACACGAAAACACAGGCAGGTGTAATTTTAACCCACTAGTCTGACAGTGCCCTGTTAAACCACTCAGCTCCTGTGCCAAGGAAAGTAATGCAAAAATCTAAATATCCAGATTTTGCTAGAAGCTGATATGAGCTTCACATTGGAATTTAAAAGGATGTAAAATGGTAGAAGCCTGATTAAAGAGATGAGGCTAACCTTGACCATACTTAGCGAACAAATACACAAGCAGAACTTGTGTAGTTGGCCCTCAGCTACGAAAGCACTGCCAGATTCTTTGCTTCTGCTCTGGGACATCTGAGTGAGAATTCTCTTCAACTCATCTCTGAACTTTCAGATACAGTTAGTCTATAACACGCTTCATCAAAGCCTTACTATATATAGTAGATACAGAGAAAAGCAGGATAGGAAACAGTGTTACAAGTTAAGAGCACTATCCACCTTTCAGCTTGCTCATTTGACATGAATTGATTTCAACTCCTTGCTACACATAACAGCAGGAGTCTAATCGGGCCCAGTGGAGATCCAGAGCTCCAAGAGCAACACCAGCCTTCCAGCCTCTTTATAAGGCTGGTTTTGACAACAGGCTTCAAAAAGCAGACCTTGCAGTATAGCCGAGTTGCTCAGAAATGCGAATTCAAACAAACAGAAGCACCAGAGCCATTTTTCCTAACAGCTCAAGCAGATTATTTCTGTATCATGTAAGTGCTCAGAGACAAGGTCAGACAGCCCTTCTTTCGTTTCAACACATAATCACTAAAATGAGGACATACCTGATGGATACTTGTCTAACCTGTCCTTAAAAATACCCATGATGGATCCTACAGCTTTGAACAATGTTTTCTTGTGTCTTTCTCCTAGCATTAGGGATCATCTTCCACAAAACTTTAAGTTCCCCTTTTCCCTGCGTAAATCCTATACAGGATGACTACTTGACCTAGCTACCATGCAAATACTTGGACTTCTTCACAAATTTCATAGCATGTATTAACATTCTAATTAACCTACTTTCAGAACCTGGCATTTTCCACATCAAAAACAGTTCTAACATACTTGATTAAGCTAATCTGAAAACACACTCACTGCAAACATGGTAGGGAAAAATCTCTCTTGCTTCCCAACCTCAGCTGCTTCTGAAAGCACAAGCGAGCCCCAGAATTTGGTAAAGAATTATGGCATTTCCAGGGCTTTAGCCATCTACAGGGAATATGCACCGGCTGGTAACAGAAAAAGTGCCCAGAGTGACCTACTGAGCATTTAAGAGGTTTGGTAGCTTTGCTAAGCAAAGTTTAGCTATTACCATGTTTTGCTTCATACAAGCCTTCAGAATACAGTTGCAGTGTGGAAGTGTCTATGCACTTCTTTACACCACTTAGAGGTTTTACCTTATGTCTGAACAACTGGTTGCCTCCAGGCATGGGGACTTTGCCATCTGCAGTCAAATATCAGCACAATGGGTTCAACCTTTATGGCAACAGGTTAGCAGAGGATACAGCCACCTACTAGGTGATATCAGCTCCTGCATTTCTCTGGAGGTTTAAATACTCATAAAGGAAGGAAAGTGCAAGTCTTAAAATTCTGTGCTAAATGGCTCCTTGATGCTAGTGACAACTGAACAACTGTTTGTATCTGGGGTAATCAAGGAAGTACTAGCTATAAGCTACTCGGAGACAGTAACTCAGGAATCTTTACCTTTTTTCAGAAAAGTCAACAAAATATTGAGACAATACATCTAGAGATAAGGATCAATAGGATTTCAGGTGATTGAAGGACCTTTCCCTTCAGAATCCTATTTGTTACTTGATTTGATATGGCTGAAGAAGAATATCAGCCCAGATCAGAGGCTGCACACCAAGGAACACTGGAAACCATCATCTGGTGGTACAGACTGCTCTGCCTGCAGTGCTGGAGTCACCCCAAGACAGAACAGGATGCAGTACCAGTGTAACAGATGTCAGGACAGCATTTTGCACCTGCAGGTACCACATGTGCACAGAAGCATGAACACAGCTAATGCCAGTATGGGCTGATTCGTTAAGCTAGTTCCGTGTCATCAGAACACAACCAACAGCAAATAACCACCCTACACAGCCAATCAAAAATTCAAGCACCTTTTTATATTTATCATATAATAGTAACAAGGAGTTCAGATACACAACTCCAATTGGTAATACAGTTCAAAATCTAATCCCACCTCTTTCGTGTTTGAGGCACAGGACTATGATATCTTGTCACCTACAAAACCTGTACTTCTGACTTTGCAATGCTAATTCAGCCATTGGATGTCTTCCAATTTTACAAGACTTTCGAAGACTTTTCATATGCTATAGAAGACATTGTCTGCTGTGCTGCTATGATTTTTCTTACTCTTTTAGTAAAATAAAGGGCACTGGTAAGAAAACTGCAAGTCTTAAAGTTAACTTCAGCAAATTTGTTTCTCGAGCTACCTGGAGTTTCTCCTAACCATGCATTGCCAGAGCTACATACGCTTCACCTTTAGAAACAGACATGGAATACTAACAGATGCAGAGAGGACAGAAAAATAGTGTTCAAATGTAAAGATACTTTGCCATTTTTTCAGGCAGCTTTTCTCCAAGCGCAGAGCTTAGCAAGCTTGTCTGAAGAAAAGGTGCCCAACTCCCTCAGATAAAGCACCAATTGTATCTTTCAACTGATGTAAAATAAATAGATGATATGGTATGATTTGTTTGGTCATATTATCTGCATAAAAATCTAATGAGATTAATGCTCATTCTATTACATTTGTCATTTTCAAAGACAAAATTCTCAGAGACTGTCTAATCTCAAGAAAAATCCCTTGCTGTGTGGTGTATAAGGCTGGTTTAGTTATCAGCTTTCCACTGAAGTTCAATTAGAACAGTGTGGATAAATGTATCCACTCACCAGCTGTTAGTATATATGCAAAACAAATGCAATAAGAAAATATTGTTCTCCCTCTCATAGTAGTCTACTTCAAAATATCTGATTTAGCAATCATATTTTTCATGATGAAAATAGAAGACTAGAAAATGTTTTTTTCTGCAAGGGTATGTAAGCTAAACAAGATTACATATAAAACTTTGTTTCTTTACATGCATTGATTTTATTAGACCTCTTGGCTTTAAGAAAAATGCATGAGCTGGAATTAAATTTGCTTCACTTACAGCATAATTGATTTCAGAAAGGTATTGAGTTTTGCTTGATATGCTCTGACTTCCAGAGAAATTTGTTAGTCCAAACTTTTAAAAAAAAGTGCAAGTCACCATGTTGGCAGTAGTGGGAGCTCAGCAAAACACAGCTCCCCAGCAGAGCACCGTAAATAGTGTGAGGTCAATATGGAACTGCACAACTCAAATGAAAACCAGAACCCATGAAGCCCTATTTCCTTCAGATTTCAGCAACTCAACTTTTTAATAAGTTAAATCTATAGTCCTAAACTCAGTTTTAAGAGTTTCTCTCCTTGCCAAAGCTATCAGTTCCAAAATTTTTAGTGAACGACTTGGACACAGGGAACTTTGTTTTCTCAGGAGCAACAGCACAGACTAAGCCATTTTGGGAAACCTGCTAGTTTATTTCAATGTGAAGGTTAAGACAACCATATATGGGCACCTTAAAAGTGAAGCTACAAGAGCAGTTTGTCTTGCACATTCCTGAGCCTTCTAGGTACATTTTAATTGATTCTAAATTTACTCCAAATACTAAGGGCTGGCAACTTTCTGTTAAGACATCATTGCACATACAGGTTTTCAACTCAGATGTACCTGATTACATAATTCAACAGCAATGGAAAACAGAAATTACAATTTAAAATTTGCTAAGTCATTCAACTTCAATGTATAAATACACAAGACAAACCACTCAGATTTCCATAACTACTTGTCAATGTTACATTCAGTAATATTATAATCCAACCAAATAAGAACTACAAAATCTCCTTAAGTGAGCTACAGATGCGTGCTGCACACTTACAGACAGACACTTAATATCTTCAGTGTGAAATTTGGAACCCACACCTAGTAGTGGCTGTCATTCAGTGACAACTTATACCGAAGTCACTCACTCACTCAAGCCTCAAACTTCCAAGTCATCTTTTAAACAAAGCATCTTCCTGATTGCTAACAAAAGCCTCCCAACCCAAGTCCTGCATTTCTAAATTTCCAGGAAACATTCAAAAAGCATCCGAGTGACCTACACTGTGCTGTTTACCATCAGCTAGCTTTTTCTGCTTATCTTTTGTTACTTCCAGGCAAGACCTGCAGCCCAGAGGAATTATTTTCAGTTTAAATAACATACAACAAATAATTCTCATTCTTTATATACTCAATTGTCAGCCAATATTGACCTGATAGAACTCTTCTAGTTAATCAGTTTAATATGGACCAAGATTGAGATGTCCGCCAAAATTTTTCTTAGCCTAGTGAACGTATTTTTCTGTGTTTTGTTGCTGAAAATCCTCTAATGCATACAACTCTTGCCCACATGCAAAATGTGTACTTTGCCTTAGATTAGTACTTACTCTAAGAAATCAGTAGAAGTTGCAGCTACCCTGTTAGAAGTCTTACATTTAAGCTGAGCAGCAAATCTAAACCTCATTTGAGACACAGACACATCACAAAGTGCTTCCCTGACAAGCATTACACAATAATTTGATCTGCAGCTACTGCAAATCACTTCACAAAAAAACCCACTTCTACAGAGATGGGATGTCTATTTTGCCTACTTTCACATAATTTCAAAGGTTGCATTATTAGCTACAGTCCCATGGAGAGACTTCACTGCACTAATGGCTTGACAGTCTGTGCCCCAGAGCTCACAAGCACGAAGGTGCCACTTCAGCAATTGTTTCCCAACACTACTTGTACGAAAAACTGATCACAGAACACTTTGAGTTTACAGCATTAATTTTCATGTTCTCTGGTTAGCAGAGGAAGGATATCAATGGTATCATGCCTATTCTATTTCTCAAAATATTTGACTTTCACCAAGATATATATGTATTGGAAAACAATAGCTTCACTGAGTAAACCACATTACTATTGCAAGCAATATGCAGTGTGTTCCAGCCATCATATTTATATGGAAATTAGACTTTCTTTCAAAGAGGCATGTTTCCATAAACCCCAGTTGCTGTCCACTGAAGCTAGACATTTCCCTTAAAATCAATGCATTTAAATTTGAGATAATATTTTTGGCTTGTGCTTTTCCTCACAAGTTGTTTTACTAAAGCAGGGGCTGGTTACTGGTTACAGACTGACCTTTTTCCTGAAAACAAATTGAAGCAAATGGAGTATTCTTCAGTTTTACATTGGACTACATTCTCCAATGACAGAAGCTAATCAGAGTACAAGTGAGTCGTCGCACAATCAATTCATTTTAATCCCTTGAAAACTTCAGCATAGGAATAACACTAAAAAGGAAGTCTATTTCTAGCTTGCTTACCTGTCTCAAAGATGTCTCAAGCTTTTCAGATTACTAGACAAATTAAGTCTTCCATTTTTACTTAGGAGGAAACTAAGATTTGTTGAATTCAAAATGCAGCCCCTTGCGAGAATAAGAAAGATGGAGCAATTCTTCAGAACAACGATGACTTTGATACAAGACCAGGGGTAGCAAAAGGTAGCTTTAAAATAGAGTGAACTTCCCTCATTCTAAAAGTTCAGGGCCTGATATAAAACAGAAGAGCTCTCAGCTGCTCCATCCAGAGATACTCCAGCAGCACAGATGCCTCAAGTTTAGGAATACCCAAGTAAAACATCTTGCTCACCTGACTTACAGCAAGCAAATAAAATAATGAGTTGCTTATAAGGAGTATCACAACACTAGAGTTCTTCTGCATAGGGAAATGGGACAGGAATCAGTCATCAGTCCAGCTGCACCCCAGTATTAGAGCACTTTTGCATCTTCCTAAGACAAAATACTGCACTCCATTGTTGTTCAGCTTAACAGTTAAAGTATTTCTCAAACAAATCAAAACAGAGGCAGATTTTTACAACATGACAGAAAAACTGCTTCTGCTCCTTTTTAAGAGGGAACATCTTAGGAGATGGCTTAAAATCAAATTGGCTTACTGGAGTTTCATCATCAGCATCTCACTGCTATAAACTACAATGTGACAGAACAGCATAAAGTTGTGGACAAGGATAAGCAATATGTTGCTTTGTGCCTCTTACTCTGACAGTAGAAATGAAAGAGAACACGTTTTTCTTAAGCTTTAAGTCCCTTGATATTCCTTACCTTCCTTGACACTGTGTTTGCACAAGTGAATTTGCCCAAGAGCCATGAATCCTACTTCCTGCTATTTGGTTTGTCTTCCTTTTGAGATCAAAACACAACAATACTGCGTGAATTACAAGCAATTTTTCCACTTCAATAATCTCATTTATCTCTTCCTAATGCAAAGGACTGAAAACAGAGCAGAGGCCTATACATAAATATTGCCTAATCATTATTATGATGGTTTGTCCAGAGTTACTTCTCAGCTTTTCAATACCAAGGTGACCAGACAAGCTGAGCACAGCTTGACATCTACCTGAACAGTTCTTACACACTCACATGGGTCGAAACAGATGGCAATGTTTTTATATCTGCCAAGTACTAACTGCAGAAGTAGAGGGCTTACAGACAGCTTTGATATTCTTAGAAATAATTTCTTTGTGCTTGGAAATTCAGGACAGCACCAGGAAATTAGTACAGCCAGCTGGTTGGCAGAGATACTTGGCCAATTCTCTTAGTAGGATTGGAATATGAGGAAGCTTCCCACTTTTGAGACCTATCTGAGGTCACGGGGTGTACTTTGACATTCACTGCAGAAACAAAAAAAAACAATAGATCATTTGTATTAACAGCATTTGACTATTACAAAGCTCTTAATCTCCTGCACTCGGGGCGTCTTTTAAGATCCAAGTAGGAACTACACTGTACTTTGAGTCTCACTGATATTACTTCCAGAGTTCTTGCCATCTCTTTCATGATGTCCCAGTTGGTCAGCATTCTCTATACACGTGAAGGCACTGCCCACAAGTTTTACAACTCATTTGCTATGTTTTCCAACATGCTAAACTTAACAACTGACAGCTTACTGGGCATAGTTCTTCCACGCGACACATGCTGATACTTGACATAATACATACACTTACTACAATGCATAAGCAATAACACCATCTTCATAATTAGGCAGGAGAGAAACCATGCAAGAATATTATGATAGATACTTACAAGCATATTTAAAGTACATCACCACACACAAGTTAGTAATATACATAAAGCAGTGGTAAAGGCCCATACCCACCCTTAGGCAACAGGACAGCCCTTTCCAGTGGAGAGGCTTACATTTCAAAAGAGTCTCTGGCAAGAGAGCACGGCAAGATAAACAGAGTGAAGACGAAGTAGACTGACTTTCCAGAAAGCAAAAAAGGTAGAAAGCAGCCTAGCCTAGCACAAAGAAACATCTGAGTGGGACTGGTATCTAGGATTGGCAGGGAATCTAAGGCAGGAGATTAGGTTAAATATGAGAAACAGTGTGAGGGATGAGAGAAAGTACTGAATGTAAAATAAGGTTTAGGTCTTGACCTGCTTTAAATAGGAATTACACTTGAGATACATCACCACCATTCAGTAGCAACTATTCCAAAACTCAACTTATCCACTAAGTAAAGTTTTAGTCACAGCATGCAATTGCTCCCCAGTCCTGGACATTAGCCAGCCAGTCTGAAAGCAACTGGCTTACCTAACACAATTTTCAACCATTGACTTCTTGTGGCAACAGGGGGAGAAATCACTGACCAATTTTTCTTGTGGTAACATACAAGCCTTTCTTGCCTTTACACAGTTCAGCTGCTATCTGGAACACATACTGCAGCTAGTACTTCAGTTTCTGGCTTTGTTAAACTACCCACAGCTTCCATACAACTAGTTTACACCAAAATATCCCAAAAGTTGGATTTGAAGAGAGTGTTGCATAAAGCCAGCTGAAGTGAACTTGAACTTGGTAAGGGGGAGATCACTTCTTTTCTCTCAGCTCAATGCTACTAGGCTGCTGGTTTTAATAACTAAACACGCTTTGACATTTAAGCAAAATCAGATGGTGGGGCAAGGGAATACAAGTTTTATACTCCTACCATTTGCATATACTTTTTATTATGCTTAAGTATCAATATTTTTGTGACATTGACTTTAAGTGATCTTTCCAGAAGACAGCAGCCACCGGTCAGCAACCCACCACTATCAAGCACAAAACCATTAACATTCAGCTAATTCTGCTCAGCAAGAAAGCACCTTATCTCTTCAGAAGCAGAAAGCTCATAACTACCAGAATACAAACCCTTCAAGCTTCATTATTCTAACAATTGATACTTCATTATGGTAAACATGTTTAATGCTTTAATCCTCTAAAAGAACATTTTATTAAAGGATGATAGTATGCATATCACAGCTTAAAACACTTCATCAGTCCTAATCCATAGGGTAGAAGGAATAAATTTGTCTTCAAAGTGACTCAGGCTTTTAAGAGAAAGACATGAATCTTACTTCTGCCCTTATCAGAGCATGGCCAGACAATCACCTGCAACTCTACAGGTGTCCTCCATTTAACACAGCCAGACACACCAGGGCTGTTTGGCCATGCAGTCCATCCCTGCAGCATAGTCTTGCTTCCCATGCTCCAAGATGAGTCACTTCAAAATCAGCAACTAATGGAAATGCCTTCCTCCTTGCAAGGCATCATGACACCTCTCCCCATATGTGGCTTCTTCCATCACTGCTTTGATATTTAGGGCTCAATTTGCAGGTTGGTTCTCTTAGTGCAGAGCATAGTATTTCTATTACATCATCCAAGTTCTCAGGCAAGTTTGCCAAACTATTTTGCTAGAATCTGTGCTCTGTTTCACTGCAAGAAAAATTCTTTAAGTTATGAGGAAATGAATGCCCTTTCTGTATTTCACTGCTCTTTGAAGAAGCTAACTGAATTAGGAAGGAAAAAAAAAAAGTTAAAAATCCCTGATCCTTATGTAGAACATGTAAGAAATCACTATTTTACTTCATTGTGAAAATGGTCACCTACATCACATGTACTGTTTCATTCCCTCATTGGAGGATATTTTATAGAACAGCAAAACACAGGGAATAAAACAGCCTTCCAAAGTCAAGATTGTCCTGATGCACACCCAGCAGGACACATCCAAAATGCCTCCTATGAATCAGTTCCAATTTAATATTTAAGAACTGGAAGTAAGAATTCATGAGCCTTGTAAATATCCCTTGCTAAACAGACTGGTAGTGAAGGAGGTAGCTTCAGCTCTAGACACTAACAATTCATTTTCATATTACTTTGACCAGTTTTAATGAAGCACATAACTGAGTTTGTTAGGCATTTGATTTCAATCAGAAAAGCAATTGTGACCTGTTCCAATATTGATTATCAAAGGACAAATAATCCATATAGGCTAATGCTCCCAAACAAAAATCAAGGATCCATCCCACAACAGTCAGACATCTCCATATATAAATCCTGTATCAACAATTCATATACTCTGAAAAGTACAGAATACTCTGCTTTTGGCTGAGCTGTGCTTCTGTGTGATTCTGAAAACTCATGTTTCCGCAGAAATACCTGCATTCAAACACCAAACACACAATATCTGGATTTAGATAAACCAAAAATAGTATTAATGTAATTCATTCCTCTGGCACTATCTTGGCTATAAATTAAGTCTATTCCTTGTACAAAAAGGTTACTACAAAGGTGGCAACATATTAAAGGGCCCAGGGAGGCTTTAAGATCTCCATCTTCGGGTATATCCAAAACTTGACAAGTTGCTGTGCAGCCTGATCTTACTGAATCTGCTTTGAGCAGAGGACCAGAGAAGATGACACACAGACATCCCTACCAATTCAAACTACAATTTCAGAACTAAGTTAAAGTTCTAGATCTCTTTTAGGAAGATATTTATGCTCAGAAGCAAAACATAATCAAGGGAAGAGCCTTCAATCTTTCCTTTCCAGCCCTTGTACCAGCCTAATCAGTTCTATACACTGTAACACACACCTGCTCGTGACAGACACTTATCTCTCCCACAATAATACTCCAGTAAGTTGACAAGGCCTTTGGCTCTAAAAAGCAGAAGTCAACTGCATGACTGTGCTCATAGCGAAAACCTCATGCTTCGAACTCTTTGGGGCTGTATGGCCAACAGTAGAGGTGGGACGTGTCAAATATACATGATATTACTCATAACAGACTGGCCTCTGTTGCACATCCTCATTAGTGCAACTGTCCCACATCATCCAAAGGTTACAATGAAAAAATATTTTCTGCATTGCAGAACAGAGATGAGAAAGTAAAACGTTAATATCATTAGCCTGATCACATGAGTAAGCTTCATGTGAACAAAACCAAGTTTTAGGCCAAACTAATACAAAACAATTTTACAGCTTGCATGTCCCTTAAAGGATAGCGAAATAAGACACAAAGAACACTGCAACATGAAGTGAATTGCAAGTCTGNGGCAAGTTCAGTGTGAACCAGACTAAGTGTTCTAAGGTACCTGCCCCCAAGTTGCATGCTTAAATTTATAAGCTGTCCTGCATATTTTCATGATATATATATTAGCTGCGGAGCTGTCAAAATAACACCATCAAATCACTTCTGTGTTTGGAGAGCAGACATATGTTGCAATTCAGGTTTCACACTGATGCACAAGGTATTAGATCTCAGTAGTAAGCAGAGCTAATCCTTTCCACCATCCCCATCCAGAAACACACTTCTTCACTCACTTATGGAAGAATTAAGGCTGCCTGACTTCTGGAAAGAATCCACTTGGCAGCTACACAAAGAAAAATTTCTTTTTGGATGTCCTGAACAATTAATTCCCTTTCCCCTTCAATGTTTATTACTCTCAAATACCTGAAATTAGCTACTGCTAATACTGATTCAAAAATTACTTAGCTAGGGCAGCTTTTAAGTGGGGACTGAAATTGCCATTATGATACATCAGCTTTGATGTGGATACTGGGGCTGAGTAAAATTCAAATTTTGATTGTGATAGATCTCAAAGCATAGGTTTTCCAAACTATAATGGCCACTATCACAAGGTGG
>Ga0065711_1006649_pt1 | contig 16747 bp, 7 predicted proteins | sample Hoacrofraction12_FD_59098 | JGI IMG/M metagenome (GOLD analysis project Ga0065711, IMG submission 59098) | Hoatzin crop microbial communities from Cojedes, Venezuela - Epithelial fraction 12 v2 (version 2) | ecosystem: Host-associated > Birds > Digestive system > Esophagus > Crop | place... | reverse complement strand
CGCACTCCTTTCCTTGCCTGCTGGTGTTGCTCAACTTTACTCCTTTCTTTCTTTCTCTCGCCCTTTCTTTCCTTTCTTTTTCATTTCTTTCTCGTGTCCTCTCCCCGCTGCCGTCCCCACCCAACCTCCGATTCCCAGTTCACCGAAATAAAGTTTACAAGATTTCATGGCATCTGACTCCGTTTGCATCTTAATCTCATCCTTGGGATGGTATCAAAACCTCCTCGACATTGGATCAGGACACCCCTGCTCTCCACGACTTCTCAAAGGTTATGGCCTCACAACAACATCAGCCAGCTTTCTTAACACCCTCGGGTGGATACTGTCAGGGCCTACCGATTTGTAGGGGCCAAGCTCCTGTATTAGTTCACATATCACAGAATCACAGAATCACAGAATGGTAGGGGTTGGAAGGGACCTCTGTCGGTCATCTAGTCCAACCCTTCTGCCGAAGCAGGGTCACCTACAGCAGGCTGCAGAGGACCTTGTCCAGTTGACCTTGTCAACTTTTCCTTCATTGAAGGTGGGTCTGTGTTCGCATCAATCTGGATTTTTGTTCCCAAGACCTGGGGCACTTTACAGATCCTGCATTCTTAACTCCATAAATTACACCATGATCAGGTAAAACACTAGGCTTACAGCTTTGTAGCTGATCTGAAAGCCAGTAGAACAGCAAGCAACCTATCAGCATGATCCATGCACAGTTAATTGCTTCCTTTCGAGACTCCTGTGGTTTCCTAAAGATGGTCCTAGTGTGAATGGACAACAGGAGCTTGGTCAAGAATATCCAGTCTCATTGGTATATCTAATGGAGAACATTATGAAAAGTTCATATATCATGAAGCCTGTATCATATTGTTTCGCTTCTCTTTAGATTATCTTTTGAATCATACTTGCTAGAAATGGAGAAGACAAATCAGTGAAAGTTCTTGGCCCTTTCTGTGCACCAATATCTACCCCCAGTAACCTGGAATCTGGTTCCCCAGTGAAGTAACTTGACAGCTTTCTGCTCTTAGGAAAGGCAAAGAGACCAACTAATAGTAGCTGCATGCGGGGGTAATCATACTAAAGACCATGACTCACACCAATTTGACTAGGGAAATAAGGCAGTTTGTCCTCTGCTCTTTAGGAAATCAAACCTTCCCCTCACTCTGTCTTTTCCACCACTTAAGTCTAAACATGACCTTGACATTTTTCCTTGATTTACTGCCAAAAAGGTTCTGTTCAGTGGGACCAAGATAGGATTAAACTTGAGGAAGTCCTGGTTACATTCACTGCCCTAAGATCCAAGAGACTGATGTTCTGTTTGCAATGATGGAAACAATATGTGTTCAAATCCTAAGATAAGCACTCAAGAGTGTTAAGACAACTGCAAAATGCTAAATAAAATTGTGCGTATCAGTGTTCATCACAGTAATAAGATAAAATTTCTCTGGATTTCTGCAGTCCTGGAGCTCTGTCTGCCTCACTACACACCACTGAGAAAATCTGGCTAACATATAACACTAAAGGTGCCTTTTCCACACAGGTACTGTCATAGTACCTCAGTGGAGGCTAGTATATTTCAGAACATCACTTACTCATGCAAAAACAGAAGGTCCAATTTTTCAGTCATTAAAGAAAGATACAAAGGCAAGGAAATCAGTATGTGGAGCAAAATTCCGGGAGAAAGTCGAATTCTTATGGCTACAGAAGCACTGTGCTTTTACTAACCAAGTCCTCCTTATTCTGGATAGAATGGTATGAGAAAGGAATATAACTCTAGCCTATTACCTGGAGATGTGCAAACCATCAAGCAAAATAGTCCCTTTGGGTCTATTGAGCACGTGCACTCTTGTAGGCATTTCTTTGGCTCTTTTTATTGTGGTATCTGTGTGCATTTAAAAGATACCAGTACTGGTACCTCATTATCACATCTGTGAATACTGTATATGGTTATTTCATGCCCAAAGGAAAGAAACATACCAGGGCAGTAGACACTCTTTCCTTTAAGAAACTAGATGAGCTCTAAAATTAAAATGGATGAGATGTAAACATAACTTAAGATCATTTTTCTTTATTAATACTGCTCCTAACTTAAACCTATATACCTGTATGCAACAAGGTATTAAAACAATTCTGGTATGCCAAAGGAACATGAGACACAGGTTCCGGAAGAACAAATAGCTGTGAATATTTGCAGCTTGGGTTTACAAATGCCAGAGGATCTTCCAATATTTCTCAAATACCTATTTTAACCATTCTGCATCAGATATAGCTAATAACTGTGAAGGGTTATATTCAGAGATCTGACATGTCATTATCTAGACCTTCATCTGATACTGGCTGGTATGCCTGTCTGGAGACAAACAGCTTTTGAACTAACCCTTACCAGCTACTCATTACTGTCCTTGAATATTTAGAAACAAAACACCGTACAGCATCATTTGGTTGTAATGAATCACTAGTTGAGCTGACCATAGCTAATCCAAGGAATTAAGAGGCATGATACATGAATTGGTTGTTACTGCAAGGAAGGAATCTTTTCTCCTCTTCATCTTGTGAAGGGCTCCTACGGATTAGAAAAATCTCATAATGAACCTCATTACCTCAGTCCTATTTTACTGAGCATCAGTGTTTTCTCCAGTGACAGCCCATATATTCAGAATGGATGTACTACCTCAGCAATGGTCAGAGACAATGAAAAAGAAACTCACTTTGATGGTCTTTCTTTCCCATACAGTCACACTCAAGCAAATCATGGGTAACACAGCTGGAATCCTCATGAAAAGTGAAGAGATTTCTAAGCTCCTCTATGGAAAAATGGATGTGTTCAGATGTCTTGGAAAGGTCTACAACTGCCCCAGAAAGGTCTTGTTTGCTGATCTGTCTTTGATAAATCTTTTCCTCTATTGAGCCTGTATTGGGGAAAAATAAAAAATAAATACACTGGGATAACTTCTGACCAGCATTCTCAAAAAGAAAAGTCAAATCCATTTTTTTATAACAATGTTCACAAGAAATGCTAGACCACTATTTTCAGTTATTAAAGCAAAGGCAAAGCAAAGCTAAATGAAACAATGTGATGTTTCTATTTTAACTGAATTCAGAACAAATTATACATATTTTTAAAGAGTGAATGATTTCCAAAAACACTCTCTCCCTTTCACTGACAAAATTTCAATAGCTGTCTCACTCTAGGGTATGTTTGAGCAGAATCTCTGACCTGTGGTTAGCAGTCTGTAGATATATACAGTGTGTTTCTGACCATCTCTCCACACTCTGGCCATTGCCTGAGGAAAGCAAAAAGATTAAGAGTATTAACAGCCTACTCTACAACAGTATTTCAGCTAAAACTTGTGGCCTCCACTGATCAAATCAGCAGTTCTGCTAGATCATTGAAAAAGATGCTGTCCAAAGAAAGCATTCCTTAATGACAGTCTTTGACTGTTTTTATAAAAGTCTTCTCTTATTAACTGTAAATGACTTTGAAAACATAATTTACTTTCTGCCATTTATGCTCCTCCTTCTTTCTGTGTAGTATAGTAGGAAGGTAGGGGTTTCACCTCTTCTGTGCCAGAAATCCGCTCTTCATATTTGCTTTACAAGCATTAGTGGCTGTTTAATATTTCAGGAATACTCATCATTCTCCATCATCTCCAAATGTTTTTTGCTACAACACAGCTTGAAAAATCACATCCCAATTTCTTTTAAAATTGTAAAATTAGTGTTTCACACACCTTTTAATTCTTAAACAAACAAACTGTAGCTGAGTACCATTATATGATTTTTGTCAAAATCACAAGGGCTACACATATATATTGGGTACAACTGTCCACAACGTGGCTTGTGGTCTTTGGCAACCTGTAGCAATTTTGACTGATTTAGCAGACTGTGTTTCAAGCAACAAAACAAGTGACCACAGGAGGGTACTAATTCACACTTCAAACACGAGCAGGGCCAAGAAGCAGAGCTTATTTCGGGTATTAAGCACACAGCATTACTCTACAATAAAAAGCTTCTTAATGTGTTTATAAAAATAGTTTTTTAAAATGTTATTGTTAAGGACTATTTTAACTGAACGCTCTTATGCCAGCTAAATAATGCCTTGAGGCCAACAGTGCCATTACAAGAAGAGCACAGCACTAGCTTTGTTTTCTTTTAGCGTGATCGCCACGTGATTTTCTCATCCTCTTAGTTCTGATCAGCACCTCTCCGTTTTTCTCAGGTATTGCAAATCAACAGCAACATTTGGTACACAGTCTAATCATAATTTTCTTTTCTTTTTAGAAACACAGCAACTTTGCAGTTAAAAAGAGGTCAGGAGACAAAGGAGATACATGAATCACTCCTCCAATGAAAGCAGAATTTACTCTTCATTTTTTACTGCAAGGGGGCTTCTAATTATACCAAGATATGTAATATGACAGATAAATGTTTCTTCTTTTCTTATTAGAGTTTTCCTCCAGTATTGTACTTCTCCAGATGCGATGTGATCATTGGGTGGCAGTGAGACATGTAAAGCCAGGCATTTCAAAATCAGTCAGGAACTCATTTGATGCCCATCCCCACCCCCATATGTACACAGTTCTGTCAGACCTGAATATCCGTAGCTGGATTCCAGTCAATATCATACAGGATCAAATGAGATGCTCCAACCAGATTCAGTCCTACTCCGCCAGCCTTTGAACTCAGCAAAAAGATAAAAGCTGGGCTGAATTTACTATTAAAAGTATCAACAATCTGTTGCCTCTGGGAGACAGGAGTATGTCCATCGAGTCTCGTATAAGAGTATCCATAACGTTTGCATGTCTCTTGTAATATGTTTAATGTCTGAGTGTAATTAGATACCAGTACGACTCTGTCAAACAGTAAAACAAAGTTACCTTATCATCTTAGACCTTGGTAAACTTAAAGTCCAATAGCAAATTACTGAAGACATCCAAGAAAACAAAATTACAAGCCAAGGAAAAACTACACATCAACCTAAGGTTAATTTTATTTCCTAAGAAATAAAACATTTCCTATTAATTTGAAGCACACACTAGATTTGGATGCCTTATACCTACTGTCAAGCATTCAAATGTTAAATAATGAATGTTTTCCTTCGCAACAGAATTCAGCTTAATGCACAGATTGCAGAGATTCAGAACCAACCACAGAGATAGATTTTTTTTTTTAAAATCTCTATTTATACAAAATAGCTGTTGTTATGGCAGCATTTGCAGAGGGTGTTGTAGCAGCTAATAAATAATGTATATGTGACCCTACTTACTGACAAAGCTACTGTGAACTTCTAGACAACCTCGGAAAATTCTAATAATCATGAAAGTCAAACAGGAAAGCAGTGACTCTTCCCTACATTTTATGACTGAAAAGAACTGGAATGAAGAATAGTGAAGGATATCACAAAGAATATAGTCTGGATTTTTGTTGTTGTTATTTATTTTAAAGCAAAATCAGTTTCCTGATCCCTTACACTAATGACCCATACTATGTCAGTGTTTTTTCTCTGAAATTTTGACTAAGTAAGTTTCCTAGTTCTGCAAATCTAGAATTTCTGTCCTCACAGACATTGAGGATGATTCTACTGAGGGGACAAAGAAAGTTCTTCTGAATTTAAGCCATAAATAAAACAATAAGCACAGTCAGAGCATTTTCTGTTAGATTTTGGAGGTCTATTATAATCTAAACTACTTGTAAAAAATTCCATCAAAGGTGTTCCACTGTTAAATATATTTTTTGATTAAAAACAAGTGCTGAAGAACTAGACAAATAATTTCAGAGAAAATATGGCACATTAACATTTTTAAATTATTTTAAAGTATTTTTATTATTACAATTGATTCTAAAATCAAACTACATCCAAGACATGTTTGTAAAGACTTTGCAAGATTGAATTTTTTCTCAGTCAACCCCAAATTCACACCTTTGTTTTTTACTCAAAAGTAGAACATAAGCTTTATAAGAAGACTGGAATTGAGTCTGTATATAGCAAAAACTATTTATCACTACTGTGAGCAGAGAAACAAAAGAAAAAGAAACATGATCAGCACTGAATTAAAGCAACAAAACTTATAAAGATGTAAAATAATGCCTCAACATCAGCTGTAACTCAGTAGCTCCTATAGCACTGATACAGAGAAAGGTGCTTTTTCCTGATACCCCTACTTCTTTTGACCTACAAGAAACATTTAGATATTTAGCTGTCACTGGTTTCATTGGATGTCAGGCATCTAAATTCCAACGATAGGCTCAGCTTTCTGGTTTGTAAAGAGAGAACATCAGGAAGAAACAAATTCCATTACATCAGTGCCAAGAGATCTGCTGTTACTTCCTGCTACTTAATTACAGCATGTCCTATTTAAGCATCAATTTAAACAAAAGTCAAAAGCTAAATACTTTCGAAATAGCTGGGCTTCAAGGCACGAGTACATAAAAAAGTTAGCATGGGACACAAGGTCATGTGAGATTTCCATGAATCAGCAATTCCACAGTAACTAACTGCATGCATCCTATTACCCCATGATAAACAGAGGTTTTCCTGCATGTCAGTGGCATTTACCACGAGGGAAATAAGCCATGGCTGTGCAAGTTCGTCTGTCGAGTCTGGTTGCACTGAGCAGAAAGGGCAGCAAGCATTAAGCAGTTAAAACGTGATTAAAGAGGAGAGAATTTATAATCTGGTAATTAAAAACATTTTAGTGTAATTGAAAATATTTAATATGAATACATCTCCTCGAGGAGATACAAAGCATTGGAAAGTCTTTGCAAGTAAAGATAATATGTCATAGCACAGGGGCTGTAGCAAACTTAGTTGCTAGAACTTGGTACAAAAAATACAGGGATTTTTATCTGGAAAAAATATGAAGAGCAACTCTGAAAATTATGTCTGCTGTAAATCCTAGTTTAGTAATTTAAAAAGGAAGAGCCTGGAGTACAGTGTATAAATATGCTTGGCACCTCTGCAAACAGCTGACACGCCTTTATTTTGAATATTACGCCTCCGTGCATTTGAAAAGCAAAACAATATCCCATTATCTCCCTTCCATCTGTCTTTCACACTTACCTTTCAGAAGAGTTGAGCTCATGGATTGCTGCCAACAACTTCACCAGCACCTGCAGTTTTCCTGAATCTGTTTCAGAGAAAGCATCCGAAGTATAGTCGTGTGGAAAGACATCTATCACACCTTCGTAGAGACTGGACTCATCGTGTTCATCAGACACAGGATCACAGCTTTTTTCCTGTTGAAAACAAAAGGATTCAAGCTCCATAACCCCTCTAATATCATCTGGTTGTTTTTTTTTTAATTTTGCTATGTTCTTCTTACAAAGACAAAAGAAGGCATCAAAAGCTGCCACAAAGTAGTGTATCATGTGAGCACAACAATCTCCCCATACCAGAGTGAAGGGACGGTTTGAAAATACTGACAGCATTTGTTTTGGTTTACAACCTCTAATCTAAGATCTTGTTTGCAGCCAAGTAGAAAGTTGCAATATTTGTTACGGAAAAATGTGGTTTATGTCTACTTCTCTTGTTTAAACAACCACACAGATGTACACCCACTGCAAAGCCATATATAAAACTTGGGGGAAAAAAAATCAATAGTTTGTTTATTATTTCCAAATCCCATAATAACTTAATAATGGAAATTCCCAGTAATTGACTTTTTTTAGGAAGATGCTGTCATTAAGATTCAGTTATGCAGCTGGAAGTGAAGAAAAGCTAGCAAGTAAAAACAATAAAATAGAAGAATTATATGTAATATTTTGCTGTAATTTGAAAATCAGTGTTTCACAGGCAGGCCAAACTACTCAAAAGCCAAAACCACAACAGTAATAAATGACTTGCACATACAGTCCTTTCCATCCCAATAGTTTCTAAAGGGTTACACTTTCACATATGAAAAATTTCTAATGCTTATACTATGAAGTAAAGGCAACGAATTCTACTTGGCAGTGTTGAAAGTTACAAGGAGGTCTGTGCTGTGGACATTCCCACAAATCATGAAGAACATCTTTTAAGAAAGATTTACATTTCCATTCACCTACTTGGACTTTGACTAATGGCCATAGTTAGTGTTACCAAGCTCTAACCACCATATTAATTACCTATAGGAATGAGAACATTTCTATAGAAATAACACGATGTACAGTGTGATAGGATCCCAGGAGAAGTGGAAATGGAGACAGCTGGTATCACTGACAACTCGAGCCTGCAGCAGCCAGTGTCACTGAGCTTGAGAGAGTGAAATTATCATGTGGACAGGGAAGTTTCAGAGGAACCAGCAGTCAGAGTACACAGAATAATCTCTAGCTGAGTGCTCTTCATAAAATTCACATTTATACGTGTTTTTACAAATAATCAGAGACAAGATTAAGAAAGAAAATACATGAAAAACAAGAAAATAGCATAAGGCAATAGGAAACTGCTGAGGTACCTTGCCTAAGTACATTCAGATTTCCTAACATTCATGGTTTTGAAAGCAGATCTCCTAAAGCAAGTTGTATGTGAGAAGAGAGTATGGAAATGGCCGTAAGTAACATGCACATTGACCATACATAGTTTTAGGGACCTTTGCCTGCTGAATAGACTAATTGCAGGTACTCACGTCCACGCAAATAGATACCTTTATAGCTTTAAACAGAAGACATGGATGATTGCAAAGTTTTTTCAAAGCTCCTATACAAATTAGGTGAGGACTGTTTTCTAGCCTGCCTTGTAGACAGGACCTAATAACTTGAGAACTGAGCAGTTTTCGATACAATTCAAGTTGCAGTGCTGCTGGTTGGCAGAAGATAATGTTCTCCTTTTTGGGGGGCAGAAATTTGTTTATAACCTCCTGTGTTCTCCTAAGAATAAAGAGTCCAGTGAGGCGTGTGAGTTCTGCTGCTCTCTTTTCTCCTAATTCCTTTTCCTCCTAAAAGAACAAAGCACAAAATTAATGAAAATCTTGCATTTCATCACAATAATTTTCTGTATGATTTTAATTAGGTAGTTAAAGAACATTTTAAATGTACGATACCACTTTCCGACATGGGACTGTAATAATGAATACTTCACCAATTAGTACCACTGTGTTAGCTTAGTTCTAGGTCTGGTTTCTAAAGTCTTAAACAAAGGAAGATAACATCCCAGAAGATGCCTAAAGCTCAAACCATATTCCAGAATTTCTCGACTTATGTATTAAAATCATGCAGATTTTGCAGTACTGTGGAGAAATTAAGAATGAATAAAGTATCATCATATGGTAATTTGTGTGGCATTTTTGGGAATACAAGGTTTTGGAAGAACAATTTTTGCCTGATAATTAATAGGCAGCTGAAATGCTATGATCTCAACATGTATGTATTCCTCCAGCTCCCTCTGGAGAACAACTGATTTTATTTCAAATAGGAAGTTGAAAAGCTTTTGCTACTATTAGTCTTGAGCTTTATTTTATTCCCTAGAAAGCAAATTCCACAGTGCTGTCCATGAATTTTCTTCTGTAACTGCATTTTTTTAATAATATACCTTTGATGCTGAAGGTTCTCTAGACCTGACAATGGGTTCCTCGTATATCTTTCTATATGTGGATAGAGAACCAAGTATCCCTGGATTCACAAACTCTATTAATGCATAAAATTCTTGCAAGTCATTTTGGATTGGAGTACCTGGAAAGAGAAAAAAATAATTCTGCATTTGGTAAATTTTCCTTGAAAATGATAGAAGTGCAATTGTTGAATGCAGGGTTTAATGTTGAGAATGCATCTTGTAAACAGATGTTTTGTTTCAGTGTAAATTACTCAGAGTACTGAATTAATCTAGAACTTTATCATGATGAATAAACTCCTGTCCCCCTAACTAAACAGACTGCATGTCTAGTAGTTTTGACAAAGGAATTCAAAAAGTCAAGATCTAAATCAATTTTATTAAATAACTACAAAGGAAAACAATGAGCGTATGCAAACAGAGTATGCTTTCTATACAGAGGTCCCCAGGCTCCTTGCCCCTCCCTGAAGCTAGGCAAATTTTGCATTTATTTAAAAAAAAATTGAAATAATCTGTTTTTACAAGAGCCCAGATTTGTGCATTTAATACCCATTGCCAAAATTTATACTGTGCTCCTGCCACACTTACAATAGCTTTTTCCTTTACTCCAGTCTGGTACTATTAGAATAACTAAATATTAAAAGTAGCTATAGATACTAACCAGTTAGAATAATTCTCCTCTCACAAGACAGACTAGTGAGGGCTGTAGTTGTCTTAATGGAGCTATTTTTCAGACGATGTCCTTCATCACAGATTAGGAGGTTAAATTCTATAGCCTGAATTTGATCCAAAGATCGCAGTAGCATCTCGTAACTAATTATCAAAACTGAATAAAGTGGAGAACCGATAAATTCTTCTACTTTGTGGTCCTGCAGATACACAGATATAAAGGAAAATATATCATGCAACTATTTTTTTTGGAGATCACTCATCATATTCCTTAAGCATCCAGTGTCTACAGAAATTCTTCTAGCATGACACAAGACATTTACTGTCTCCTCCATGAGTTTGGATTATTGATTCTTTCCTAATTTGGAAAGGAAATACGGGACCTGATACAGCAATTTAGAGTTCTACCATCTCATCTAAAGAAAATTTATTATTCCTTTTAGGTCTTCAAATCCTCAGAGACACATTACCATGAAGGTGAAAAGCACAAGCTCCCTGTAACAGCTTCCCAGTCCCGGCATTTAGGTAAGCTTCAAACGAATAATTAAAGCCAGGCTAATGAAGAGGCATAAGTAGCCGCCTGTACATTCACTTTGGGATCTCAAGCTGCAGGGTGTAGTAATGCAGTCCAGTAGGAAGTTACCACATAGAATCATAGAATGCTTTGGCTTGGAAGGGACCTTTAGAGGTCATCCAGCCCAACCTCCCGTCAGTGCGCAGGGACGTCTTCAATGGGATCAGGTTGCTCAGAGCCCCGTCCAACCTGGCCTTGAATGTTCACGGGCATGGGGACTCGACTACCTCTTTGGGCAACCCGTTCCAGTGTTTCACCACCTTCATCATAAAAAATCTCTTCCTTATATCTAGTCTAAATCTATCCTCCCTTAGTTCAAAGCCATTATACCTTGTCCTACCACATTCCACTACCCTAAAATTCCTCTTGTAGTTTTGACTTTAATATGGTATTAATTTTGTTACAAGCCCTTAATGGGTTGGCCAACAAGTAAGGGCAGCCTGAGACTCAGAAAATAGCCTAGCCCCTGAAAACAAGCCTATCAACAAATAAATTCAATTGATTTCTAAACCCTGTATTAGTAGTCAGAAAACATCTCTGAGCCCCTCCACCCTTATACACCCTTCGAGCCCTTTTCCTTCAATTGACATCAAGACCTTCGATGTCTATTGAAGGAAAGAGACACACTAAATAAGAAGTCACTGTCATGACTGTAATGAGCTTCTTCCAAAAATGTTTCCTAGAAATAGTTACATTTCTGTGCAAACTTCTGAATGTATTAGGATTGCTTACCTGTCTTGTAATTATGCATAAAAGTGGAAAAATCTACCATGGGCATGTCCTTCACCTTTCCATTTAGCTCCAGACACTAATTCCCTGTGTGCTCCTTCCTATTTCCTAATGGTGTTCACTAAGTAAGCAGGCTATGAGCCCAGCTGACAAGCTGAAGGACCTCTTTAACTGTGAAAGCAAATCAAGCTAGAGCTTCAGAAGGTATTTTTATTTCCAAACAACATCAGTTACCAAACACAGACAACTAAGTCTGGAGCCAGATGGTGTAATACACTGTAAAAGCAGCACCACTTAATTATCACAACCATTAGAGCCTCCTAGCAGGTGACTCAAATGAATCTGAGGGCTGAATCTGGCCCATTAATCTCACAAAGTACCTTGTGGTAGATCAGTCCCCACATGCTGCTCACCAGCATGCATCGGAGGAAGCAAGAACTAGTGAGGAGCAGGTAACAAGGGCATGCACCGATTCCCCCAGATGTTTGGATGGGACCCAAGCATGCCTGTTGTTTGCAGGACAGTAGCTAACTGCCAGTGTTCTGGCCAGTATTTTTACAGCCAATTTCAAAATAGGAGCAGAAAATTTCCCAACACAGGAACAGAGAGACAGGGGAGCTCTGTAGGCCACACCCAGTGTTGTCCCTGCCCAGTATTCAGGCTCCGCATTGTAGTCCTGAAGACAGAGGCAATGCCTCTCTCACCTTCTCTTGAGATGGCCAAGCACCAGAAGATGCTCAGGGTTCAGAAATCATTTTGTTTTCCCGCACTTTCTGGGAGTGAGCTGAAACTACCGAGTAAGTGGTGGGGGCACTGGAGAACTGCCTCCAGCGTCCCTCCCCTGGTAAATCATCAGCTCTTCTGGACTGCCTGAATCTCTTTAAAAAAAGCAGGAGAGTCCTGGCGTATTATAAGCCCCCTGCAGCCAAATATAATATATTCACTGCTGTATGTAATAACAGCAGTAGCTGATGGACTAAAAATTAAAATAAACTTACAAGCTAATTTCAAGTAATTAATTTATCCTCTTAACTGGCTGCAAGATATGTATGTATTATAGCCTCCATTTTCACAATTACCCAAAGTGACTTGACAGGTTTAAGCAAGTTGCTCAAAGCCACATAAGGAGCAATTGTCAATCAGTATTAAGAGCTCCACTATGTCCCAGACTTACTCTTTAAACAGACCTTTCTTTGCACTAGTCCAAATCCAATGCAGCTGGTGAAGTGTAAATTTAAAAATGCTGAATCATGAAGCAGTGTAAACCTTTAATTCATTAATTCTCCAGATATTTTGGCTTAAAAACCAAACCAAAACAACCCCTGCAGAAGTGATACTCTGCAAACCGATAAATGAGTTGTTCTCTCAAACATATCTCAGATGCTGATAACATGGATTAATGAGACTTAATGCAACCTTTGTGGGGACCCCTTCATTTTAAAAGTGATGTCCTCTATGTGTTATTTGCATTTTAACAGAAGTAAACTAATCACATTTTAAAATCAGATAATGTCCTGCTTTTTTCAAGAGTCTGTTACTGAAAGGTTAGTATCAGTTTGTGGTGTTTCAGCGTGAAAGTGAGGAAAACATGCCTAACACATTTTAAAAACTCTGCCAGTTCTTTGAATGTATTCCTTATAGGCAAGAATAGAAGAAAATCTTTGAGACAAGCTCTTCCTTTTAAGTTAAACTGGAGAAATAACAGTATGGTAATTGCTGGTTTTCCAGGGAAGATAGACAGTAAATTATTTTAAAATACCTCATTATACCCCAGGCAAGTCATATTGTGTCTTCCTTTTGCATGACAATGTATTCCTTGCTATTTGGGAACACAATCTTAAAAGCTGCTGAGTGTCCTCAATCCAAATTGCTCCATTGAGATGAGTAAGAATATTAGTTATTTAAATTAAAAGAAAGTGAAAGCTACTGTCATTTTGGGTCATACTAACTGTCAGCAAATTCAGGTTTTCTCCTCTTAACATTACTCATAAAAACTGCAAGGAAATGTTCAATTACTTCTAACTACCTTTTCAGGTAAAAATGTTGCCATATTACATTTTCCCTTGTATCCCCTTCTTTAAGAAACTTCCACAATTGTCATCCTACATTACAGTTCCTGGCAAGTCAGTTTGCTTCATGTCCACATCTTGAAACAAGTAAATAAGTAAAGGAGATGATGCAAAGAGCACCTGTTACATGTGGATTGTCCTCAGTGGAAGATGAGTATGTTCAGTAATTTCAAGAGTTTGACAATAATGAGTGGAATTCAAAGAAATCATTATTGTTACAAAACTTTGTACAGTCGACAAAAGAGTTTAAAAACAGTTTGAGAACTTCCATTTCATCTGAAATATTCACTCTTCCATACGGACAATAAGGATAATGCAAGAAACTAAAAGCATATCTGCTTGATGTAAGAATTGGGACATCTTTAGAATGAAGTACTATTTGTTTCTTCAATCTGCTTGTATGGAACTATCAGATTAAAAAATAACTTTGGAAAATAAATACCTTTATCTTTGTTGCAAGCACCAGTACAGACACTGTAAGTTCTCCACTTCCTCGCACTGGCACAATTCAAATATATAAGAGCAAGGAAAAAGGAGGGGTACAGCAGATTGCTGAATGTACATATAGAAACCAGTTTGCTAAACAACTCCTCTTTCCTTTCTGCTATGAATGCCCACTCCATACAGACATGAGGACCAGAAGTCTCAGGAAAAGAAATACTGGAGGGTTAATTATAAAAAGCAGAGCTTGAATCTGAATGCTTCAGAAGTGTTAATGAAGGGATGAGCAAGCCTCCTGTTCACAGCTTCATGAATGCTGGTCCCGAGGGGACCCAACCCTCTGACTGAGATACTGAGACACAATTAACGGGAAAATATACATGGCAAGAAAGCCTTACTGGATAACCAGAGCAAGATGTGGCTCTCCTGCAGAGAAAGCTTCCAGTCAGTGATACTACAGCCTCACTCCTGGAACTCCCCCTGCCTTTTACTTTGCCAGGTGCTTTCCTGTCTGATGTGGTCAATAAAGTTCACCAAAGCACAGAGTCTTCACTAAAGCATCTAGTCTTTGCAGTAAAGGATAGAGAGAATTTTGTGTTTCAAAACAAAAGGCAAAACCCTCAAGGTATACCAAGGAGATTAAAAGATTAAATACTTTGTCAGCACATACGATTTCTCCAGGCCCTACAGGAACTTGTGAGTGTCATTACCAGTGGGAACAGCTCCACTGTAGGAGGGACAGGGATCAGCACCGTCAACTTCTTTATTCAGATTTGTACTTGTCTGCTTTCTTCTAGAGACAAGAGATATTCACATTATCTAACACTGAGCCTCTAGGCTTGGTAACTCATGAGATTTTAAATCATCCCTACATAAACCTGATTCTTGACAGTGACAGTAAAGGGAATAACCATCTGAAGTAACTGAAACAGACACAACAAAGAGGAAAAAGTTTTCAGTACAGAACAAAAGCAACTACCACAGAAACGGAGTACAAGTCAGTCAAGGTAGATGCTCTGGTACATAAAGCAGGGAAGGGGTGCACTTTGATAGACAACAGAAAGCTCTTCCTTAAACCGAAAAAGCACATGGAAGAGCATGTCACCTTTTACATCTTCAAAGGTGAAGCCTGAGGAAAGATAAGACAGACATACGCTGCACAGGAAGGTAAGCTTGAGTTATGACCTGGTTACTGACAGCTAAATGCCCATATGGACAATTACCTGAAAGAGAAATAAAGTATTACAAATAAATATTAATAGAGAATCACTAGTTTTGGTCTCTGGTTAAAAAGAAAAGATGAAAAAAAGGTCACAAGTCCTATATTCTGAGCCAAATATGACCTAATCCTCTTTTGGAAATAAATCTTACCTGATCAACTGTGAAGACTTTGATCCTTTCACTTCCCAACCATTTCTGAAATTCTTTTTTCCAGTTTTTTACCAGACTCCCAGGGGTGACAATTAGTGCTCGCTTTAGTACAGGTTTGCATCCATAGACCCCTTGACGCAGAAGAGTCCAGACAAGTGCAATGCATTGCAACGTTTTTCCTAAGCCCATTTCATCAGCAAGAATAGCTCCAAATCTGCCATTAACTCTGTAAGATATAATTAAATGGTGGTAACATTTTAAAAGAGATAACTATAACTATTTACAACTGGTTCAGGGAATTACTTCTTATGGTTGTTTCCTGAAGTATAAAGAGCCTATTTATACTTATTGCACTCTACTGTAGGTTTTCATTCAGTTATACCAGAAGACTTTGGAGTGAAATTCCTCGTTTTCTAGATTAATGTATTAGTCTTCCATAACCAAATAGTTTAAATCTTCTTTTAGAATTAAAAATATTATCTAATACTTAAAAACTTGTATATACCTTAAGGAATCTATGACTTCAGAAAATACTTTTAAAAATAGTACTGTATTTCTTTCAACAGGTTTGTATAACAGCTTCGTTATTCTAAATGCTTGAATAATAAATTATATGGATAATTATTAATGATATGAATTAAAAATCCCAGAAAGCAGTGTACTTTAGCATGTGTTAGACTGTATCCATGTTTACAGGACTTTGTATTTGCAGTAGAACCAACAAGTCTTTTGGTGTCCTAGCTTGTCATCACATCTGGCAAAGTCACAGCAAGCATGATGCTACACGCAGGTCAGAAAAAACTTGTGCGACCATTACTGGGGGAAAATTACTAATATTCATTAATTGAACAATTGCTCAAATCTTCTCCTTTCAAATTGCCTAATATCTAACACTGGCATGAAAATATTATAGGTATGGAAAGCCAAAAGGATAATTATCATCTTACCTCATTCCCATTACACATTCATATAGAAATATAATTCCTTCCTTCTGATGTGGTCGGAGATTATTTGCAATGTAAGGATCCACGACTATATCCACTATAGGTAAACCAGCCTTATTGAATGTCCACTGATGACTTGCATTTGGTCGTGGCATAACTAGAGAATCTTGACATCCAAAACATATACAAGTATTGAACAAAAACATTATTTTTAGTTTGTTAGTGAAGGGTATTATTTCTCTAACGCACCTACAGAATAAAGTCAATGATCCAATGACTGCTAAAAATAATTCAATATATTGACCACTCAGGCAGAAAATGGATTTACCAACAGAGCATCCAGATAGCCTCCTAAATAAAAAGTCCTTTTACAGAGGTTTCCCAAATAGTTTTCACTTTTGTCAAAGGTAAAGGCGGCATACGAGAAATCTGGGGGGGG